>Ga0156180_1115_pt1 | contig 82608 bp, 77 predicted proteins | sample RifCSPlowO2_12_FD_107833 | JGI IMG/M metagenome (GOLD analysis project Ga0156180, IMG submission 107833) | Burkholderiales bacterium RIFCSPLOWO2_12_FULL_61_40
CTGGCCCACAAGGTGTCGCTGTCCCCCTCCCCGTGTTGGCGCCGGGTGCGCCAGTTGGAGGAAACCGGCGTCATCGAGGGCTACCACGCCCACCTGAGCCGCAAAAAGCTGGGCTACGGCGTGACCGGCTTTGTGCATCTGCAAATGAACAACCACACACCCGAAGTCATCGCCGCCTTCGAGCGCGAGGTGGTCGCCCTGCCCCAGGTGCTGGCCTGCCACAACCTGTCGGGCCGCTACGACTACCTCATCGAAGCCATCGCCCCCGACCTGGAATCGTTCTCGCAACTGGTGCGCGCCAGGATCGGCAGCCTGCCGGGGGTGAAAGAAATTTCCACCAGCTTTTCACTCAAAGAGGTGAAACATGCGTGGACACTGCCGGTGGTGTGAGGGGCTCCCCGGCGCACGGCACTGGCACGACACTGATTAGGTGATTTTGAAAACCGTCCGAATGGTCTTGACGCCGGATTTTTCTTCGTAAACCGCCCATTGTTTGATCCCCTTGACCAGGACTGCGGTGCTGACATCCTTCACCGGCAATCAGCCGAGTCGCTGAATGGGCCTCTGCGGTCCATGACAATTCGCAACTCCCACCCGCTGGCATTGGCAACAATCCGCGCATGGAAGAGTGCCATGAATGACGAAACAAACAACGTGGCCCTGGTCCTGCGCTTTGAAAGCACTGCCCGGCTCTGTGCGCTTGCCGCAGTCGTACTCGGCTTGGCCAACCTGGTCGGCTGGGAGGTGCTGCATACCCACACGGCCTGGGGCTTTGTTCTCGCCGGTACGGCCCTGTTCGCGGCCAGCCACCGTCCCCAGGCTGCGGTTTGGCGCCGTATCCACCGGGTCCCGGCAGCGCTGCTGGCACTACTGGGACTGCTGACACTCGCTGAGCACCTGCTGGCTGCGGATCTGGGCATGGGATCCATGGCCGAAGCCACGGCAGCTGGCTTGGCCTTGACCGGGCTCGCCCTGCTCCTGCTGGACCGCCCTGGCGCCCATGCAGGGTCGCAAATTGCGGCACTGGCGGGCACCATGATCGGTGTCCTGGCCATTCTTGGCTATGCCTACGGCATGACATCCCTGTATGGTATCGGCGCCTACTCCAGCGCTGCGTTGTGCACCGCAGCCGGATTGGTGGTGGTGAATCTGGGGGTGTTGTTTGTACGGCCGCAGCAGGGTCTGATGGCGGTGGTGACCAGCGACACGGTGGGCGGGGTCATGGCCCGCCGACTGCTGCCACTGGCGGTGCTGGCCCCCTTCATCATCATTTGGCTGCGCATTCAGGGCGAGCGGCGGGGGCTCTACAGCTCAGAATTCGGTGTCGCCCTGGTGTCCCTGATCTACGTGGTCTTGTCCAGCGTATTTGTTTGGCGCACCGCAGAGAGCCTGCGCCAGAGCGACCAGCGGCGATCGGCTGCGGACCGCGTGCGCAACCACCTGCAGGCGGAACTGACGGGCTTCATCAATTTCGCCATGGATGCCCTGATCATGGTCGATGGCACCCACCGCGTCACCCTGTTCAACCAGGCCGCCGAAAAAATGTTTGGCCGCCACGCCAGCGATGTGCTGGGCGCACCGCTGGAGTTGCTGTTGCCGCAACGCCTGCAAACGGCGCACGCCGACCATTTTCGAACCTTCAGCACCGCCGATGCAACCACCCGGCGCATGGACGGGTTGGGGGTCATCACCGGCATTCGCGCCAATGGTGAGGTGTTCCCCGTGGAAGCGTCGATTTCCCAACTGGATGCGGATGGCGACACCTACCTCACTGTCATTTTGCGAGACATCACGGACCGCTTGCGCATCGAGGCAGACCTGCGAATCGCCGCCACCGCTTTCGAGGCCCAGGTCGGCATCATCGTCACGGACTCCAAAGGCGTGATCCTGCGGGTCAACCGCATGTTCACCGAAGACACCGGCTACACCGAACAGGAAGCCGTCGGCCAAACCCCACGCCTGTTGCGCTCGGGCCGCCACGACACCGCCTTTTATACGGCCATGTGGGAGAGTGTCGGGCAAACCGGCGTATGGCAGGGCGAGATCTGGGACCGCCGCAAAAACGGGGAGATTTACCCCAAATGGATGGTCATCACGGCGGTCAAGACCGATGAGGGGGTGACGACCCATTACGTCAGTACGCAAACCGACATTACCCAGCGCAAGGCGGCAGAAGAAGAGATCAAGCACCTCGCTTTCTACGACCCGCTGACGCACCTGCCCAACCGGCGGCTCCTGATGGACCGCATGCACCACGCCCTGGCCACCACCCAACGGCTGGAACGCCGGGGCGCGCTCATGTTCATCGACCTGGACAAGTTCAAGACCCTGAACGACACACTGGGCCACGACAAGGGTGATTTGCTGTTGCAACAAGTGGCCCAGCGTCTGGTGGCCTGCGTGCGCGAAGGTGACACCGTCTCCCGGCTGGGCGGCGACGAATTTGTGGTCTTGCTGGAAAATCTGAGCCCCTCCATCGATGAAGCCGCCAGCCAGGCGGAGACCATTGGTGAAAAAGTTCTGGCCTCGCTCAACCAGACCTATGTGCTCGACGGGCACGCCTACCACTGCACCTGCAGCATCGGCGTCACGCTGTTTGGCAACCCCAAGGAGGTCATGTCCGATCTGATGATGCAGGCCGACTTTGCCATGTACCAGGCCAAGTCCAGGGGACGCAACGCCCTGCGCTTTTTTGATCCCGCGATGCAGGCCGCAGTGACCGCCCGTGTTCTTCTGGAAGTGGATTTGCGCGAGGCGGTTCGGGAGAGGCAGTTTGTCCTGCACTACCAGGCCCAGGTCGATGGCGAAGGGCTGCTGGTCGGAGCGGAAGCCCTGGTGCGCTGGCAGCATGGGCAACGCGGCATGGTGCCGCCCACCGAGTTCATTCCCCTGGCCGAGGAAACCGGCCTGATTTTGCCCCTGGGCCACTGGGTGCTGGAAACCGCCTGCCGACAGCTGGCGCGGTGGGCTCTGCATCCCGCCATGGCCCACCTCATGGTCGCGGTGAATATCAGTGCCCACCAGTTCCGGCAACTCGACTTCGTGGGTGAGGTGCTGGCCGTGCTGAAAACCACAGGAGCCAACCCCCAAAGGCTCAAGCTGGAGCTGACGGAGAGCCTGCTGGTGGCGGATGTGGACGATGTGATTGCCAAAATGCACGCCCTGAAGCGGGCCGGTGTGGGCTTCTCGCTGGACGACTTTGGCACCGGCTATTCCTCCCTCTCCTACCTGAACCAGCTGCCTTTGGACCAGATCAAAATCGACCGCTCCTTTGTGGTGGACATCGAGTCGAACGACGGTGCGGTTGTCATCTGTGCCGCCACCATCAGCCTGGCCCACAGCCTGAAGCTCAAAGTGGTCGCCGAAGGCGTGGAGACCGAGGCGCAGCGCTACTTTCTGAACACGGTGCACCACTGCGATTTCATGCAAGGTTATCTGTTCAGCCGCCCGCTGCCGCTGGAGGCGTTTGAAGCATTGGCGATGCCGGCTGCGGATGCACAAGCAGTGGGGCAGCCCTTCGGCGCGCGGGTGTCCACTTTGGGTCGGGTCCGCTCCGCCAAGCCGCGCACCAACACCGCGCCCTTACGCCCCGCCCCCCTCACTCTTGCGGTCCAGCTCCCGCAGCCGCCGCAGCTTCTCGGCGATGCGAATCTCCAGGCCCCGCTCTACGGGGCGGTAAAAACCGGGTGAGGCCATGCCGTCGGGCAGGTAGCGTTCGCCCGCGGCAAAGCCGCCTTCCTCGTCGTGGGCGTAGCGGTAGCCTTTGCCGTAGTCCAGCTGCTTCATCAGCTTGGTGGGCGCATTGCGCAGGTGCATGGGCACGGGGCGGGTGCCGTCTTTTTTGATGAAAGCTTTGGCTTCGTTGAAGGCTTTGTAGACGGCGTTGGACTTGGCCGCCACGGCCAGGTACACCACACACTCGGCCAGGGCCAATTCGCCTTCGGGCGAGCCCAGGCGCTCGTAGACCTCGGCGGCATCCAGCGCCAGGCGCAGCGCGCGCGGGTCGGCCAGGCCGATGTCTTCGGTGGCCATGCGAACCAGGCGCCGGGCCATGTAGCGGGGGTCGGCCCCGCCATCGAGCATGCGCATCAGCCAGTACAGGGCGGCGTCGGGGTCGCTGCCGCGCACACTTTTGTGCAGGGCCGAGATGGTGTCGTAAAACTGCTCGCCACCCTTGTCGTAGCGGCGCATGCGCTCGCCCAAAACCTTGAGCAGCCACACGTCGCTGATCTCGCCCACTTTTTCCTGCTGCGCCGCCACCACCAGGGTTTCCAGCGTGTTCAGCAAGCGCCGGGCATCGCCATCGGCGTAGGCGACAAGGCGATCGACTGCTATGCTTTCGATAGCTGGCTGCGCTGTATCTGCAAGGGCTCTGGCTATGATTTGCTTAAGATCATCCTCCGCCAGCGGCTGCAGCACATACACGGCCGCCCGCGACAAGAGCGCAGAGTTGACTTCAAACGACGGATTCTCGGTGGTGGCGCCGATGAAGGTGAACAGGCCACTCTCCACATGGGCCAAAAAAGCATCCTGCTGGCTTTTGTTGAAGCGGTGCACCTCGTCCACAAACACGATGGTGCGGCGCGGCTCCAGCCCCTCGCGTGCGGCCAGGGCCTGCTCCACCGCCTCGCGGATGTCCTTCACCCCGCCCAGCACCGCGCTGATGCTGATGAACTGGGCGTCAAACGCGCTGGCCATCAGCCGCGCAATGGTGGTCTTGCCGGTGCCCGGCGGCCCCCAGAGAATGCAGCTGTGCGGTTGGCCGGATTCAAAAGCCAGGCGCAGCGCCATGCCTTCGCCCAGCAGGTGCTGCTGGCCAATGACTTCGGCCAGGGTACGGGGGCGCAGGCGCTCGGCCAGCGGCTGGTGGGAGGCAGCAGGGGTCATCAGCGGCGGCGGCGCAATTACTGCCGGATCACGTCCGCACCCTGCGGCGGTTTGAACTGGAAGTGGGCGGCGTCCAGCGGCGCATTGGCCTGAAAGGCGCTAAACCGCATGGTGGACTTTTGGCCAAAGCTGTCCAGCATCTCCAGCACCGCCAAAGCACCGTCCTTGAAGCCGACCCGCACGCTTTGCAGCGAACTGTCCTTGGCCTTGGGTGTGGCCAGCACCCACTGCAGGCCGTCCTGGTCGGGCGCATCGGTCAGCGTGAAGTCGGCCTGCAAAGCGCGCAGATCGGGCGCGGCGGCGATCAGGGCCGCCGGTGTGGAGCCCAAGGCCTGGGCCTGCTTGCGGGCGGTCACCTGGTTCAGGTCCACGTCATACAACCACAGGGTCTGGCCGTCGGCCACGATGCTTTGCTCAAACGGCTTTTTGTAGACAAACCTGAACCGGCTGGGCCGGGAAAACTCGAAGGTTCCGCTAGAGGTTTTGGCCCGTGGCACTTGCCCGTCTTTGGCGGGTGAGGTCACCACCTGGGTGAAGTCGGCATGGCCGGTTTTTACGGTCTTGACAAAGTTTTCAAGGTCATTTAGGCCTGTAGCCCCCGCAGATACTGCGCAAGCAGCTAGCAAAATAATAGCAATCAATCGGTTTTTCATTACAGCGTCCATCCGCAAAGGGTTTGTCACTCGGCGCGCGCAGGCACCAGAATTTCCCGCTGGCCGCTGCCACTCATGGCGCTGACCAGTCCGGCTTTCTCCATGTCCTCCACCAGACGGGCGGCGCGGTTGTAGCCAATCTTCAGATGCCGCTGCACCAGGGAAATGCTGGCCTTGCGGTTCTTTAAAACCACCTCCACCGCCTGGTCGTACATGGGGTCTTTCTCACCTCCACCACTGCCAGCTTCTCCGCCTTCGCCGTCTTCACCGTCCACGGTGCCGCCTTCCAGCACACCTTCCACGTAGTCGGGCTCGCCCTGGGTCTTCAGGTAACTGACCACGCGGTGCACCTCTTCGTCGCTGACAAAGGCGCCATGCACCCGGGTCGGCATGCCGCTGCCGGGCATGTAGAGCATGTCGCCCAGGCCGAGCAGGGCTTCGGCGCCCATCTGGTCCAGGATGGTGCGGCTGTCGATCTTGCTGCTGACCTTGAAGGAAATGCGGGTGGGAATATTGGCCTTGATCAGGCCGGTGATCACGTCCACGCTGGGGCGCTGGGTGGCCAAAATCAGGTGGATGCCGGCCGCGCGGGCTTTTTGCGCCAGCCGGGCGATCAGCTCCTCGATCTTCTTGCCCACCACCATCATCAAATCGGCCAGCTCGTCGATCACCACCACAATGTGCGGCAGGCGCTGCAAGGGCTCCGGCGCCTCGGGTGTGAGGCTGAACGGGTTGTAAATGAACTCCTCGCGCGCCGCAGCGTCGTCGATCTTGGCGTTGTAGCCCGCCAGATTGCGCACGCCCATCTTGCTCAGCAGCTTGTAGCGGCGCTCCATCTCGGCCACGCACCAGGTCAGGCCGTGGGCGGCCTGGCGCATGTCGGTCACCACCGGCGCCAGCAAATGGGGAATGCCCTCGTACACCGACATTTCCAGCATCTTGGGGTCGATCATCAAGAGGCGCACATCGCGCGCCTCGGCCTTGTACAAGATGCTCAAGATCATGGCATTGATCCCCACCGACTTGCCCGAACCGGTGGTTCCGGCCACCAACACGTGCGGCATCTTGGCCAGATCGGCCACCACCGGGTTGCCGATGATGTCCTTGCCCAGGCCCATGGTGAGCAGGGATTTGGCCTCGTGGTAGACCTGCGAGCCCAAGATTTCGGACAGGGTGATGGACTGGCGCTTGGCGTTGGGCAGCTCCAGCGCCATGTAGTTCTTGCCCGGAATGGTTTCCACCACGCGAATGGACACCAGACTCAGGGAGCGCGCCAAATCCTTGGCCAGGCCCACAATCTGCGAGCCTTTGACGCCCGTGGCCGGCTCGATTTCGTAGCGGGTGATCACCGGGCCGGGCGAGGCCAGCACCACGCGCACCTCCACGCCAAAGTCCTTGAGCTTTTTCTCGATCATGCGGCTGGTCATCTCCAGCGTCTCGGGGGCCACGGTTTCCTGGCGCAAGAGCGCGCCATCCAGCAGGGCCACCTGGGGCAATTTGCTGTCGGGCATGTCGGTGAACAGCGGTTTTTGCCGTTCCTTGGCCACACGCGTGCTGGGCGGCAGCTCGATGCGCACCGGCTCGATCACCACCGGCTTGGGGGGGTGCACCGCAATTTCTTCGTATTCTTCCAGCAAAATTTCTTCGCGCTCGCGGGCGGCCTGCTGCCCCAGCACCTTGTCTTGCGCCATTTCGCGCTGTTCGCGCCGCGACTCGATCCTGGAATCCACCCAGGCACCGATGTTCTCCGCCAGATGCAACCAGGAGAATTTAAAAGCCAGGGCGGAACCGACAATGCCCAGCACAATCGCCACCAATCCAGCCCCCGAAAACCCCAGCCACTGCACACTCCAGGAACCCGCCAAATAGCCCAACACCCCCCCGCTATGGCCAGGCAAGCGGGCCTCCAGGCTGTACAAGCGGGTCCATTCCAGCGAACCGCTGGCGTACAGCAGCAGCAAAAACCCCAACCAAAAGGCAAATCGGCTGTCCAGACTGTGCCATTTGGCAGAGCCCGCGGCCTGGGCGCCACCGCTGCGCACATCGTCCCCGCGCAAGCGCCTGGCCAACACCGACAACCACACCCGGATGCCCACGGCCACGCACCACCAGACGGAAAAGCCAGCCAAAAAATAACTCAGGTCGGCAAGCCAGGCGCCCAGGCGCCCGGCCCGGTTCAGCACCGGCGCCCCGGTGCCCGACGTGGACCAGGCGGCATCCTGCGGTGAATAACTCAGCAAGGCCAGCAGCCACAGGGCCAGCAGGAAGAAGCCCGCGATCAGCGCCAGCTCGCTGCCGAAACGGCCCATGCCTATGGCGGTGCGTACGGGTGCGGGGGATGAGGAAGAGGGATGGAGGGTATTGAGCGAATATGTCATGCGGCAAACCAGTCGGGCACTAGCTTAACGCAAGCGCCGCCCTTATTCCGTTTTCAGATCAATACGAGAGTAGGCGCACCGACGCAGGCAGTGCTTTAGCACGACAAGGAGGGGCAACGACCTATCGTATTGATATGGAAATGGAATTACGCCGACAGCCACCATGGTGTGTCCACCCACGCGCACTCAGCGCGGCTCAACCCGGCGTTCAATGACGCGCAGCACACCGCTGTCCAAGGTTTCAATAAAGCCCTGCTCTTCAAAGTGCTTCATGACACGGCTGACCATCTCGCGGGAGGCCCCCACCATTTTGGCCAGATCCTGGCGCGAGATTTTTTCGCGGGTCATGCGCTCGCCGCGTTCGTTCGGCACTGCAGCTTCCAGCAGCACATTGGCCACCCGCCCGTACACCCCCATCAGCGCCAGGGAGCCGATTTTTTGTGTCGCGTTGCGCAGGCGCCGCACCAGGCCCCGCATGACGGCGTCCGCAATTGCCGCGTTCTCTTTCAGGCAACGCGAAAAATCCTCCCGTTCCAAGACCAGCACATCGCACGGCAACTCTGCCGACACCGTGGCACTGTGGGGTTCTTCGTCGATGATGCTCATCTCCCCCACGCAGTCGCCCGAGCGCAAAGTGGCCAAAATCACCTCGCGCCCCTGGTTGTCGGTGATCAGCACGCGGGCGCGGCCCGTCAAAAGGATGAACAGAGAATCAGAGTGCCCGCCTTGTGTGACGATGCATTCGCCCCGCTTGAAACGCTTCTTTCCAACGGAGCCCGCCAAGGACTTCGCCTGCTCCGGCGTAAGCATCGCAAACAAGGCCACTCGACGAATCAGATCCAGGTTACTCACCACTGCCATGGCATATTTTCCAGAAGGGCAAAAATAGGTTTCTTACAATCTAGGCTCTTCCAAATGTACACCGCATCACCCCGAGTTTTTGCATAGATAGGTAAACCCAATGTCTCCCACCAAACACGCCAAAGTTCTGATTCTGGGCTCTGGCCCTGCCGGCTACACCGCCGCCGTGTACGCTGCGCGCGCCAACCTCAACCCCGTGCTGGTCACCGGCATGGCCCAAGGCGGCCAGCTCATGACCACCACCGAAGTGGACAACTGGCCCGCCGACGTGCAGGGGGTGCAAGGCCCCGAACTGATGCAGCGTTTTCTGGAGCACGCCGAGCGCTTCCAGACCCAGATCATTTTTGACCACATCAACGCGGTCGATCTGAGCAAGCGCCCCTTTACCCTGAAGGGCGACACCGACGAATACACCTGTGACTCGCTGATCATCGCCACCGGCGCATCGGCCAAGTACCTGGGCCTGCCGTCTGAGTCTGCTTTTATGGGGCGCGGCGTGTCGGGCTGCGCCACCTGCGACGGTTTCTTCTACCGCAATGAAATTTGCTGTGTGGTGGGTGGCGGCAACACGGCGGTGGAAGAGGCGCTGTACCTGTCCAACATCGCCAGCAAGGTCTACCTGGTGCACCGCCGCGACAAGTTCAAGGCCGAGCCCATTCTGGTGGACAAAATGATGGCCAAAGTGGCCGAAGGCAAGATTGAACTTAAAACCTTCGTGACCTTGGACGAAGTGCTGGGTGACGCCAGCGGCGTGACCGGCATTCGCCTCAAAAGCACCAAGGACGGCGCTACGGAAGACATCACCCTCAAGGGTTGTTTCATCGCCATCGGCCATGCACCCAACAGCGAAATTTTCCAGGGCCAGTTGGAGATGAATGGCGGCTACATCGTCACCCAAGGCGGGCTCAAGGGTTTTGCCACGCAGACCTCGGTGCCCGGCGTGTTTGCCGCAGGCGACGTGCAAGACCATGTCTACCGCCAGGCCATCACCAGCGCAGGCACAGGTTGCATGGCGGCGCTGGATGCGCAGCGCTTCCTGGAACAGGAATAAAGGCCCCCACGCTCCCCCACTGCGTGTGGGTCGCCGCCCCCCAGGGGGGCTAATTTTCCCTCGCGGGGCTGACCGCCAAGCGGCTCAGAGCCTTGGGGCGGCCCTGCGGAAAATTGTCTTCATGCTTCGACTCTTGGTGAAATTCGCTATAATCGCAGGCTTTGCTGAAATCAGCCCGTGAGGGCCGCAGGGCAGCAATATCCGCCAAGTCACCTTGGCGGGGGGTTATGTCAAGTAACCTGGGGTTACCGCCACCCTTTCTATTGGCGAGGTGAGGCTAGAGCGAGATTGAACGGTTCTGTCACCACAGACTTTTTAATCGCCAGCAACAGCCGTTAAAGAAGTATCGGAGTGTCCTAATGGCACGCGTATGTCAAGTCACGGGCAAAGGCCCCATGGTCGGGAACAATGTTTCCCACGCCAACAACAAAACCAAGCGCCGGTTCCTGCCGAACCTGCAATACCGCCGTTTCTGGGTCGAGACTGAAAACCGTTGGGTTCGCCTGCGGATTTCCAACGCAGGTCTGCGTTTGATCGACAAAAAGGGTATTGATGTTGTGCTCGCAGATTTGCGCGCACGTGGCCAGGCATAAGGAGCAGAACCATGGCAACCAAAGGCGGACGCGAAAAAATCAAGCTGGAATCCACAGCAGGTACTGGTCATTTCTACACGACCAGCAAGAACAAGAAAACCATGCCCGAGAAGATGTTGATCAAGAAATTTGATCCAAAAGCTCGCAAGCATGTGGACTACAAAGAGATGAAGCTGAAGTAATTCAGTTTCTTTGTGGAACAAAAAAGCCCGCCCTGTGCGGGCTTTTTTACGTCCTGAGTTTATGGATTGGGGGCACTTCTTTCGCCGACAGCAGAGGTGGGTTGGGCGCTCTGCTTCGTGTCCTCCGCCCTTCGGGCTCCTCCTTTACCTACGCAGAACGCCCAACCCACCTCTGCTGCTGGAGTATTTGGAAGGGAGAAGGGAGAAGGAAGTTCACCACCGTGGGCACGCCAACCTTTCGCAAGACCAGTCGGGCTGTGCGTTTTGCGCAGGTAAAGGAGGAGGCCGAAGGCCGGGGGACACGGAGCAAAACGCACAACCCGGCTGGTCTGGAGCGCGCAAAAAAACCCCCAAGAACCGTGCGCACAAAAAAAAGCCCGCTAAAAACGGGCTTTCTCGAAGGCGCAAAGGAACGACCTAAACCCGCGCCGCCCGCAGCCTCATCGAAAACTCGCGCAGCGATGCAATGCCGCTTTCCTCCGCCCGGCGACACCAGGCCTGCAGGTCCAGCGCCAACTGCTCACGCGAGACATGGGTGTTGAGCCACATCTGGCGCAGCTCTTCGCGCATGGTCACCATCTTGTCCAGCACGGGCGAGGCTTGGCGTGCACGCGCCAGCGCAACAGCCACGGAGGCCGGGATTTTTTCTATATCGCGGTGCATCCAGCGTTTGGCCGCCTGGATCACCGCTCCATCGGCGCTACGGGCTTTCATGGCCTCGAACTCGGTGCGCGCCGCCAGGCGCACACCTTTGGCATAAGCGGCCATGATTTCGTAGCGGTTGGCGATCAGCGCTTCCAGCGTTTTTTCATCCGCCACTGGACGAATCTCACCATAGGCAGTTTTGGGTGGGGTTTTTTTGACCCTGGCCAGACGCAGCGCCTGCATCAATCGGATATACATCCAGCCCACATCGAATTCGTAGGATTTGACCGACAGCTTGGCCGAGGTCGGGTAGGTATGGTGGTTGTTGTGCAACTCCTCGCCCGCAATGAGGATGCCCCAGGGGGAGATGTTGGTGCTGGCGTCGGGCGCTTCAAAGTTGCGGTAGCCCCAGTAATGGGCCGCTCCGTTGATGATGCCAGCCGCCATCACCGGGGTCCAGGCCATTTGCACCGCCCACACAGCCAGACCGGCCGCGCCGAACAAGGCCAGGTCAATCACCAGCATCAGGGCAATACCCGCGGTCGAAAAGCGGGCGTACAACTGGCGCTCCAGCCAGTCGTTGGGGGTGCCGTGGCCATACCGTGCCAGGGTGTCCTTGTTGGCCGCTTCGGCCCGGTACAACTCATACCCCTGCAACAGCACGGTCTGGATGCCGTACACATGGGGGCTGTGCGGGTCTTCGGCCTGCTCGCATTTGGCGTGGTGCTTGCGGTGGATGGAGGCCCACTCCTTGGTCACCTGCCCGGTGGTCAGCCACAACCAGAAACGGAAAAAATGCGAGGCAATGGGGTGCAAATCCAATGCCCGGTGCGCCTGGTGGCGGTGCAAGAACACCGTCACGCTGATCATGGTGATATGCGTCATGACCAAGGTGAACAGCACCATCTGCCACCAGTCCAGGTCCCAAACGCCATAGGCCAGCCACGCTACGGTGGCATCCAATACCGATCCATCAGCTAACAACATACGCAACGCACTCCCTCAACGCGCAGGACCCCGTCGGCCCACCCCAACACTTACTTCTTTTGCCAAACTGCGGCAAAAAAACCATCCGTCGCATGCCGATGTGGCCACAAACGCAGGTACAGATGGCCGTCTTCCCCGCCGCTGCACAAGGTGGGGGCCTCCTGCACCTTGAGCCCGGTCAGGACCTCACCCACCGGCAAGGCCTCAAACTCGGGATTGGCCGCAGAGAAGGCTGCGGCAATCGCCTCGTTTTCTTGCGGCAACACACTGCAGGTGGCGTACACCAGGCGTCCGCCCGACTTCACCAAACGTGCCGCGCTTTGCAAAATAGCGGCCTGCTTGACCGCCATTTCCTCCACCGATTGCAGGGTTTGGCGCCATTTCAGGTCGGGGTTGCGGCGCAAGGTGCCCATGCCGGTACACGGCGCATCCACCAGCACGCGGTCGATCTTGCCTGTCAGGCGCTTGACCCGGTCATCGCGCTCATGGGCAATGGCCGCAGGGTGCACATTGGACAGTCCGCTGCGCGCCATGCGGGGCTTGAAAGAATCCAAACGGCCAGCCGAGGTGTCAAACGCATACAGGCGGCCGGTGCTGCGCATGGCAGCGCCTATGGCCAGGGTTTTGCCGCCGGCGCCGGCGCAAAAGTCCACCACCATTTCACCGCGTTTGGCGTCCACCAGCATGGCCAGCAGTTGCGAGCCCTCGTCCTGCACTTCAAAGTCGCCCCGGGTGAAGGCTTCCATTTTGTTCAGGGCGGGTTTGCCCGCAATACGCAGGCCCCAGGGCGAATACGGTGTGGGCAGGGCTTTGATGCCGAGTTTGGCCAATTCTTTTTGCACATCGGCGCGTTTGGCCTTGAAGTCGTTGACCCGCAGGTCCAGCCCGGCCCCCTGGTTCATACCCTCCACCAGAGGCCAGAAGCCGTCTCCGACCTGGTCCTTGAGCGGCTGCACCAGCCACTCGGGCAGGTTGTGGCGGTGGCGTTCCATCAGGTCCTTGGAGTCCACTTTTTCACACTGGTCCAGCCAGTTTTTCTCCTGGTCGGTCAGCGCGCTGCGCAGAAAGTCGCCGGGGCCATAAAAACCCAGGATCGCCAGGCGGCGCTCCTTGGGTCCGCTGCCCGAGGGCGCCAGGTGGTCAAACAGCAGTTTTTTCCGCAACACGGTGTACACCGTTTCGGCCAGGGTAGCCCGCTCGCGCGGCCCCAGGCCGCGGTGGTCGCGGAAGAAACGCGACACAATAGCGTCGGCGGGATGGTCAAATTTGAGCGTGAGCCGGACCAACTCGGAACAGGCTTCTAAGAGAGCTTTTGGATGCATAACCAGGATTGTCCCATGAGTGATGAAAAACTTCCCCCACTGATCACCACGCCCCCTGGCTTGTACCGCCATTACAAGGGCAATCTGTACGAGGTGCTGGGCACTGCGCGCCACAGCGAAACCCTGGAACCTATGACGCTGTACAGAAAATTGGAATCTGACCCCAATTCAGATCTGTGGGTCCGGCCTATGGTCATGTTTGAAGAGACGGTGCTGGTGGATGGCATCCAACAGCCCCGCTTCGTCAAGGTTAGCCATCAAAAGTAGCCTTTCCGCTTGCAGACAGTGCGTAAGCAGCTATAAGTTCGATAGCAAAATACGGTAAGGACGCGCCATTCAGGGCCAATCAGCAACGCGCTGAGCGGGTGAGCCTGAGCAGCGTCACTGCAGCGGAATGCGGGCCTTGTTCTGGGCCAGCCAGGCGTCAAAAGACTGCAGCGCGGGGTTCAGGGTGCGCGAGGTTTCGACATTGCGCATGCCGCAAAAATCGCGCTCAAAATCGCAGAAAAACTGGAACATATTGCCCAGGTCTTCGGCCCCCTGCATCCCCGAGCTGCGGTAGGCCTGCGGACTCACGGGCTGGTAACGCACCTCTTGCCCCAAGGCCAAGGACATCGCATCGGCCATCTCCTGTCCGGTCAGGTGCGCTCCCGCAATACCGACGTTTTTGCCGATGTACTTGCTGCCCTTCTTGAAGATGCCGTAGGCACATTTGCCGATGTCTTCCGCGGCGATGCCGGGCATCTTCTTGTCGCCCAAGGGAAGCGAGAACACCATTCTGCCATCGGCCCCTCTCTTGGGCCCCATGCCGAAATGGATCAGGTTGTCCCAATAAAAAGACGGGTACAGGAAAGTGGTGGGAACACCCTGCTCGGTGAAGAACTTGTTGGACTCGCCCTTGGCATCGAAATGCGGTACCTTGTACCCCCCCGTCAAGGTGGGCATGCGTTTGTCGGTAAGCGGAATCCACTGCCGGGTGTCTTCCAGCGTGGACCAGATGACATGTTTGAGCCCCGCTGTTTTGGCCGCAGAAGCCATGTGCTGGGCTTGCGCCTTTTCCTTCGCTGGCGAGAGATGCTCCCAGAAAAAGGTCACACAGTAGGCACCATGCACCCCTTTGAATGCCTTGGCCAGACTTGCCTCGTCGTCAATATCGGCCCGCACCACCTCCGCGCCCAAGTCGGCAAGCGCCTGGGCTTTCTCGGATCGGGGATTTCTGGTGAGCGCCCGCACGGCAAACCCACCACTGGAATCTTTCAAAATCGCACGGACCAACCCACCGCCTTGCGCCCCGGTGGCGCCCACCACTGCAATCGTCTTGTGCTCAGTCATGACAACTCTCCTTTTAAATGAAACCAACCAACGTTGAATTTCATTGAACAGCGCAAGCGCCTGAAACGCTTGAGAATTGTCAACAACCCACGGGCCACATGCCGTAGCGCTCAGACGGCAGCGCCACTGACCAATTCAAGGACGGGAAAAAAAGGGAAATCTGTGCTACCGCCGGTGATCGCGGCCATGGTGATCCCTGCGATCATCACGGTCGTCACGGTCATGCCGCCGTCCATCGCGACGCCCTTCGCGCCGCCCCTCACGCCAGCGCTCGCGCTCATGTTCATAACGCTCCCTCACCCACTGCTCCTGGACAAAATACACCGGCTGATTGCATGCGTTGTAGCGCGCGCAGTGCTTCGCCCAATGTTTTTGGTGCCCGGGCGGCACATAGAGGTAAATGGGCCGACGGTAAGCCGCCAGCGGCACGGGCGTCACGACAATGGGTTGCGGATACACCAACACAGGCTCCGGGTAGTTTCCAATGTCGATACGGCCATAAACACCAGGCTGGTGGATGCCAATCGAAATGCCCACACGGGCTTGCCCCCATGCGCCGCTGCTTCCAAGCACACAGGCCAGCAGCGTTACAGCAGTCAATTTTTTCATCGCGGTCTCCCAAAGTGAACCCATTTCCGCAACGCCGCAAGGCCAGGATGGGCTGACCTTGAAAATGTAAAAATTTGTACTCGGCATCGGCAGCTTTACACGTCTTCACGCAAAAGACATTTTTGTTGCAATTGACTCTGCACAATGCACCTACCCCTCTGCGCTTTACAGTCAAAAAAACATGGCACTCACCCGGTCACCACCCAGCCCGTCCCGGCAATTGACGTGCGGTCGGCCGCGTGCCACAGCCATCACCATCGCCTTGTCCGTGCTCCTGGGCGGCTGCGCATCTTGGCAGCCCACGGCGACTGCCGAACCCGGCCTGCCCATCCCGCCCACCTGGTCGGAATCTGGCGTGCCCACGCCCGGCGCGCTGGTTGCAACCCCGAGTTCGCTGGCGCAGTGGTGGCACCACTTCAACGACCCGCTGCTCACCACCCTGGTCACGCAGGCGCTGCAAGCCAACACCAGCGTGCGCACGGCCCAGGCGGCACTGCAGCAATCGCGTGCACTGCGCGATGCCAAGGGTGCCGCGCTGCTGCCCGGCGTAAAAGCCTCCACCTCGGCCCAGCGCAACCAGACCGACGCCCGCGACGCCACCACCAGTTTCCGCGTGGGTCTGGACGCCAGTTGGGAGCCCGACGTGTTTGGCGGCCAGCGCAATGCGCGGGACGCCACCGAAGCCGATGCGCAGGCCGCGCAGGCCGCGCTGGGGGACGTGCAGGTGTCCATCGCCGCCGAAGTGGCGCTGGCCTACATCCAGTTGCGCGGCCAGCAAAACCAGTGGCACATCGCCCGCACCAACCTGGCCAGCCAGCAAGAAACCCTGCAAATCACCGACTGGCGCACCCAGGCGGGCCTGGCCACCGCGCTGGAGGTGGAGCAAGCCCGCGCCGCCAGCGAACAAACCGGCGCCCAGCTTCCCGTTCTGCACGCCAATATCGCCAAGACCCGGCACAGCCTGGCCGTGCTGACCGGCCAGTCCCCCGGGGCGCTGGAGGCGCTGCTGGCGCCCATGGCGGCCATTCCGCAAGCCGCGCACGACTTGGCACTGAGCATTCCCGCGCAAACCCTGCGCCAGCGTCCCGATGTGCGTGCCGCCGAGCACCGCATCAGCGCCGCGCTGGCCCGCGTGTCGGCGGCGGACGCGGCGCGTTACCCCAGTTTTTCCATCAGCGGCTCGCTCGGCCTGAGCGCCCTGACGCTGGGGGCCCTGACCAACGGTGCCTCCGTGCTGAACGCCTTGCTGGCCAGCATTTCCGTGCCGCTGTTCGACGGTGGCGCGGGCATCGCCCAGGTGCAGGCCCAGGAAGCCGGGCTGGAGCAGGCCCGCGTGGGCTACCAGGCGGCGGTGCTCAGCGCCTTGAAAGACGTGGAAGACGCGCTAGTCGCCCTTGCCGGTGACCGCGCCCGCCTGCTGCGCCTGCAAAACGCCGCCGATGCCGCCGCCAACGCCGCCCTGCTGGCCCAGCAACGCTACGCCAGCGGACTGATCGACTTCCAGACGGTGCTGCAAACCCAGCGCACGCTGCTCACCGCACAAGACAACGTGGCCAGCAGCCAAGCCGACATCAGTGCCGACCATGTGCGCCTGTACAAGGCCCTGGGCGGCGGCTGGTATTGAACCCCTAGCGAAGCCTTCGAAGAACCCTCGGACCCCACCATGACCACGCCAGACACCACCCTCCCCTCCATGTCCACCACCGAGGTGCAAACCCTGCTGAACGAAGCGCCCTCTGCGGTCTGGTGGCGCCGCCCCATGGTCTGGATTGCGCTGGCCCTGGTGCTGCTGGCGGGCGCAGGCCTGTATTTCTGGCAAGCCCACGCCCAGCGCAATGCGGCGCCGGTGTTTGTCACCGAACCCGTGAATCTGGGCAAGCTGACCCTGAGCGTGGCCGCCAACGGCACGCTGCAGCCCACCCGCTCGGTGAACATCGGCAGCGAGCTGTCGGGCACCGTGCTGCGCGTGCTGGTGGACGTGAATGACCGCGTGAAAAAAGGCCAGGTGCTGGTGGAGCTGGACACTGCCAAGCTCAGCGACCAGGTGACCCGCTCACGCGCCGCGCTGAACGCGGCCACCGCCCAAGTGGCCCAGGCCCAGGCCACCGTGCGCGAAGCGCGCAGCAACCTGGCGCGCCTGGAAGAGGTGGCGCGCCTCTCGGGCGGCAAAGTGCAGTCCAAGGCCGAGCTGGACACAGGCCGAGCCACGCTGGAGCGCGCCCTGGCGCAGGAAACCAGTGCCCAGGCCGACGTGGTGCAAGCCCGCGCCACGGCGTCCACCGATGCAACCAACCTGTCCAAGGCCTCCATCCGCTCCTCTATTGACGGCGTGGTGCTGACGCGCACGGTGGACCCCGGCAACGCCGTGGCCGCCTCGCTGCAGGCCGTTACCCTGTTCACCATTGCCGAGGATTTAAGCAAGCTGCGGCTGCAGGTGAATGTGGACGAGGCCGATGTGGGCGCCGTCGCCGTGGGGCAAAAGGCCAGCTTCACCGTCAGCGCCTACCCGTCCCGCAAATACCCGGCCACGGTGACCCGCGTGGCCTTTGGCTCCACCACCACCGACAACGTGGTGACCTACATCACCCACCTGGACGTGGACAACGCCGACCTGAGCCTGCGCCCCGGCATGACGGCCTCCAGCAGCATCACCTCCACCGAGCGCCAGGGCGTGCTGCTGGTGCCCAACACCGCACTGCGCTTCACCCCCGCCGTGACCGGCGGCGAACCGGGCACCGCCAAAAGCAGCGGCGGCATTGTCTCCAGCCTGCTGCCCCGCATGCCCAGAGGCAATGCACGCAGGGCCGGGGGCGGCAATGGCGGCGAAGGCGCCGCAGGCGGCACCGCCCGCCAGGTCTGGGTGCTGCGGGACGGCGCACCGGTGGCCGTGGCCGTGCGCACCGGCATCAGCGACGGGCGCATGACCGAAGTCACCGGCGGAGATTTGCAGGTGGGCATGCAGGTCATCACCGACCAGCGCAGTGCAGGCAGCGCCCCATGAGCAACGCCCCCGGAACTCCCGCCCTGATCGCGCTGCAGCAGGTGACCAAAACCTATGGCCAGGGGGCCACGGCCTTGCAGGCGCTCAAAGGGGTGGACCTGCGCATCGCGGCCGGGGACTTTGTGGCCATCATGGGCCCCAGCGGCTCGGGCAAGTCCACCGCCATGAACATGCTGGGCTGCCTGGACACCCCCACCACGGGCGAATACCTGTTCCAGGGCGTGCATGTCGAAACCCTGTCGCGCGACCAGCGGGCACGGCTGCGCCGGAACTTTCTGGGCTTTGTGTTCCAGGGCTTCAACCTGCTGGCGCGCACCTCGGCCCAGGAAAACGTGGAGCTGCCCCTGCTGTACCGCGGCGAGTCGGCCAAGGCCCGCCACGCGGCGGCGGCCCGCGCGCTGGCCCAGGTGGGTCTGGCGGGCTGGGAGCACCACACGCCCGCCGAACTCTCGGGCGGGCAACAGCAGCGCGTGGCCATTGCCCGCGCCATCGTCACCGAGCCCGCCGTGCTGCTGGCCGACGAGCCCACCGGCAACCTGGACACCCAGCGCAGCCACGAAATCATGGACCTGCTGTGGGCGCTGAATGTGGACCACGGCATTACCGTGCTGATGGTCACGCACGAGGCCGACATGGCCGCCTATGCCAAGCGCATCGTGCGTTTTGTGGACGGGGTGGTGGCAAGTGACGTACCCAACCCCCATCCTGCCGGGCGCCAGACTCCCGCAGAGGTGATGCCCGCAGAGGCCGCGTGATGCTGCTCAATACCCTGCTGCTCGCCCTGCGCTCCATCCGGCGCAACCTGCTGCGCTCCTTCCTGACGATGTTGGGCATCGTGATCGGCGTGAGCGCCGTCATCACCATGGTCACCCTGGGCAACGGGGCCACCATGGCGGTGCAAAACCAGATCTCGGGCCTGGGCACCAATTTGCTGCAGGTGCGCCCCGGCCAGCGCATGATGGGCGGTGGTGGCGGTGGCGCGCCCGCGTTCAAGGGCGTGGACGCCGACGCCATTGCCACCCAGATCGGCGGCATTGCCGCCGTCGCCCCCGAAGCGCGCAGTTCTGCCACCGTGGTGGCCAACGGCCGCAACTGGGCCACCAGCGTCATCGGCAGCACCAACGCCTGGCTGCGCACCGGCAACTGGAAACTCGCCGATGGCCGCGTGTTCTCGGACGACGAATTGCGCGCAGGCGCCGCCGTGTGCCTGGTGGGCGCCACCGTGCGGCGCGAGCTGTTTGCTACCCGCCCCGTGGTGGGCGAGCAACTGCGCGTCAAACAAATTTCCTGCGAAATCGTGGGCCTGCTGGCGTCCAAGGGCCAGGGCAGCTTTGGCAACGACCAGGACGACGTGGTGCTGGTGCCCCTGAAAACGCTGCAGCGCCGCATCACCGGCAACACCCGCGTCAACACCTTGCTGGTGTCCATGACGGAGGGCAGCGACGCCACCCGCGTCAAGTCCGGCATCACCCAGCTGCTGCGCGAACGCCGCAAGCTGGCCGAGGGTGATGAAGACAACTTCAATGTGCTGGACACCAAGCAACTGGCCGAAGCGCTGTCGGGCACCACCAAGGTGATGACCATGCTGCTGGGCGCGGTGGCGGGCGTCAGCCTGCTGGTGGGCGGCATCGGCATCATGAACATCATGCTGGTCAGCGTGACCGAGCGCACCCGCGAGATCGGCCTGCGCCTGGCCATTGGCGCACTGGAGCGCGAGGTGCTGCTGCAGTTTTTGATCGAGGCGGTGGTGCTGTCCTCGCTGGGCGGCCTGATCGGCATCGTGCTGGCCACCGGCGCGTCGCTGGTGCTGGCCCAGGTGATGGAGGTGCCTTACCTCTTCAACCTCTGGGTCAATCTGCTGTCGTTTGCATTTTCGGCTGGCATCGGCGTAGTGTTTGGTTATTTTCCGGCGCGCCGGGCGGCGCGGCTGGACCCGATCGAGGCGCTGCGCCATGAATAATTCCATTTTCAGATCGATGGGAGATGAGGCGCCCCGACGCAGGCAGTGCTTTAGCACGACCAGGAGGGGCAACGACATATCGCATTGATATGGAAATGGAATAAGGAGGAAACCGCCATGAACACCACCCGTACCGAACACGACAGCATGGGCGCCATCGAGGTGCCCGCCGGGCAGCTATGGGGCGCGCAGACCCAGCGCTCGCTGCTGAACTTCGCCATTTCCGGCGAAAAAATGCCGCGCGAAATCATCCACGCGCTGGCGCAGGTCAAGCGGGCGTGCGCCACCGTCAATCTGGACCTGGGCCTGCTGGACGCCCGCAAGGCCGAGGCCATCGTGGCCGCCGCCGACGAGGTGCTGGCCGGCCAGCACGCGGGCGAATTCCCCCTGGTGGTCTGGCAAACCGGCTCGGGCACCCAAACGAATATGAACCTCAACGAGGTGCTGGCCAACCGCGCCAGCGAGCTGCTGGGCGGCCTGCGCGGCGACTTGCGGCTAGTGCACCCCAACGACGAGGTGAACCGCAGCCAGTCCTCCAACGATGTGTTCCCCACCGCCATGCATCTGGCGGCGCTGCAGGCCCTCACGCACCGGCTGCTGCCCGCGCTGGCCGCGCTGCAGGGCACCTTGGCGGCCAAGGCGCAGGCATTCGACGCCATCGTCAAGATCGGCCGCACCCATTTGCAAGACGCCACGCCGCTCACCCTGGGCCAGGAGTTTTCCGGCTATGCGGCGCAACTGGCCCATGGCGAACGGCATGTGCAGGCCGCCCTGCCCCACCTGTGTGAACTGGCGCTGGGCGGCACGGCGGTGGGCACCGGGCTCAACGCTCCCGCGGGTTTTGCCGAACGGGCGGCGGCCGAACTGGCACGGCTCACGGGTTTGCCACTGGTGACGGCCCCCAACAAGTTCGAGGCCCTGGCCAGTTGCGACGCCCTGGTGCACGCCCACGGCGCGCTCAAAACCCTGGCCGCCAGCCTGATGAAAATCGCCAACGACGTGCGCTGGCTCGCCAGCGGCCCGCGCAGCGGCATTGGCGAGCTGGCCATACCCGAAAACGAACCCGGCTCCAGCATCATGCCCGGCAAGGTCAACCCCACACAAAGCGAGGCACTCACCATGCTGTGCTGCCAGGTGATGGGCAACGACGTGGCCATCAATATGGGCGGCGCCTCGGGCAACTTCGAGCTCAATGTGTTTCGCCCCCTGATCGCCCACAACTTCCTGCAAAGCGTGCGCCTGCTGAGTGAGGGCATGCGCAGCTTCAACGACCACTGCGCCGTAGGCATCACGCCCAACCACAGCCGCATTGCCGAACTGGTGGACCGCTCACTGATGCTGGTCACCGCCCTGAACCCGCACATCGGCTACGACAAGGCTGCGCTCATTGCCAAACAAGCCCATGCACAGGGCAGCAGCCTGCGCGAGGCGGCCGTGGCCTCGGGCTTTGTGACGGCGGAGCAGTTTGACGCCTGGGTCCGGCCGCAGGACATGGTGGGGCGGTAAAGAGGCAAACAGAGGCAAACGCCTGTTTCAGCCGATTTAGCATGCCAAATCAGCCTCCAACCCCCGTGAAACATGCGCAAGCAGCTACTATTTTCATAGCGAATTTCTTGTGGCAACCCCGCCCCGCATAATCCCTGCCACGGACTCCACCACAAGTGCACAGGGAAACTCCCACGCCATGCTCGACGACATCAAAAAAACCCTTTGGGCTACCGCCGACAAGCTGCGCGCCAACATGGACGCCGCCGAATACAAGCACCTGGTGCTCGGCCTCATTTTCGTCAAATACATCTCCGACACCTTCGCCGCCCGCCGGGCGGAGCTGACCACGCGGCTGACCAACCCGGCAGACGACTACTTTTTTGCCAACGCCACACCCGCTGACTTGGCGCAGGAACTGGAAGACCGCGACTACTACACCGAAGTCAACGCCTTCTGGGTGCCTGAGAGCGCCCGCTGGGAGGCGCTGCGCTCTGCAGCCAAACAGGTGGACATCGGCAAGCAAATTGACGATGCGCTGACCGTGATCGAGGCCGAGAACCCAAAGCTCAAAGGCATTCTGGACAAACGCTACGCCCGCGCACAGTTGCCCGACGGCAAGCTGGGGGAGCTGGTCGATCTGGTGTCCACCATCGGCTTTGGCGACAACCCCTCTACCGCCCGTGACGTGCTGGGCCAGGTCTATGAGTACTTTTTGGGCATGTTCGCCAGCGCCGAGGGCAAACGCGGCGGGCAGTTTTACACGCCAGCGAGCATCGTCAAAACCCTGGTCGCCATCCTCAGCCCGCACAGTGGCCAGGTGTACGACCCCTGCTGCGGCTCGGGCGGCATGTTCGTGCAGAGCGAGAAGTTCATCGAAGCCCACGGCGGGAAAATTGGCGACGTGTCCATCTACGGCCAAGAGGCCAACCCCACCACCTGGCGCCTGGCGGCCATGAACCTGGCTATCAGGGGCATCGACTTCAACCTGGGCCGCGAACCCGGCGACACCTTCACCCGCAACCAGCACCCCGACCTGCGGGCCGACTTCATCCTGGCCAACCCGCCCTTCAACATCAGCGACTGGTGGCACGGCAGCCTGACCGGCGACGCCCGCTGGGTCTACGGCGACCCACCGCAGGGCAACGCAAACTACGCCTGGCTGCAGCACATGCTGCACCACCTCAAACCGACGGGCCGCGCCGGCATCGTGCTGGCCAACGGCTCCATGAGCAGCAGCCAGAACAGCGAAGGCCAAATCCGCGCCGCCATGGTCGAGGCCGACGTGGTGGAGGTGATGGTGGCGCTGCCCGGCCAGTTGTTCTTCAACACCCAAATCCCGGCCTGCCTGTGGTTTCTGGTCAAGCAAAAGACCCAGCGCAAGGGCGAAGTGCTGTTCATCGACGCCCGCAAACAAGCCACCATGATCAGCCGCGTGCAGAGCGAGTTCACCGACGCGGTGATCGAGCGCATTGCCGCCACCGTGGCCGCATGGCGTGGCGAGCCGGATGCGGGCCACGCCAACAGTCGCTCTGAAAATGATAGCTGCTCACGCACTGTTTACGAGGACATTCCTGGGTTTTGCCGCTCAGTTCCCCTGGCCGAGATCGCCCAGCACGGCCACGTCCTCACCCCCGGCCGCTACGTGGGCGCGGAAGAGGTGGAAGACAACGATGAAGACTTCGCCACCAAGATGCAGCAGCTGACCGAGAAGCTGGGTGAGCAAATGGCCAAAGGCGCGGAACTGGATCAGTTGATACGGCAGAAGCTGGGAGGGTTGGGGTATGAGTTCTGAAAAGCAGGATGCCGAAAGCGGCATCGTCATCTTGAACAAACCGTTCAGCGTGGACGAAACCGAGCAACCCTTTGGCAAACGCTGGGGCGGCGAGTGCTTCACCCTCACCACTGAGCATCTGGCAGCCCTGCAAGCGGGCAAAACACTCGCGCTGGATGTTCAAAACGAATACATCACATTTGTGCGACTTCAATCCACCGATGATGGAAAGGCCGCGGCATGACTGACGAACCAAAACTCCAACCGCTGGTTGGAGAAATCACACCCAACACAGCCGACTACCGCCAATGGCTGGGCGAGCTGAAAGCGCGTTTTCGCCAAGTGCAGCTTAAAGCGGCCGTTGCAGTCAACACTGCCATGCTCCAGTTTTATTGGGAGCTGGGGGCGGACATGGTGGCCAAGCAAACGCAGTTTGCGTGGGGCGGTGGTTTCATCAAACAGCTCAGCACCGATTTAAGGCGCGAATTCCCGGATGTGCAGGGGTTTTCGGTCAGTAATTTGAAAAGCATTCGTCAGTGGCATTTGTTTTATGCCGGGTCGTCGCCAATTGGCCAACAGCCTGTAGGCCAATTAACGCAACAGCCTGTTTCGCAAATCCTGTCCATCCCTTGGGGCCACAACCTGGCTATTCTGGCCAAGTGCAAGCGGCACGGTGAGGCGCTGTATTACGCCCAAGCCACCCAAACCTACGGCTGGAGCCGCAGCGTGCTGGTGCACCAGATCGAGAGCGGCCTGTGGCAGCGCGAGGGCAAAGCCATCACCAACTTTGAGCAGACGCTGCCCGCCGCACAGTCCGACCTGGCCACGCAAATGCTCAAAGACCCGTACAAGTTTGACTTCCTGTCGCTCAGCAAAGAACACACCGAGCGCGAGCTGGAAACCGGCCTGATCACTCACATCACCCAATTTCTGCTGGAACTGGGCGCAGGCTTTGCCTACATAGGCCGCCAGGTTCCGCTGCAAGTGGGCGAGCGCGAGTTCTTTATGGACCTGCTTTTCTATCACACGCGCCTGCATTGCCATGTGGTGGTGGAACTGAAAACGGTGGACTTTGAACCCGAGTTTGCGGGCAAGCTCAACTTCTACATCAAGGCCGTGGACGAACAACTGCGCGGCGAGGGCGATCAGCCCACCATTGGACTGCTGCTGTGCAAAAGCAAAGACCGGCTGGTGGCCGAATACGCGCTCAGCGACATTCAAAAACCCATGGGTCTGTCGACCTACACCCTGAGCCACACCCTGCCCGAAGCCCTGCGCGGCAAGTTGCCCAGCATTGAGGCGATTGAGCGGGAATTGGGGCTGGATGGAGGTGATGATGATTTGACGCAAGACGGGGAGGCTGGAATATGAGTTCTGAACCCCTGCGCGAAAGCGAAACCGTTGAGCTAAAAAAGAGCCTGGCCGAACTCAAAGAAGGCCTGGTGGCCATCGCCGCCATTTTGAACAAACATGGTGCGGGCGAGTTGTGGTTTGCCGTGGCGCAGAATCGGTCCCGAGATGGGAATTTGTGTGACGTAAAACAGTACGTCAACACAGCGTAAACAAGGGCAATTGGTGGATGCACCAATTGCCCTTTTGCCTGGTGTTTTGCACAATGGCACCCGTTACCAAAACCGCAGTATTGAGACGGCGCAGGTCATGGAAGAATTGGTGGTCATGGCCAAGAAGTTCCGCGAGGCGGCCTCGCGCGGCGAACAGTTGGGCCTGAGCGAGGACGAGGTGAAGTTCTACGACGCCTTGGCCAACAATGAGTCCGCCGTGCGTGAGCTGACGGATGAGACCCTCAAGAAGATTGCCCACGAGCTGACCGAAAACCTGCGCCAGAGCCTGAGCGTGGACTGGTCAGAGCGCGAGAGCGTGCGGGCCAAGCTGCGCCTGATGGTGAAGCGCATTCTGCGCAAATACAAATACCCGCCCGATTTGATGGACGGTGCCGTGGAGCTGGTGCTGCAACAAGCACAGGCGTTGGGCGAAAGTTGGTCCGAGGAAGCTTAAATTGGTTCAGGCGCGATCCAGGCCAATTTACAAGCCAAATCAGCCTCAAGCCCCCGTGGAATATGCACAGCTACTATTTTTGTAGCAACTGTGCCACCGCCCTGGGGTAGATCAGGTGCTCCTGGGTGAGGATGCGGGCCGCCAGCGTATCGGCGGTGTCGCCGGGCAACACCGGCACCACGGCCTGGTCCAGGATAGGGCCGTGGTCCAACTCGGCGGTCACCAGGTGCACCGTTGCGCCCGCAAATTTGCAGCCCGCGTCCAGCGCACGCTGGTGGGTGTGCAAGCCGGTGAAGGCCGGCAGCAGCGAAGGGTGGATATTGGTCAGGCGCCCTGCGTAGTGCGCCACGAAGCCCGGCGTGAGAATGCGCATGAATCCCGCCAGCACCACCAGCACCGGGTGCCCGGGCGTGTCAAAGCGGTCAATCACCTCGGCCAGTGCGGCGTCAAAGTCCTCGCGGCTGGCAAATGCTTTGTGGTCCAGCACCTCGGTGGCAATGCCGTGTTCACGGGCGAACACCAGGCCTTTGGTATCGGCTTTGTTGCTGATGACGGCGGCCACGCGGGCGCCGTATTTGTCGGACCAGTGCTCGCGCTGGGCAGTATTTACGATGGCGGCCATGTTGGAGCCGCCGCCTGAGATCAAAATGACAATGTTTTTCATACCTGGCTGAATTATGACCTTGACCCTCCCCCCCTCTGTTCTTCTTGACCCCGTGCAGGCCCGCGTGCTGGGCACCCTGATGGAAAAAGCGCGCACCGTGCCCGACAGCTACCCGCTCACCCTCAACTCCCTGGTGCTGGGCTGCAACCAGAAAAGCAGCCGCGAGCCGACCATGGACCTGACCGAAGCGCAGGTGGCGGACGCCGTCGGCACCCTGCGCAGTGCCAACCTGGTGCGTGAAGTCGGTGGCGCGCGCACCACCAAGTTTGAGCACAACTTCCAGCGTGGCGTGGGTGTGTACGAACAAGCGGCCGTGCTGCTGGGCCTCTTGATGCTGCGCGGCCCGCAGACCAGCGCCGAATTGCGGCTCAACGCCGAGCGCTGGTACAAGTTTGCCGACATCTCTTCGGTGGAAGGCTTCCTGGACGAACTGCAAGAGCGCTCCGCCGAAAAAGGCGGCCCGCTGGTGGTGAAGCTGGCGCGCGCGCCAGGTGCCCGCGAGCAGCGCTGGGCGCATTTGCTGTGCGGCCCCGTGGATGCCAACCAGGTATTTCAGGGCAGCGCAGCGGCCAGCGGCGGCACCGCCGAGCGCATCGAGCGGCTGGAAGCCGAGGTTGCGCAGTTGCGGGAGACTGTGGCCAAGCTGTGCTCCGAACTGGGCATGTCGCCACCCGGACAGGGGTAAACGAACGACCGTGCTAAAACCATGCCCGTCAACGTACCAAGATCGAACGACTGGAGACCCCCATGGATTTGGCATTCACCCCTGAAGAACAAACATTCCGAGAAGAGATCCGCGCCTGGGTAGGTGCCAACCTGCCCGCCGAGTTGTCCCACAAAGTGCACAACGCACACCATCTGACCCGCGACGACCTGCAAAGCTGGGCCAAGATCCTGGGCAAAAAAGGCTGGCTGGGCCATGCCTGGCCCAAGGAGTTTGGCGGCCCCGGCTGGAACTCGGTGCAAAAGCACTTGTTTGAAGAAGAGTGCGCGCTGGCGGGTGCCCCCCGCGTGGTGCCCTTCGGCCCGGTGATGGTGGCTCCGGTGATCATGGCGTTTGGCAATGCCGAGCAGCAGCAGCGCTTTTTGCCCGGCATTGCCAGTGGCGAAGTCTGGTGGAGCCAAGGCTACAGCGAACCCGGCTCGGGCTCGGACCTGGCCTCGGTCAAAACCCGGGCAGAAAAAGTGAGCCGTCCAGGCCAGGGCGACAAATACATCGTCAACGGCCAAAAGACCTGGACCACGCTGGGCCAGTACGGCGAGTGGATTTTCTGCCTGGTGCGCACCAGTACCGAGGGCAAGCCCCAAACCGGCATTTCCTTCCTCTTGATCGACATGAAGTCGCCCGGCGTCACCGTGCGCCCCATCGTGCTGCTGGACGGTGAAGCCGAAGTCAACGAGGTGTTTTTTGACAACGTCGAAGTGCCCGCCGAGAACCTGATCGGCGAAGAGAACAAGGGCTGGACCTATGCCAAGCACCTGCTCAGCCACGAGCGCACCAACATCGCCGATGTGAACCGCGCCAAACGCGAACTGGAGCGCTTGAAGCGCATCGCCCAGGCCGAAGGTGTGTACACCGACACCCGCTTTCGCGACGAAATCGCCAAGCTGGAAGTGGATGTGATTGCGCTGGAGATGATGGTGCTACGCGTGCTGGCCGCCGAAAAATCGGGCAAAAACTCGCTGGACATTGCGGGCCTGCTCAAGATTCGCGGCAGCGAAATCCAGCAGCGCTACTCCGAGCTGATGATGCTGGCCGTCGGCCCCTTCGCCCTGCCCCTGATCCGCGAGGCCATGGAAGCCGGCTGGCAAGGCGACGCGGTAGGCGCGGCCCACTGCGCGCCGCTGGCGTCTACCTACTTCAATATGCGCAAGACCACCATTTACGGCGGCTCCAATGAAGTGCAGCGCAACATCGTGTCCCAGGTCGCCCTGGGTTAATTCCATTTCCATAGCAATGCGATATGTCGTTGCCCCTCCTGGTCGTGCGAAAGCACTGCCTGCGTCGGCGCGCCTCATCTCGCTTTGATCTGAAAACGGCATAAGACCACAACAAGATTACAGGTGAAAAAAATGGACTTCGACTTCTCTGACGACCAGGAACAATTGCGCGACGCGGTACGCAAATGGGTGGACAAGGGCTACACCTTTGAGCGCCGCCGCGCTGCCGAAAAAGCGGGCGGCTTTGACCGCGCCGCCTTCACTGAAATGGCCGAGCTGGGCCTGTGTGGCCTGTACGTGCCCGAAGCCGATGGCGGCCTGGGCATGGGTCCGGTCGAAGGCATGGTGGTGATGGAAGAGCTGGGGCGCGGCATGGTGCTGGAGCCCCTGGCCCAATCCCTCATCGCGGGCGCCGTCCTCGCCGGTTATGCTGACGCTGCCACCAAAGCCGCATGGCTGCCGCAGATTTCCAGCGGCGAGGCACTGGTGGTGCTGGCCTACCAGGAGCGTGCAGCGCGCTACAAGCTTGATGTCTGTGAGGCAAAAGCCACACAAGCCCCCGGTGGCTATGTGCTGAACGCTACAAAAAGTGTAGTGCCCGTGGGCGACCAGGCCAATGCCTTTTTGGTGCCTGCCAAGATCAACAGCCAACTGGCCCTGTTCCTGGTCGAGCGCCAATCCAGCGGTGTCAGCACCCGCGGCTACGGCACGCAAGACGGCGGCCGCGCGGCAGAAGTCAGCTTCAAAAATTCTCCTGCCACCCTGGTCACCAGCGACGGCCTGACCGCACTGGAGCACGCGGTGGACATCGGCATTGCCGCCACCTGCGCGGAAGCCGTGGGCGTCATGGACAAGACTTTTGGCCTCACCGCCGAGTACCTGAACACACGCAAGCAGTTTGGCGTGGTGATCAGCAGCTTCCAGGCCCTGCGCCACCGCGCGGCCGACATGAAGATGCAGTTGGAGCTGGCCCGTTCCATGAGTTTTTATGCCAGCCTCAAACTCAATGCACCGGCTGAAGAACGCCGCGCCGCAATGGCCCGCGCCAAGTACCAGTTGGGCACATCCATGCGTTTTGTCGGCCAGCAGGCGGTGCAATTGCATGGCGGCATCGGGGTGACGGACGAGTACATCGTCAGCCATTACTTCAAGAAGCTCACCCAGCTGGAAATGACTTTTGGCGACAGCCTGCACCACCTGGGTGAAGTGTCTGCGCGCATGCAGGACAGCGCAAGCGTTTTTGCCTGAGGCCTTGCGCCGCAAGGGCTGCGCGGCCTACTCGGCCTCGCGCACCCGCATAAAACTGGCGAACTTGGGCAGCCCCGTGGCGGTGCGGTCCCGGTAGCGGTAGGTGACCACCGCGCCCACCGGCGGCGGTGCGTCCCGCTGGGCATCGGTGAAACCCGTGCCCAGCGCAAAGCGCTGGCCATTGGGCATCTCCAGCAGCAGCGCGCCCATGCGCCCGGTGTGGCGACCTTTGCCCGGCACCTGGGCGATGACACGGGCGTCTTCATCCGGCGTGGTTTTCAGCTTGCGCAAGGCATCGCTGCGGCCTGCTTGCCACGGGGCATCGGCACGGTGCAAGACCAGCCCCTCGCCACCCTGCTCCACAGTTTTCAGCAGGTGAACTTGCAAGGCAGTGCCGTCGGCCACCCGGATCTGCGCCACGGCCTGCAACCAGGCCACCCCCGCGCCGCCCAGCACGGACGCCATGCGGGCGCTGCGTTCGGCAAACACATCCGCCTCGTGGGGCAGGTCGAAAATCATGTAGCGTATTTCACGCCATTCGGCGTCCACGGGCACATTGCGGCGCACCGTGGCCGAGAGCCGGTCGAAATGGCGCCGCCCCAGCCACAACTCGCCGTCCAGTGGCGTGGCGGGCAAGGCTGCGGTAAACCAGGCCGGTGCCGCAATGGTGCGGCCGCTTTTGAAGCGCAGCACCTGCCCATCCCAATACGCACGCACCCCATCCAGCTTTTCGCTGACCAGGTAGGCCGCTGGGTCCAGACCCGCCTGCCAGTTTTTCGCCAGCATCAGCGCGGGAGCCAGCGGCGATGCGGGGGACAAGGCCGTGCCGCCCCCAGCCTGAACCGGGGCTGCAGGCACCGACGCAGGCCAAACAAGCCCGGCCAGCAACAGCCCCAAATATGTTGCCCGTGGGCGCAGCGTTAGATTGGCCATGGTGTTTTGCCCCTCCCTTGTGTGTTGTCAGGAAAGTGTAGCGCCTGTGCTGCGGGGCGCGGTGCCCGCAGGGATCAGTGTGTGCGCTTAAGCGTTAGGCGACAGCGCCGCCGCGAACACATGGCTGGTGCGCTTGAGTGCGTCTGCGTAGGCCTTGAGCCCCGCCCCAGGGAGCAGCATGACTTTGGCGCCACTGGCCGCCGCAATCAGGGTCGCCGCCACGTCGTGCGGCGTGAGGCCGCGCTGACCCAGACCCACCTCACCTGCGGCGTCTGCGCGGGCCAGCAGGTCGATCAGGATTTGCAAATGGTTTTGCCGCAGTTGCTCAGTCAGGTCCTGGCCCAGGCTGCCGCGTATTTCACCCAGCTCTTGCAGATGGCCTGAGTCGCTGAAGCGTTCGTAGAAATACCCATAGAAGGCATTGAGCACCCCGAATAACCGGTCTTCAAAGGGCAAGGGCGCATGGGCTGCGGTTGTCGAGGCCCGCAGCACATTCGCCCCGGTGCGCTCCAGCAAGGCCCGGAACAGGGCTTCTTTGCCGGCGTAGTACAGGTACACCGTGCCTTTGGCAATGCCCGCCTCCCGGGCCACATCGTCCATGGAGGATTTGCGGTAGCCATACCGCACAAACAGACTTTCGGCTGCGTCCAGGATGGTTTGGGCTTTGGGGGAGAGGTCGGGAGAAGATTCTGTGGTGGCCATGGGCCATTTTATCGACCACACCGCCGTATTGGCTTTGCACCGGCATGGCTTGACGTGCGTGTCCGCCAGAAGAACATGGCACCCTGAGTTTCAAACCGTTGGTGTAGTGCGCGCCAGCTGTGCCAGCACCATGCGCGCCGTGGACAGGTTGGTGGCGCAGGGCACGTCATGCACATCGCAGGCGCGCACCAGGGCGTTGATGTCGGGTTCGTGCGGCTGCGGCGTCATGGGGTCGCGCAGGAAAATGACCACATCCACCTCCCCTTGTGCCAGGCGTGCGCCAATCTGCAGGTCACCGCCCCAGGGACCGCTGAGCATACGTTCCACCGTCAGACCCACTTCGTTCACCAATCGGCCGCCCGTGGTGCCGGTCGCGCTCAGGGTGCAGCGGCGCAACAGGGGTTCAAACTCCTTGGCAAGCTGCACCATGGCGTCTTTTTTATGGTTGTGGGCGATCAGGGCAATACGGGGTGGCACAGGCAATGGCATGGAAGGGGATGTCAGGTGGGTCAGATCAGCAAGCGGGATGAACGTGGCACATGGGCCATCAGAAACTCCATCTGGTCGGCCAGGATGCGGCGGTTGCGCAGAATGAAATCTTCCCACAAGCTGGGAATGTAAGGCGTGTACAGCAGTGGCATATGGGCCTGCTCGGGCGTGCGGTGGCTCTTGCGGTGGTTGCAGGGGCGGCAGGCGGTGACCACATTCATCCAGGTGTCCACCCCCTGCTGGGCAAAGGGAATGATGTGCTCGCGCGTCAGGTCGACTTCATGAAAATGCCCGCCGCAGTAGGCGCACACATTGCGGTCCCGGATAAACAGCTTGCCATTGGTCAGGCCGGGTCGCAGATCGAAGGGATTGATGTTGGGCACACCGCGTGTACCGATGATGCTGTTGACCCGGATGATGGATTGCAGCCCGGTCGCCGCGTTGTGCCCACCGTGGAACACGGCCACTTCGCCACCCGACTCCCAGCGCACCTCGCCGGTGGCGTAATGCACGACGGCCTGCTCCAGTGAGATCCACGACTGGGGCAGCCCTTGGGCCGACAACTTCAAGACTTTCAAAACACGCCTCCTGGAACGGTAAAAACCACCACCAACTTGGAACGCAAATGTCTGCAGTCACGCGCCGGATCGCCTGTCCGGGTACTGCTGCGTCACAATATACCCTGTTTATGTGACAAACAGGCTTCAAGCGCTGAATACCCGTGCGCAGCCTGCTATCAAAAAGATAACAACTCCATGAAGGTTTTTCGCGGTTTCAAACATCCTGGTGTGGCGCCCGCCTGTGCGGTCACGATCGGCAATTTTGACGGTGTGCACCGGGGCCACCAGGCCATGCTCGCCCTGCTGCGCGGTGAGGCCCAACAGCGCGGTGTGCCCAGCTGTGTATTAACTTTTGAGCCGCACCCGCGCGACTACTTTGCCGAGCTGCACAAAAAGCCCGATCTGGCCCCGGCACGGGTGGGCACCCTGCGCGACAAACTGGAAGACCTGGCCCATTGCGGCGTGGACCAGACCGTGGTGTTGCCCTTTGATGCCCAATTGGCCAACCAGTCGCCCCAGGAGTTCATTCAAGGGGTGCTGCGCGATGGCCTGGGTGCCAGGTACGTACTGGTCGGCGACGACTTTCGCTTTGGCAAGCAACGTGCGGGCGACTACGCGCTCTTGGATGCGGCTGGCGAAGCGCAGGGCTTTGACGTGGCCCGCATGAACAGCTACGAGGTGCACGGCCTGCGGGTCTCCAGCTCGGCAGTGCGCGACGCCCTGGGCCAAGGGCGCATGGCCGATGCCGGACGTTTGCTGGGGCGGCCCTACTGCATCTCCGGCCATGTGGTGCATGGCCGCAAACTGGGCCGCACCCTGGGCTTCAAAACCCTGAACCTGCGCTTTGCGCACTGGAAACCGGCCGCCAGCGGCATTTTTGTGGTGCTGGTGCATGGGCTCACCCACAAGCCGCTGCAAGGCGTGGCCAACCTGGGCGTGCGGCCCTCGCTGGACCCCAACGACGTCAATGGCGGGCGGGTGCTGCTGGAGACGCACTGCCTGGACTGGCCGGAAGGCTTGGGGTCCGAGGGGGCCTACGGTAAAATCATCCGCGTGGAACTGCTACACAAACTGCACGACGAGCTGAAATACGACAGCCTGGACGCCTTGACCCAAGGCATACGCCGGGACTGTGATGACGCCCGCGCCTGGTTGATCGCCCGAATTTGATGGGGCAGACCCACCGGTCAGCGACGCACCTTGCCCCGCGTCTTGTGAAACTGCCCTGGTGCGGATCGCCCCTTGGAACTGGCGACGCCATGCACCTCCTAAAAAAACGCCCCCACACGAGAATTCGCCATGACCGACAAAGTTGATTACCGCAGCACCCTGAACCTGCCCGACACCCCTTTTCCCATGCGCGGCGACCTGCCCAAGCGGGAACCGGCCTGGGTCAAGGCCTGGAACGAAATGGCCCCCACCCCTGGCGAAGCCAGGCCCCCCGAGGGGGTGCAGCCGTCCTTGGGGCGGCCCGGCGAACGGTCTGGCGGCTTGTACAAAAAGCTGCGCGACCACCGCCAAGGCGCACCTTTGTTTGTGCTGCACGACGGCCCGCCCTACGCCAACGGCAAGCTGCACATCGGCCACGCGCTGAACAAGGTGCTCAAGGACATGATCGTCAAGTCCAAACAGTTGGGCGGTTTTGACGCGCAGTACATCCCCGGCTGGGACTGCCACGGCCTGCCGATCGAAAACGCCATCGAAAAACTGCACGGCCGCAAGCTGTCTAGAGACGACATGCAGGCCAAGAGCCGCGCCTACGCCACCGAGCAGATCGAGCAGCAGCGCGAAGACTTCAAGCGCCTGGGCGTGCTGGGCGACTGGGAGCGCCCCTACCGCACCATGGACCCGGCCAACGAGGGCGGCCAGATCCGCGCCTTCAAGCGCGTGATCGAACGCGGCTTTGTCTACCGCGGCCTGAAGCCCGTGTACTGGTGTTTTGACTGCAGCTCCTCTCTGGCCGAATTCGAAATCGAATACGCCGACAAGAAGAGCGACACGCTGGACGTGGCCTTTGAAGCCGCTGACAAGCAAGCGCTGCTGCAGGCATTTTTCCCCGGCAAACTGTCCGACCACCCCTCCTCAGCGCTGGTGGCGTCACGGCTGGAAGCCAAGTCGGCCTTTATCGTCATCTGGACCACCACCGCCTGGACCATTCCCGCCAACCAGGCGCTCAACGCCCACCCCGAGCTGACCTATGCGCTGGTGGACACCCCGCGCGGCCTGCTGGTACTGGCCGACACGCTGGTCGAGAAGTGCCTGGAGCGCTACGGCACCACGGGCACCGTCATCGCCACCACCAGCGGCAAACAACTCGCGGGACTGAACTTCAAGCACCCCTTGCACGACGTGGATGCAGGCTACGCACGCCTGTCTCCGGTGTATCTGGCCGACTATGTCAGCGACTCCGACGGCACCGGCATCGTGCACTCCGCGCCCGCCTACGGCGTGGATGACTTCAACAGCTGTGTGGCCCACGGCCTCAAATACGACGACATCCTGAACCCGGTACAGGGCAACGGCACCTATGCCGACGACCTGCCCCTGTTCGGCGGCCTGAACATCTGGAAAGCCTGCCCGGTCATCCTCGACACCCTGCGTACACATGACCGCCTGCTGGCCAGCAGCCCCATCGTCCACAGCTACCCGCACTGCTGGCGCCACAAGACGCCGGTGATCTACCGTGCCGCCGCCCAATGGTTTGTGCGCATGGACGAAGGCGCGGGCGTGTTCACCAAGGACAAGGCGCCCAAGACCCTGCGCCAGCTGGCCCTGGACGCGATCGAGCAAACCAGCTTCTACCCCGAGAACGGCAAAACCCGCTTGCGCGACATGATCGCCAACCGCCCCGACTGGTGCATTTCGCGCCAGCGCAGCTGGGGCGTGCCGGTGCCGTTCTTTTTGCACAAGGATTCGGGCGAATTGCACCCCAACACCATGGCCATCCTGGACCAGGCGGCTGATATTGTGGAAAAGGGTGGCATCGAGGCCTGGAGCCGCGTGACCGTGGCCGACATCCTGGGCGCTGAAGATGCCGAGCACTACACCAAGAGCACCGACATTCTGGAGGTGTGGTTCGACTCCGGCTCCACCTTCTGGCATGTGCTGCGCGGCAGCCACAAGGACGCCTACGCCCGCCCCCCCTTCCACGCCGAAGGGCCTGAGGCCGATCTGTACCTGGAAGGCCACGACCAGCACCGCGGCTGGTTCCATTCATCCCTCTTGCTGGGCTGTGCGTTGTTTGACCGCGCACCCTACCGGGGCCTGCTGACCCACGGCTTTGCCACCGACGGCCAGGGCCGCAAGATGAGCAAATCCCTGGGCAACACGGTGGAACCACAGACCATCACCACCAAAATGGGCGCCGAAATCGTGCGCCTGTGGGTGGCATCGACCGACTATTCGGGCGACCTGAACATTGACGACAAGATTCTGGCCCGCGTGGTGGACACCTACCGCCGGGTGCGCAACACATGCAAGTTTTTGCTGGCCAATGTGAGCGACTTTGACCCGGTCAAAGACGCGGTTCCCGCCGACCAGTTACTGGAGATCGACCGCTACGCCCTGAGCCGCACGGCGCAATTGCAAGCCGACATCCTGGCGCATTACGAGGTCTATGAATTCCACCCCGTGGTGTCCAAGCTGCAGATTTATTGCAGCGAAGACCTGGGCGCCTTCTACCTGGACATCCTGAAAGACCGGCTCTACACCACCGGCGCCCAGTCCCTGGCCCGCCGCTCGGCACAAACGGCGCTGTGGACCATCACCCAAGCCATGCTGCGCTGGATGGCGCCGTTCCTCAGCTTCACCGCCGAAGAGGCATGGGCCGTACTGGGGGCGGAAGGCAAGACGCCGGCCGCCACGGCTGACTCCATCTTCATGGACACCTATGTGGCCCTGGAAGCCCCCAACGAGACGCTGCTGCGCAAGTGGGCGCGGATCCGCGAAATCCGGGAAGCGGTGAACAAAGACATTGAAGTCTTGCGTGCCGATGGCCAGGTGGGCGCGTCCCTGCAAGCCGAAGTCACGCTGACAGTGGCAGAAGATGACTACGCCTTGCTGGCCAGCCTGGGGGCCGATCTGAAGTTTGTGTTCATCACATCTGCTATTACTTTGGTAGCTGGAAGCGCACTGTCCATCAGGGCTAGCGCATCAAATGGCACCAAATGCGAACGCTGCTGGCACTACTGCGACGATGTGGGCAGCGCAGCCGCCCATCCCACCCTGTGTGGCCGCTGCGCCAGCAACCTGGACGGTGTGGGCGAAACCCGCACTTACGCCTGATGGCACGCGGCGGTAAAACCATGGTCTTTGGCAAAGCCTCCGGGGGCGGCATGCTGCACTGGCTGGGCCTGGCTTTCGTCATCTTGCTGGTGGACCAGTTCACCAAGGTATTGGTTGTGGGCTACTACCACCTGGGGGACAGCAGCGTTGTCACCAGCTTTTTCAACGTGGTGCGGGTGCACAACTACGGGGCGGCCTTCTCGTTTCTGGCGGGCGCTTCGGGCTGGCAGCGCTGGTTTTTTACCGTGCTCGGCTTTGTGGCGGCAGGGGTGATCATCTGGATGCTCAAATCCCATTCCGGCCAGCGCCTGTTCAGCTTCGCCATGGCCTGCATTCTGGGCGGCGCCATCGGCAATGTGGTGGACCGCCTGCTGTACGGCTACGTGGTGGATTTTTTGGACTTCCACTGGCGCGGCATGCATTTTCCGGCCTTCAACGTGGCCGACAGCGCCATCACCGTGGGCGCGGTTTGTCTGATTCTGGATGAACTGCTGCGGGTGCGGCGCACCCGCTGATCCCGTTCCCTACAAAGTCAAAATCGTGCTGCCGGTAGTCGCCCGCGCCTCCAGGTCCCGGTGGGCTTGCTGTACCTGCTCCAGGGGGTAGCGTTGCCCGATGCGGATGTGGACCTGGCCGCTGTCAACCATGTCAAACAAATCATCCGCCATGGCCTGCGTGCTCTCACGGGTGGCGATGTGGGTGAACAGGGTTTGGCGCGTCAGGTACAAGGAGCCTTTGGCACCCAAAATGCCCGGAGCAAACGGCGCCACCGGGCCCGAGGCATTGCCAAAACTGGCCATCAGGCCAAAAGGCGCAATGCAGTCCAGGGACTTGTCCCAGGTGTCCTTGCCCACCGAGTCGTAAACCACCTTGACGCCTTTGCCAGCGGTGATGTCTTTCACCCGCGCCAGGAAGTCCTCGGTCGCGTAATTGATGGCAAAGGCCGCGCCGTTCTCCAGGGCCAGGGCGCATTTGGCGTCCGACCCCGCGGTGCCAATGAGTTGCAGGCCCATGGCCCGCGCCCACTGGCAGGCAATCAGACCCACCCCACCGGCTGCGGCGTGAAACAGCACAAAATCGCCCGGATGCAGCCCTCCCTGGGGCTGGGTTTTTTTGAGCAGATACTGGGCGGTCAGGCCCTTGAGCATCATGGCGGCGCCTGTGGCAAAAGAAATACTGTTGGGAAGCTTGCACACGCATCTGGCGGGCATAACCCGCAGCTCGCAGTAGCTTCCCGGGGGCTGGCTGGCATAGGCCACGCGGTCACCCGCTTGCAAATGGGTGACACCCTCACCCACCGCTTCCACGACGCCGGAGGCCTCCATGCCCAATTGCAACGGCAGTGCCATGGGGTACAGGCCGCTGCGCTGGTAGACATCAATAAAATTCAGGCCCACTGCATGGTGGCGAATACGCACCTCGCCAGGGCCGGGGTCACCCATGAACACCTGAAGGACCAGCTTGAGCTGTTCCGGGCCTCCATGCTGGTCAATACAAATGGCTCGGGACTGGGTTTGCGTCATCGGATTCTCCGGGTTGTCAAAAGATTGCTACCGATGGTGCCATGAATCAAAAACCCCCGTGCACGGGGGTACACCGGGCTTGGTACAGTCCTGCCATGACCCAACGCCTGACCCCCGCCGCCATTGTGCTGCTCATCATCCCGCCCCTGCTGTGGTCGGGCAACGCCGTGGTGGGGCGCGTGGTCGCCCCGCTGGTGTCGCCCATGACCCTGAACCTGCTGCGCTGGGCGATGGCCTTTGTGCTGCTGTTGCCCCTGGCGGGCGGCGTGCTGCGGGGCAGCAGCCCCTTGTGGCGCCAGTGGCGGCGCTTTGCGTTTTTGAGCCTGTTCAGCATCGGCGGCTACAACGCCCTGCTGTACCTGGCGCTCAACACCTCCACCCCCATCAATGTGACCCTGGTGGGGGCCAGCACGCCGGTGTGGATGCTGCTCATTGGCAGGCTGTTTTTCAAGGTGCCGGTGTCCCACCGGCAATTGCTGGGGGCGGTGCTGTCCATCGCCGGTGTGCTGCTGGTGCTGTCGCGCGGGCAGTGGGAGGTGTTGCTGGGCATGCGCCTGGTGGCGGGCGACCTGTACATTCTGATCGCGTCCATGGCCTGGGCCTACTACAGCTGGATGCTGGTCCACCCCACCCCCGAGTCTGCCTCTCTGCGCACCGATTGGGCGGCCTTTCTGCTGGGGCAAATCGTGTTTGGCCTGGGCTGGTCCGCCGCCTTTGCCGGTGCCGAGTGGACACTGAGCGCCGCCCACATCCAGTGGGGCTGGCCCCTGGTCAGCGCGCTGGCTTTCATCGCCGTGGGACCGGCGGTGATCGCCTATGGCTCCTGGGGCGCGGGGGTGTCACGCGCCGGTCCGGCGGTGGCCGGGTTTTTCATCAACCTCACGCCGCTGTTCACGGCCCTGCTGTCCGCCGCGTTTCTGGGGGAAACACCGCAGGCCTTCCATGCGCTGGCGTTTGTGTTGATCGTCTCGGGGATTGTGCTGTCGTCCCGGCGTTAATCCCCTGTGCCTGCCCAAAGGCATGCGCAGGGTTCACTCCTCAATACGGGGCACGACCAGCGGCAAATCCAGGCGCATAGTGGTACCGCTGCCCAAGATGGAGTACACCTCCAGCGTACCCCCCAGTGTTTTGCGAACGAGGTCGGCCACAATCGTCATGCCCAGACCCGTGCCGCCCTCCCCCGTTTTGGTGCTGAAAAACGGCTGAAACAAACGGGCCTGCGTTTGCGGCGACATGCCCACGCCGTTGTCGCTAAAAACCAGATGCACATGGCCACCACCCTGGGTGGCACGGATGGTCAAAACCCCATCCGTTCGGCCCTCGAAACCGTGCAAATAGGCATTGTTGACCAGATTGATGATGACCTGGCCCAGGGGGCCGGGCAGGCTGTCCATGGTGATGCCGGGCGGGATGTCCAGCACGATGGTGTGCGGCTGGCGTTTGAGACTGGGCGCCAGGGTGTCCACCACTTCGTGAACCACCGTCGCCAGATCAAAACGGCGGCGTTGTTCGCTGGCCTGGTCGTTGGCCACCTGCCTGAAATTTTTGAGCAAGGCCACCGCCCGCTGCAGGTTGCGCAGCATCAGGTCGTTGCCTTCACACACGTTCTCGACAAAAGCGCTGAGTTCAGAGCGTTTGAGTTGGTTGCTGTCGAAGGTGCGCCGAAAATCGCGGCTCTGGTCCACCAGGGTGCTGGCCGTCATCAGGCTGTTGCCCAAGGGGGTGCTGAGTTCGTGCGACACACTGGCGATCACGGTGCTTAAAGCGGCCTTGGTTTCGCTGCGGGCCAGGGCTTCCTGCGAGCGGTGCAACTTGTCGGTCAGCACCTCCAGGGCCAGACGCTCCTGCTCCTGGCGCTTATGGCGCACCACCAGGGCGGTGGCGGCGATGGACAGCAAAATCAGTTGCGCCAGCGTCAGCGCCACAATCTGCTCCGATTGTTTGAGCAAGGTGTTTTCCTGGTCCTCCACCAGGCGCGACACCACGGAGTTGGCGGCCAGACTCAGGGCATGCACATCAAAGGCCATGGCGTTGACCTCGTCGAGCAGGCCCGCCAGCGCCTGCGGGTCGGGCCGCACGCTGGGAATCACCCGGTCCGCCCGCCGCGCCCACTGCTCCAGCTGCGGCACCACCGTTTGGTACTCCGGCCGCTGCACCAGCACTGAAATGCTGGGACTGTCGCGCAGCAGCGTCAAGCGGCTCAGGAACAGGTCGTAGCGCAGTGTCAGTTCGTCGTGGCCGGGCGGATGGCGGCTATGGACGGTGCTATCGAGCGCCTGGCGAAAGCGCAAAAACTCGCGTTCACACTCAAAAGCCGGTGCCGTAATGGAGTCGTGGCGCAGGCCCGCAGCGAGTTGCACCGCCCGGCGCTGCGCCAGCGTGAATACCAGCAGCACGGCCATGGCCAAGGCCATCAACGCAGTCCCCAGCGCCAGCCAAAAAAGAAAGCGTCGGTGGTTGGCGTGGCCCCGCATGGCGCATCTATTCAATGGTCATGGCCTTGAGCTGCCACGCCGATCGCTCGTAGTACACGGTGGAGCGCAGTTCCGCCTGGGTGTCATAGGGGTAGACGATGAAAAGGGGGCCTTTGGTCTTGACCGGAATGGCTTCTCCGTTCATCTGGTGCGCCACGATGACGTCGTACTTTTGAGCGTCTTGCACCGGAATGCGGGTCTGGTAGTCATTCAAGGCCAAAGCTTTGATGGTGCTGCCGCTGGCCTTGGCCGCCGCCAGCACATCCCGCAACAAAGGGCCGGTGAATTGGATCGGACGTTTGTCCCAGGGTGTCATGGTGGTGAAGGTCTGCTGGGGCAATTTTTGCAGCATGGCGAGGTCAAACACGGCCGCATGGGGGGCGTTTTTTTCACCCACCTTGCCCGAGATGGTCAGGATGACCTTGCCGGTGGCGGGCGGCAAGGCCAACGCAGGAAGCGCCTGGCCCAAGGCCAGCACAGACAGACACAAGGCAATCCATCGCAGGGGGAGCAGTCGCATGAGATCTCCAAAAAGGCCGGGGCCAAAGGTGCTCAGAAATTGCGTGCATCTTAACGACCTCATGAAAAAAGTGTGAACTCCTTTGCGCATCAGAAAAGCCACCCAGCATCACAACAAGCAGTGCTATGGGCGCCACCCCATAACACTGCCAATCCCCCTACTGCCAGCTCGCCACAATCACCGGATTCAGCGCCGCCGCACAGCTGACAGACAGCGTGGTCTGTCCAGGTGGCGGTGGAAAACATGGCGTTCAGCATGCCCATCAACGCGGTGGCATCGCGCCGCGCACGCTGGGCATCTGCGGGGGAATCGGAATTTGGCGGGTAGTTGCCCACGTGCTGGCGCAAGTCGGCCAGTATGTTGTCCCAAAATACCAGGTCCAATGTGGCACCGGTGGCGGGTGCAGCCTTGGGTTGCAGGAGGCGCTTGAGGTCGTAGCTGCCATATTCAAGGGCATGCAGAATCGTTGGTGGTAAGCGCCACTCTCTGTACTGGCATGTGTTCACCCTTTTCATGAATGTTGCAAATTGATGGTGTAATAATTTCGGTATTACTTTTTGAGAAGCCATCGCCATGACCATGACCGTCAAACTCGATGAACCGCTGGAGCGTGCTTTGCGTCAGCGCTGTGCGACCGTGGGGCGCTCTGCCAGTGCACTGATGCGCGAGGCTTTGCAGGCTTATTTGGCGCAAACGGCACCGCCTGCCCCTTCGGCCTACGCACTGGGGGAGGATTTGTTTGGCAAGCACGCTGGGGCGGCAGATTTGTCCAGCCAGCGCCGGGCTGCGTTGCAACAGATTTGGGATCAAAAACATCCCGCAGGCCCTGCGCCCGCTGCCAAGCCACGCCATGGCAAAAACTGACGCGCGAGCGCCGGGACGGCGCTCGGCGGCAAGCGTTGGCACTGCAGCACGCACGGTGGTGGCCGACAGCGGCCCGCTGCTGGCCCTTTTCAACACGGCAGACCATTGGCACACACCTGTGCTGCAGTGGCTGCAAGCCAACCCACAGGCCCGGCTGCTGACGACCTGGCCAGTCGTCACCGAGGTGTGCGCCATGCTGGCCCGGCGCGTCAGCAACGCGGCGGCGCTGGACTTTTTGCGCTGGGGGCAAAGGGGCGGTTTTACGCTGGATGCGCCTGGCGCTGAAGCCTTGCCCGAGGCCTTGGCACAGGTGCTGTTAATCAGCGAGCGCTTCCATGATTTGCCATTTGACTTGTCCGATGCATCCGTCGCCGACCTGGCTGCGCGCCACGGTTTGCGCCATGTGTTAACCATTGATTCCGACTTTGACGTGTACCGCGACGCCCGTGGCAAGGCACTGCGCCATGTGCTGCGCGATGGCTGGGCTGGGTAGGTTCGCCGTCATCTCCGAGGCTTGCCTATCCCCGCTCAAAACGTGCCCGGATACGCCCCGCCGTCCACCAGCACGTTTTGCCCGGTGATGTAGCCCGCTTGTCGGCTGCACAAAAATGCGCACACCGCGCCAAACTCATCGGGCGTGCCAAAGCGCCGGGCGGGGATGGCTTGGCGGCGTTGGTCGGTCACCGCGTCCAGCGGCTGGCCGCTTTTTTGCGCGGTGCCTTGCAGGGTGCTGCGCAGGCGGTCGGTGTCAAAGGCGCCGGGCAGCAGGTTGTTGATCGTCACCCCCTGGGCCGCCAGGCTGGAGCGCGCCACACCGGCTACAAAACCGGTCAGGCCGCTGCGCGCGCCGTTGGACAGGCCCAGGATGTCGATGGGCGACTTCACGGCGCTGGACGTGATGTTGACAACGCGGCCAAAGCCGCGCGCCGCCATGCCGTCCACCGTGGCCTTGATGAGTTCGATGGGGGTGAGCATATTGGCGTCCACGGCCTTGATCCAGGCGTCGCGGTCCCAGTCCCTAAAGTTGCCGGTGGGCGGGCCCCCGGCATTGGTGACCACAATGTCGAAGTCGCCGCGCACGGCGAACACCGCCGCCCGGCCCGCCTCGGTCGTGATATCTTGGGCACAAAATAGCACGCTAGCCCCCGTAGAATCTGCGCAAGCAGCTATCAATTCAGTAGCAGATGTTTCCAATTGCTCGCGCCCCCGCGCCACCATGAGCACGTTCACCCCCTCTTGCACCAGCGCCCGCGCACAGCCCAGGCCCAGCCCTTTGCTGGCGCCACACACCAAAGCCCATTTGCCGCGAAGTCCTAAATCCATGGAGTTGCTCCTCTATTGAAGTGTCATCCGGGCAGTTGCCCAATTCCGCCGATATGCGGGATGATACGAACTCCCGCCGACCCGGCCCGATGCAGGACAAGCCAGCCATGTTTTCCAAAAGCCCCAAAAAACCGCACCCACTTGACGCCTACGCTGACAAGGTGTGCTCTGCGCAGCAGGCAGTAGGCCAGATCCGCAATGGCGAGCATGTGTTTGTGGGCACCGGCTGTGCCGCGCCCCAGGGCTTGCTGCGGGCGCTGGAAGCGCTGCCGGTGGTACCGGCCGACCTGGAGCTGCTGCACTTTTTCACCATCCAGGCCTTTGAGCACGATGCCGACGGCCACAGCACCACGCGCTTCAAGCACCGCACCTTTTTTGTCGGCAGCGACATGCGCGCCGCCGTCAAGCAGGGGCTGGTGGAGTATGTGCCCATGTCGGTGGCGCGGGTGCCGGAGATGATGGCGCTGGGGCGGGTGCCGGTGGACGTGGCACTGATCCAGGTCAGCCTGCCCGACGCGTTTGGTTTTGTGAGCCTGGGCATTTCGGTGGACATCATCCCGGCGGCGGTGGCGCGCGCCCGGCTGGTGATTGCCGAGGTCAACCCGGCCATGCCGCGCTCCATGGGCGACTCCACGCTGCATGTCAGCCGCATCCACCACCTGGTGCCGGTGGACACGCCCATCACCGAACTGCAGCGCAGCCCTTCGCAGGCCGAGGATGTGCAGCGCATTGCGCGCTACATTGCCGGCATCATCGACGATGGCTCCACGCTGCAGATCGGGCTGGGGCAACTGGCCCACGAAGCCTTGCAGTACCTTACCGATCGCAAGGACCTGGGCATCCACTCCGATGTCATCTCCGACGCCATTTTTCCGCTGCTGGAGCACGGCAGCCTGACGGGGGCCAAAAAGACCAGCCAGCCCTTCAAGATCGTGACCAGCCTGGCGCTGGGTTCGCGCAGGTTGTACGACCTGATTGACCGCAACCCCTTGTTTGTGTTCCAGCCCATCGACGTGGTGTGCAACCCGGCCACCATTGCGGCACAGCACAAGATGGTGGCCATTGCCCAGGCCTTTGCCATCGACCTCACCGGCCAGGTGTGTGTGGACCAGTTTGACGGCGAGTTCTACAGCGGCATCGGCAACCAGGGGGAATTCTTGCGCGGCGCCTCGCGCTCGCCCGGCGGCAAGCCCATCATCTGCATGACCTCCACCACCGAGGACGGCGAAACCTCCCGCATCCGCCCGGCCCTGCTGGCGGGCGAGGCGGCCACCATTGCGCGCACCGATGTGCATTACGTGGTAACCGAATACGGCATCGCCTATTTGTTTGGCAAGTCCATCCGCCAGCGGGCCACCGCGCTGATCGAGCTGGCCCACCCGAAATTTCGCCCCGCGCTGTTTGCCCAGGCGCAGGCACTGGGCTACCTGCCGCTGGAGCAAACCCTGCACAACCTGCGTGCCTACCCGGTGGAGGAAGAGCAGACCATCACCCTCAAGGACGGCCGCACCGTGCTACTGCGCCCGGCCCTGTCCAGCGACGCGCAGGGCATCCGCGAGCTGTTCCACCACCTGAGCGAAGAAGACGTGTACACCCGTTTTTTCCGCAATGTGCGCGGCCTGTCCGACCAGGAGGTGGAGCGCCTGTGCAATGTGAACTACGAGAACGAAGTGGCCTTTGTGGCCACCACCGGCGGGCGCGAAGAGGCGCAGATCGTGGGCCAATCGTGTTATTTCACCAACCCGACCACCAACCTGGCCGACACCGCCTTCATGGTGCACCCCGACTGGCAGGGCAGCGGATTGGGCGGGGCCTTGCAGGCCTGCATGGTGCAGCACGCCAAGCGCCGGGGCCTGCGCGGCTTTGTGGCCGATGTGCTGCCCGGCAATGCGCGCATGCTGCACCTGGCCCGCAACGGCTCACCCAATGTGCAGGTCGAACGCCACCAGGACTCGGTGCACATCACGCAGCAGTTCTGAACTTGGCCCCTGCGTGCATCAGTTTCGCTATAAATTCAGGAGCTGTTTGCGCTTATTCCACGCGGGCTGCAGCCATTTATGGCTTGAATAACTGACGCACACGCTGGCCCCCGGTCACCGCCAGCAAGACCAGCGCCCCGGCGACCACACCGGCCAGCGCATCCAGCAGCAGTGGCACCGCAGCCTGCGCCAGCGCCATGTCGGCCAGCCCCGATACCAGAGCGTCCACCCCGTGGTGCAAGAACGGCAGGCCATGCACCAGAATGCCACCGCCCACCAAAAACATGGCGGCGGTACCGGCCACCGACAAAAACTTCATCAGCCAGGGCGCCGCGCCCAACAGGCCACGCCCCCACGCCCGCTGCACTTCGGCCCAGCCACCTGCACCGCCCTTGCGGCTGAGGTACAGCCCCAGATCGTCGATCTTGACGATGCCCGCCACAATGCCGTAGACCCCAAACGTCATCAGCACCGCAATGCCGCTGAGCACGCTGAGCTGCGTCATCCAGCCACTGGTTTGCACCGTGCCCAGGGTGATGGCAATGATTTCGGCCGACAGGATGAAGTCGGTGCGGATGGCGCCTTTGACCTTGTCCCGCTCCAGCGCCAGCAGGTCCACCGAGGGGTCCGCCAGCGCCTGCATCAGCTCGGCCTCATGCGCCTGGTCCTCAGCTGCGTGGTGCAAGAACTTGTGCGCCAGTTTTTCAAAACCCTCAAAACACAAAAAGGCACCGCCCACCATCAACAATGGGGTCACCGCCCAGGGGATGACGAAGCTGATGGCCAGTGCCGAGGGCACCAGAATCAGCTTGTTGAGCAAGGAGCCCTTGCACACCGCCCACACCACCGGCAGCTCCCGGTCGGCGGTCACTCCGGCCACCTGTTGCGCATTCAGTGCCAGGTCGTCGCCCAGCACCCCGGCAGTTTTCTGGGCTGCCACTTTGGTCAGCACCGCCACATCGTCCAAAATAGTGGCAATGTCGTCAATCAGAGCAAGAAGGCTACTCGCCATAGGGTAATCCCGCAGTTATAAGAAAGTCGATTTTCACCTGCAAGCCGCACAATAGCCGCACCACGCCATGTTATTTTCGATGAACTATGCCCTGACCATCAACGCCGCTGTCAGCCTCATCATGGGGGTGGCACTGGTGTTGGTCTGGCGCCGGGACCGCACACAAGCCTTCACCCGCTATATGGGTTGGGCCAATCTGGTGCAGCTGCTGGTGCCCGCCACTTTCTGGCTCACCGCACAAAACAGCCCGGCCGCGGACCTCCTGGGGAGGACCGCGCTTCCCGCCGTGGCCGCCATGTACACCACTTTGCTGGCGGTAGGGACCATGCACCTGGCCCACCGGCCGGTCCCCACAAAATGGGTTGGTCTGTTTCTGCTGGCGCTGGTGGCCGTCAACGCCACCACCCTTGGGCTCGGCGGCATGCGCTTGGGCCAGGCCATCGCCGCCGCCATCAATACCCTGCTGGGCGTGGTATGCACCTATTGGTTGTGGAACTCCGGCGCCACGCGCTACCACTCCGAAAAATTGGTGGGTCCACTGCTGGTCCTGCTGGGCCTGAACCAGTTTGTCTACGTGGTGTACCAGGACGGGGGGGTGGCCCTGCAGGCCATACTGGGTGCGCTGCTGCGCATGGCCTTGGGGCTGGTGCTGCTCTATGCCGCTTTGGACCGGATCGCGCTGGCCGCCCGGAAATTGCAACACCGCTTTGAGCGCCTGACCGACCGTTCGCACCAGGGCATTTTGATCTTCCAGACCGAGCACATCGTCTATGCCAACCCGGCTTGCATGGACATCTACGGGGCCAGCGACATTGCCGACATGAATTCCGCGGTGGTCACCCGGTCCATCCCCAAGGCCGAGCGCGCCATGGTGGGCCAGTTGCTGCAACGCATTCAAAGCGGCCAGCAAGACGATTTCAGCTACGAGGCCCTGCGCCACCGCCAGGACGGCACCCCCATGTGGCTGCGTTTTCATTTTTTCTGCACCGAGTGGGATGGCCTGCCAGCCGTGCAGGTGCTGATTTCGGACGACACCGAACGCTACCAGGCCAACCAGGCCCTGGTCTACCAGGCCCTGCACGATGACCTGACCGGCTTGCCCAACCGCGCTGCCTTGCTCAAAAGCCTGCGCCAGCGCTGCCAGCCCGATGGCCCAGGAGAGCGCTTTGTACTGGTGCTGATGAACATCGACCGCTTCAAGCTGTTCAACGAAGCCCATGGCCACGCCATGGGGGACGAGGTGCTCAAAGCGCTGGGGCACGCCCTGCGCGGCGCGCTGGATACAGGCGTCGAGGTGATGCGCCTGGCGGGCGATGAATTTGCATTGGTCTCGGCCCCGCATGGCGATGGTGATTTGGGTGAAACCGCCGTGGCCCTGGTCACCGCAGTGCGCCAGCTGCTCGCCAGGCCGCTGCAGGTGAACGAGGGGGAAATCTTCCTCGACGCATCCCTGGGCATTGCCCTGTACCCCAACAGCGCCCGCGATGCGGACTCGCTGTTGCGCGCCGCCAATGCGGCCATGCATGTGGCCAAGCGCACCCCCGGCACCTCCCACCGGCTTGCAGAAAAAGCGTTTGAGCGCGGCTCCAGCAATGTGCTGGAACAAGAGCAGGCGCTGCGCGCAGGCATCGAGCGCGCGGAATTTCACCTGGTGTTCCAACCCAAGGTGAACGCCCAATCGGGCCGCTTGACCAGCTTCGAGGCCCTGGCGCGCTGGGACCGCCCCGGCGTGGGGCCGGTGAGCCCGGTGGAATTTATCGCCGCCGCCGAGCGCACCGGCTTGATTGGCGTGCTGGGCACCGCTTTGCTCAGACAGGCCTGCCAGCAGATCGCCAGCTGGCAGCTGCAATACGGCACTTGCGTGCCGGTGGCGGTCAACGTGTCCCCCTTGCAATTGCTGGCCCCCCGCTTCCCCCAACTGGTGGCGCACATCCTGGACTCCTGTGGTGTGGCCGCGCAATGGCTGACGCTGGAAATCACCGAAAGCTCCGCCGTTCAAAACATGGAGCAAACCGTGCTGCAGGTGGAACAGTTGCGGGCCATGGGCGTGCACGTCGCCATGGACGACTTCGGCACCGGCTTTTCCTCGCTCAACATGCTGCGCAGCTTGCGCCTGCACACCCTCAAAATAGACCGGGGCCTGATCGAACCCTTGCCCTCCAGCGACGCCATCGCGGTGGTGCGCGCCATTTGCCAGCTGGCCGATGCCTTGCATTTGCATGTGGTCGCCGAAGGCATAGAAACCGCAGAACAGGCCCACACCGCACGCGACGCAGGCTGTGGGGAACTGCAGGGTTATTTGTATTCCAGACCCCTGCTGCCCCAAGATGCGGGGGCTTGGCTGGGGCCGCTGGTGGTCGAACAGGTTCCCGCACCGGGATAATTCCATTTCCATATCCATGCGATATGTCGTTGCCCCTCCTTGTCGTGCTAAAGCACTGCCTGCGTCGGGGCGCCTAATCTCTCATTGATCTGAAAACGGAATAAGCCATACAACACCATGCACCACGCGCTTGCACCGGCCGTTCTGGATGTCGAAGCCTCGGGCTTCGGGCGCAACAGCTACCCCATTGAAGTGGGCTTTGTCCTGCCCGACGGACACGCCTATTGCACGCTGGTGCGCCCCGAAGCGCATTGGACCCACTGGGACGCACAGGCCGAAACCCTGCACCATATCCCGCGTGCACTGATCCTGGCGCGCGGCCTGCCCGCAAAGGAGGTCGCCCGCCAGTTGAACCAGCAGCTGGCCGGACAAACCGTGTATTCGGACGGCTGGGCCAATGACTACAGCTGGCTGGGCGCGCTGTTTGATGCGGCGGACATGGCACCGCGTTTCAAGCTGGAAAACCTGCGCGCCCTGCTCAATGACGCACAAGCCGACCAATGGCATACCGTCAAGGCCCAGGTCAGCAGCGAGCGCGGCACCCAGCGCCACCGCGCCAGCTCCGATGCGCGGCTGCTGCAGCTCACCTTGCAGCGGCTGCGCAGCCTGTGCGGCGCAGGCTCCCAATGACGGGCTTGTTCGCCTAAAGATTCCCGGCGAACAGGCGGCGCATGAGCATCTCCTTGAAGCCGCGCGCCTCCGACAGGCCCAGGCGCTCCAGGTAGGCCGGTGGTGCTTCCTTGCCTTCCCACAGGCTCTTGATCGCCATGGACAGCATCTCGGCCGGGCGGTGGCTGGCCTGCTTCATCTTCTTCATGGCCTTGACCATGTGCTGCTCATCGTCGGTCAGGTCGGTGCCAAAGGGGAAGTCGGGCAACAAGCCGGCCTGCATCCAGGGGCGCAGTTTGGCGGCCAGGGCCTGGGGCAGGTTGTTGCGGTAGCACTCAGGCACTTCGTAGCCCGCATCCAGCTTGCCGTGGGCCTTGGCCTGTTTGACCAGCTCGCCCTGGAAGCGGGAATCCGCAATCTCGATCAGGCGCTTGACCACCTCACCATCGGACAAGCCCCGCAACTCGGCAATGCCGTATTCGGTGATCACCACGTCGCGCAAATGGCGGGGGATGGTGACATGCCCGTAGTTCCACACAATGCTGCTTTTGAGCCCGTCCTTGTTGTCGTGGGTGGAGCGCAGCATCATCAGCAAGCGGGCATCGGGCAGCGCATGGGACATGGCCACAAAGTTGTACTGCCCGCCCACGCCGCTGACCACCTGGCCCGACTCCAGTGCGTCGCTGGCCGCAGCACCCAGCAGGGTCACCACCATGGTGGTGTTGATGAAACGCGCCTTGCGCCGCTGCGCACGCTTCAAGGCATCGTCGCCATACAACTGGTTGATGAAGTCAATGCGCGTCATGTCGATCTTGTCCAGCTCCTGCGGCGGCATGGTGCGCAGACGTTCATAAAAGTCGCGGGGGCCGAGGAAGAACCCCCCGGTCATGAAAATGCCGCCCGTGAGGCGCGGGCCCAGCATGTTGGCGCCCACACAGTCCAAACTGGCATCGTCGCGCAGGTTGTTACTGCAGCGCGTGCCGTCCAGCTCCAGGGTATCCCCATGAAGCACCACTTCGGGCCGCAAGACGCCAAAACGCTGCAGGAAGGCCAGGTCTTCAGCGCCCAGGGGCGAGCGAATCCGCCCACCGTCCAGCAGCGCGCGCAAGGTATCCGGCGTGACGGTCTCGTCCTGGATGCGCCCGTCGTTGAGCATTTGCTGCAACACGGCATCGCCAAACACTTCGCGGCGCACAATGCCCGCCTCGATCAGCTTGAGAAAGCCGTTGACAAACATTTCGGAGCAGCCATACAGGCCTTCATCAAAACGCCCCAGCTCGCGCCCCTGCAGACCCTGGGGGCACAGCGATTCGAGAATGCGTTTGTATTCCGCGCTGTGGCGGTCCCGCACCACCAGCGCCTGGGCAATGGCATCGCCCAGTGAGCCGATGCCAATTTGCAGGGTACCGCCGTCCGTGACCAGGCTGGACGCATGCAGCCCGATGGCGTAGTCCGCCACACTGATGCGGGCATTGGGCGGGGCAAACACGGCGTGGGTGGCCGCAGGGTCGGTCACCACCACGTCAAAAAATTCGGGGCTCACTTCCGCGCCATTGGGCATGAAGGGCATCTTGTGGTTGATCACCCCAATGGCAATCAGGGGCGCCCCGGTGGAGCGCATATTGGCAATCACCTCGTGGCTGACATCGGGGTTGCTGGACAAGCTCAGGCGCAGCCCTTTGGCGTCTTCCTTGGCCGCGACCGCCTGGGCCAGCACGTTGATGCCCTGCACCCCCATGTCGCGCGCCACAAAGGTGTAGTTGGTGGAGATGTAGCTGATCTGCGCCGTGTCGTTGCCCAGGTAGTCGCCGGTCTTCATGAAGAACTCGCGCACCTCGATATGGGACGGCAGCTCGCCCGAGCGGGCATCTTTCACATAGTCCATGTCGGGGTAGTCTTCAAACACCCGCTCGACCAGGGGCTCCAGAAAATTCTTCTCCAGCTCGCTGTGGCCCACCGGCTTTTCCAGCGACAGCGCGGTGATGATGCGCAGCTTGCGCGCGGGGTTGGCCTTGATGCGGCGGTACAGCGCATTGACCAGCGGATTGGGCTTGCCCACCCCTAAAGGAATACCGAGGACAACGTCCCCCACAATGGTGTCCAGCACGTGGTCTACGCATGCTTCAATGGAGTCGATGGTTAATGGCTTGGTCACGGTGTGACGCTCCCTGCAAAAAATTTGAAAAGGCCAGTATGTGCACGAGAGCCACAGAATAACTTGACCTGAATTAAATTCGCCACGGCCTAAGGTTGCCGCTCTAGACTGGCTTGCAGTAACATGCCGACCCGTTGCAGCCCCCCCTATTCAGGAGATCCCATGGCGATCACCGTCCCCGTCGAACTTGGTTATGAATTCAAGGTCAAGGCAAGCGCCAAGGAAGTGTTCGACGTGCTGGCCAATGTGCCCGACTCCGCCAGCCATTACCCCAAAGTGAGCCGTCTGGTGGACCAGGGCGACGGCGCTTACCGCTGGGAAATGGAAAAGATCAGCGTGGGCTCCCTGGACCTGCAAACGGTGTACGCATCCCGTTATGTTTCCAACAAAACCAAAGGCACAGTGGCGTGGACGCCGATCCAAGGCGAAGGCAATGCCCAGGTGTCCGGCAGTTGGAAAATCACCGAAAAGGAAAAGTCCACCAAGCTGGTGCTTCAACTGGAAGCCGAACTGACCCTGCCCCTGCCCCTGCCCGGCCTCATGAAAATGGTGGTGGCGCCCCTGGTGGAAGCCGAATTCGAGGCACTGACCGAGCAGTACATCGCCAACCTGATCCAGCGTTTTGGCGGCGAGGTCAGCTGAAATCGGCGTCCAGCACCACCCGGTAACGGGCCTGACCCGAACGCAGGTGGTCCAGCGCCTCGTTGACCCGGCGCATGGGAAAGTGCTCCACCTGCGGCGCAATGCCGTGGCGGGCTGAGAACTCCAGCATTTTGGCCAGCATCGTGGGCGAGGGCGTGGGGGATGCCGAGATGCTGCGCTGCCACGACAACAAGCCGCTGGTGCGCAGCTTCATCGCCTCGGTCACCACCCCCACCATGTGCATACGCCCCTTGGGCGCCAGCGTGCCGATCAGCGCATCCCACTCCAGGCTGGCGCCTACCGTGACCAGCAAGAAGTCCAGCGTTCCGGCAATCGTTTTGAGTTCTTTCACGTCCACACTGGAGATGGTGTGGTGCGCGCCCAGCGCCAAAGCCTCTTCACGCTTGGAGGGCGTGGAGGTGAACGCGGTTACCTCGCAACCCCAGGCCCGGGCGAACTTCACCGCCAGATGGCCCAGACCGCCGATACCCACCACGCCCACCTTGTCGGTGGGTTGGATGCCGTGGACCACAAAGGGCAAAAACGCAGTACCGCCACCGCACATCAAAGGGCCGACCGCGCTGGCATCCAGCGCGTCGGGCAGGGGAATGTTCCAGCTCCAGTGGGCACGCACGCGGTCGGCAAAACCGCCATGGCGGCCGATGATGGTGGGCTGGCTTTTACGGCACAGGTTCTGCTCACCGCCCAGGCAGTGCTGGCAATGCAGGCAACTGCGGCTGTGCCAGCCCAGGCCCACGCGCTGGCCCACGTGGCGGCCCTTGGCCTGCGCCCCCACCGCCACAATGGTGCCCACCACCTCATGGCCGGGCACCAGGGGGTAGTTGGCCGGAAACCACTCGCTGTCCACCATGGCCAGGTCGGAGTGGCATACACCGCAGTATTCGACCGCAATTTCCACGTCCTCCGGGTCCATGGGACCGGGGTCAAACTCGAATTTTTCCAGGGGGCCGCCGCTGCGTGTGGCGGCCCAGGCGCGAAACTGGGTCATGGTGCGTCCGTAAAGAGAGGGTCTGGCGCACAGCGTACCGCAGTACAGCGCCCTATGCCAGGGCGTCTGTAACCCCTGCGACGGCAAAAACCCGGAGCATAATCAGCGCGGCATTGGATTTGGCCAATGCCCGTCACCCCAAGAGCTCTTTACTATGCATCGTGTTGCCATCAGCAGTACCGGCCTTTTTACGCCACCCGAAGTCATCACCAACGAAGAATTGGTGGCTGCGTACAACCAGTATGCCCAGCTGGAAAATGCCAAGCACGCACAAGACATTGCCGCAGGCAGCCACACTGCGCTGGTCGAATCCAACGTCGAATTCATCGAAAAAGCCTCCGGCATCCAACGCCGCTATGTGATGGAAAAGTCCGGCGTGCTGGACCCGCACCGCATGCGCCCGGTGTTCACCCCGCGCCCGGACACGGAAATATCCCTCATGGCCGAAATCGGCGTCAAAGCCGCGCAGGCTGCGCTGGACGCTGCGGGCAAAACCGCCGCCGATGTGGACAGCGTCATTTGCGCCTGCGCCAACCAGCAACGCGCCTACCCCGCCATGGCGGTGGAAATCCAGACCGCGCTGGGGATTCAGGGCTACGGCTTTGACATGAATGTGGCCTGCTCGTCGGCCACCTTCGGCATTGAACAGGCCGTGAACGCCGTGCGCACCGGTTCGGCCCGCGCCGTGCTGGTGATCAGCCCCGAAATCACCTCCGGCCACCAGGCCTGGATAGACCGGGACTGCCACTTCATCTTTGGCGACGTGTGCACCGCGGTGCTGGTGGAACGCCTGGACCTGGCGCCCGCAGGCAGCTTTGAAGTGCTGGGCACCCAACTCACCACCACGTTTTCCAACGCCATCCGCAACAACCACGGCTTCATGTCCCGCTCTGAAGACCGCGACCCGGACGACCGCGACCAGTTGTTCCGCCAGGAAGGCCGCAAAGTGTTCAAGGAGGTGTGCCCCATGGCCGCCGAACACATCACCGGACACCTGGCAACGTTGGAACTGCAACCTGCCCAAGTGCGCCGCTTCTGGCTGCACCAGGCCAACCTCTCCATGAACCAATTGATCAGCCGCAAAATCCTGGGGCGCGACGCCACGCGGGAAGAAGCGCCGGTGATTCTGGACGAATTCGCCAACACCGCCTCGGCCGGCTCCATCATCGCCTTTCACCGCCACCATGCCGACATCCAGAGCGGCGAAGTGGGCGTGATCTGCTCGTTCGGGGCGGGTTATTCGATTGGCAGCGTGGTTGTCAAACGCATTTAAAACACGATAGCAACAAACAGGAAACCAGACTATGGGCGCACAGTGGAAAGCAAAAGGCAAGGAACTGGCGGCAAATGCCAAGGGCCGTGCATTCGGAAAATTGTCCAAGGACATCATGCTCGCGGCGCGCAGCGGGGCCGACCCCGCCGCCAACGCCCGCCTGCGGCTATTGGTGGAACAGGCCCGCAAGGTCTCCATGCCCAAGGACACGCTGGAGCGCGCCATCAAGAAAGGCGCGGGCCTGACCGGCGAAGCGGTCCATTTTGAACACGTTATTTACGAAGGCTTTGCCCCGCACCAGGTGCCGGTGATGGTGGAGTGCCTGACCGACAACGTGAACCGCACGGCGCCTGAAATGCGCGTCCTGTTCCGCAAGGGGCAACTGGGCACCTCCGGCTCGGTGTCCTGGGACTTTGACCATGTCGGCATGATCGAAGCCGAACCCGCCGCCGCTGGGGCTGATGCGGAAGTGGCCGCCATCGAAGCTGGCGCCCAGGACTTTGAAGCGGGCGACGAGGAAGGCACAACCCTGTTCCTGACCGACGCCTCCGACCTGGACCTGGTGAGCCGCGCACTGCCCACCCACGGCTTCACCGTGCTGACCGCCAAGCTGGGCTACAAGCCCAAAAACCCGGTCAACCTGAGCGCCGAAGCGCTGGAAGAAGTCGAAGCCTTCCTGGCCGCGATTGACGGCAATGACGATGTGCAGAATGTGTATGTGGGGTTGGCGGGGTAGGCGCGGACCGGTGAAATCACGGCCATTTGCAGCCCCCACCATCCATGCCCCGTCGCCCTGACAACCTCAAAACCCTGCATTTCTGCCTGGACAGATTTGGCACGGGATGGTTTATGGAACGCCATGACACTCCCGGTCCTCCTCAGCCAGCCACTCCAGAAATTGTTCATCTTCAACCGAATAAGACCCGCGCTGTGAACGCCAGAGAAAGTTTTCTTCGCGCAATTTGTCCAGCGCATTCTGGACCGACGGCGTTTCCACTGAAACCCCGTGGGCGGCGCCCATCTCAGCCTCCAGCCGCGCCAACAAGCGCGCCTTCATGGCGGCGGAAAACAGGCCGGGGCGGCGCACATCTGACCCCAACAAGGAGTCAGCGGCCAGCTCGCGCAAGAGGGCCGACTGCAGCGGCGGCAAACTGGCCACCGTGTTGAGGAACTCCGTTTTGGAATCCCGAACACCTTTGGCAGCCAGGCTGGCCAGCATCGCATTGGGATCCTGAGCCGGGTTAACCGCCAGTTGCAGCCGCGTTTGGCTCAGCGCTTTACGAAAGGGTTCGGGTCGAGACCCCAGGCTTTGAAACACCTCGGTCGCCAAGTCGATATCCAGATTGAGTTTGGAGCGGCCCACCAACCATTGAACATAGTCCTTGCCGAGGGTGGGGAATTGCACCATGTCGGCGCCATAAAACGCCTGCTCGCGCCCATTGACCAAGGTGGCCAGCTTGTCTCGGTTGGAGCCGGTGGCGACCAGTTGCATCCCATACCGGCCCGGATCGGTGTTCAGACTGTCGCGCGCCGCTTTGAGGGAAAACAGGGCATTGATGCCCTCCTCCGTAGTCAGCGCATGCTGGGCCTCATCAATCACCAGAATCAGTTTTTTCTGGCTGGCCGTCGAAAGCGCCTTGAGCGCATCGGCCAAGGTGGCGTCTTTGGACAGATTCAGCTGCGAAAGGTCAAAGCTCAGGCCATTGCCCCATGCGCCGACAGTCAGCTTGGACATACTGCTCAGTTTTTTGAGCGTTTTTGCAATCGCCCCATCCTCCCGGGCCAGTTCGGTGCGAATGGCGTTGGCGATATGAATCGCCGGGTTTACCGTCTTGTCGATCCAGAGGTCAACATAGATGACGTTGAGGTTGCGCCGCTCAAACTCGGGCACCAGGTCCTGGCGCACAAAGGTCGACTTACCTGTGCGCCGCGGTGCGGCCAGGAACATGCCGCCACTCGTTCCAAGCGAGGTATCGAGCGCCTGATCGGCGAGTGCGGTAGCCAGCTCGGGACGGTGAAAGAACTGATCCTGGGAGGGCTCGGGGGATTGGGACATGGCCATTTCCTGTGGTGATTATCGAGAATTATCAAACATTATCAGAAATTATTCCAGGCGCTCGTTTGCCTTCAAAAAAATGCAAACAAAACAGCCTGTAGCCCTCGTCAATTGTGCGCAAGTAGCTCCTAAATTCATAGCAAGTTGAATTCATTCACGAGAATGCCCCCAGCCAGCCAGCCCTGGCTTGCAGCCCTTCACCACCGACGGCTGCTGCCTGGCCCACACTCGCGACTCCACACGCCCACAGTGAACGGAAAACCGGCTCGGCGGTATAGTTCAGCGCGGTTTATCCACTGCAGCACTGCTCTTGGTTTACATCAGCATGGCCGCGCAGCAGGTAAACACGCATTGTTAAACCCCCATCTGCAAAGGCTCCCATGTCACTGTCCAAGGTTAACAAGCAAGTTGCCCTGAAAACGCTTCTGGCAACCGTTCTCCTCGTGGCGCTGGCGGGCGTCGCTGGCGCACAACTCGCACCCGAGGTGCCGCTGCAGTGGGTGCTGATTTACAGTGCCCTCGGTGCTGCAGCGCTTCTCCTGGTCCTTGCCATTGCTACGGTGGTGACACTCACGGTCATGCAGTTCATCTTGCGCAAGGGCGGCACGGACACCCAGTGGCTGTGGTTCTCGGCAGAGCCGCGCGGCTTGGTGCATTTGCGTGCACAAGCCAGTGAAGCGCAGACGAAGGCCGGGAAGTGCCCCAAGGAACACGCATGAAAACCATAGGCCTCATCGGTGGCATGAGCTGGGAATCGACGATTCCGTACTACCGCCAGATCAACCAGACGGTCAAAGAGCACCTGGGCGGGCTGCATTCCGCCAAGATCGTCCTGTACAGCGTCGATTTCCATGAGGTCGAACGGCTCCAGCATGCGGGCGATTGGGAGGCCGCCGGGGCCATGATGGCCCAGGTGGCATGCTCGCTGGAAGCGGCGGGGGCGGACTTTTTGGTGCTATGCACCAACACCATGCACAAGGTGGCGGCCAGCATCGAGGCGGCCGTGTCGATTCCGCTGCTCCATATTGCCGACCCCACCGCCATCCAGATCAAGCAGGCGGGGCACGCCAGCGTGGGCCTTCTGGGTACGCGGTTCACCATGGAACAAGCCTTTTACCGCGACCGCTTAAGCGAACGCCATGGCCTGCAGGTGTTCACGCCGCCGCCGCAAGACCGCGACACCGTCCACCGCATCATTTACGAGGAACTGTGCCTCGGGGTCGTCTCGCCCGCTTCGCGCAGCGCGTACCAAAGAATCATGGCGAACCTGGTGGAACAAGGTGCCACGGCCATCATCCTGGGGTGCACGGAAATTTCGCTGCTGGTCGATCCGCAAGATGCCACGGTCCCGCTGTTTGACACCACCGCCATCCACGCCCGTGCGGCGGCGGAAGAAGCACTTGCCACCTAAGGCGCAAACATCCGCCTGTGGTGGCGAGCACTCATGCCATGCCGATTTTCAGGCATGCAAGAACAACGCTGTCGGTCGCTCGAAAGCTGCGAGGGACTGCAGGCATTCCAAACTGAAAGCATCCTGGCCTTCCTCCATATCCATGCGATAGTCGTTGCTCCTCCTTGTCGCGCAGTTCCAGAAAACCCATGGCCATCGAAAAGAGCATCGTTCGACGTTATCTGATCCTGTCGGTGCTCGCCTCCACACTGCCGGTGCTGTCGATCGGACTGCTCTACGACCGCTTCACCAGCAACGCGCTGGAACAATTACTGGGTGAGAAAATTTCCACGCATCTCACGGCCACCGCCAACCGGCTCGGTGCCTACGTCGAGGCGCGGCGCTACCAGGTCGAAACGCTGGCCAATTACCCGGGAATTGCCGGGTTTGCCGGTGCAGGCGCGCGCCATGCGAACAGCGAAGTGGCCGCCTTGCTGCAAATCGAATCTGATCTGCCGGATCTCTACGGCATCCTTTTCTTCGATGCCGACGGTCGTTTGCAGCGCGCCGTGCCGGGTCAGGCTGCCTCGGGTCCGCCCTACTGGGCCGACCGCCCTTTCGACACCGCACGGCTGCCAGTAACGGTACTGGGCGACACCCAAATCCTGGGCCCCAAGCCTGCCGCCGACGGCGATTCCGGCTGGCTGCTGGTACGCCACCCGCTGCACGGCAAACAGTCCGAGCAGATCACCGGCTATATCGCCCTGCACGTTCGCCTGGCTTCACTCACCGAACAACTCGGCGGGAACGCGGTGGTCGATGCCCTGCAACCCTTGCTGCGCACACCGGTCGCTGACATCAATACCGTCGGCAACGCGGTGAGCGTGAAGGGCCAAGTGATCGTCGGCCCTGAAATTTTGCCCGGCTGGCGACCCCTGCTTGAGGTCGAATCCACCGGCTTGCTCAAAGCCTTTGCGCTGGAGCGGCGGGCGCTACTGGTGGCGGTGCTGGTCAGCGCGGTGCTGATCGTGTTCCTTTTCTACCGTTTGGCGCAATTGCTGCGCAGGCGTATCGGTCTGCTCCTGAGCGGCGCGCAAGCCATCGCGTCGGGGCAACTTGAGCACCGCATCGTCGAGCACGGAAGCGATGAGATAGCCGCCGTCTCGCACGCCTTCAACGCCATGTCCGGCAAACTCAAGGAGTACCTCGACCGCGCCGTGCGCATGGAGAAGCTGGCGGTGCTGGGCGAGTTCGCCACCGGCATCGCACACGAGATCCGCAACCCGCTGGCCGCCATCAAGACCAGTGTGCAAGCGCTGGCGCGGCGCGAGCACGATCCCAAACGCGCCCAGCTGCTGGCCGAGATGGACGGGGAGATCGACCGCCTGGCGCGGGTCGTCAGCGATCTGCTGGACTTCGGCCGACCCCGGCACCCGCTGCCCGGCGCTGTGCCGGTGCGTGAGCTGTTCCGGCGCATCTCTGCGGTCATCGAACCGCAGGCCCAGGAGCGGGGCCTGCACTTTGGATGTCAGGGCAACCCCGAGTTGACCTTGTGGGCCGATCCTGACCACCTGCTGCAAATTCTCCTGAATCTGGCCCTCAACGCCGTCCAGGCGACGCCCAGCGGTGGCGCGGTGCTGTTGCGCGCCTGCGCCGTCGATGGGCAGGCGGCCATCGAGGCAAGCGACACCGGTTGCGGCATACCGGGCGAACTGCTGGAGCGGGTCAGCGAACCCTTCTTCACCACCAAGACCCGGGGCGTTGGCCTCGGACTCAGCATTTCGCGCCAACTGTGCGAACTCAACGCCGGCGTGATGACCCTTGACAGCACGCCCGGACACGGTACTGTGGTACGCATTTTGCTTCCTTTGGCCCAAACCCTCCACCATGCCGACCATTCTGATCATTGACGACGAGGCCAGCCTCGTCAGCTCACTCACCTTCGCGCTCGAAGAAGAGGGCTACAAGGTGCACGGCGCGGCCAGTGGCGCGGCCGGGTTGCTGGCCGTCAGCGATCTGCAGCCGGACCTGGTGCTGCTCGATTTGCGCCTACCCGACCAGACCGGGCTTGAGGTGCTGGAGGCGATGCCGCGCGAGAACGGTGTGCCGCAGGTGATCATGATCTCGGCCCACGGTGACACGCGGGCCGCCGTCAAGGCGGTAAAGATGGGGGCCGCCGATTACCTGACCAAGCCCTTCGACCTGGACGACCTGCTGCACACCATCGGCACCACCCTGGAGCGCGGGCGCATGGCCAGTGAGATCGATTTCCATCGGCGCAGCGCGCTGCGCCATGGCGGGCTGGTGGGCGAGAGCCCGGCCATGTGTGATCTGGCGGCGCTCATCACGCGCGTGGCCACCAGCAGCACCGCCCGCATTCTGGTATTGGGCGAGTCCGGCACCGGCAAGGCGCTGGTGGCCAAAGCCATCCACGTCGGCAGTGCGCGCCGCGCCGGGCCGTTCATCGAAGTCAACTGCGCCTCGCTGCCAGAGCAGCTGATCGAGGCGGAACTATTCGGCGCGGAAAAGGGTGCCTACACCGGTGCCCATCAGCGCCGGGTCGGCCTGGTCAGCCTGGCCGACAAAGGCACGCTCTTTCTCGACGAAATCGGCGAGATGCCACTGGCCCTGCAGGCCAAGCTGCTGCATTTCCTGGAGAACGGGCAATACCGGGCCATCGGTTCGACGCGCTCCGTGCAGGCCGATGTGCGCGTGGTGGCCGCCACCAACCGTGACCTGGCCGCCGAAGTCAGCGCCGGGCGTTTCCGCGAAGACCTGTACTACCGCATCAACGTCATCTGCCTGCAAATTCCCGCCCTGCGCAGCCGGGGCGACGATGCCGTGCATCTGGCCGAGCACTTTGCCCGCCAGTACGCGCAAGAGGAAGGCGTGCTCCCGATTGGGCTCGGCGCTGCGGTGCGCGCGCGGCTGGCTACCTACCGCTGGCCCGGCAATGTGCGCGAGCTGAAAAACCTGATTGAACGCCTGACCATCCTGCTGCCGGGCCGCGACATCGCCCTGGCGGAGCTGCCACCGGAGATCGCCGCCGCAGGCCAGGAGCTCTCAAGCACCGCCGGGCCGAGCGCCTCGGTGCCACCCCCAGGGCAGCCCTCCATCAGCGCCACGCTGGCGCTGACCGAGCGCGAGCTGCTCCTGGGTGCGCTGCGCGCATGTGGCGGCCACAAGGGCCAGGCGGCCGACCGTCTGGGCATCTCCCGGCACGCCTTCAAGCGCCGCTTGCAACGCCTCGGGATTGAATGATCGTTTTGCGCTCAAGCGCGGGTGGAAGTCGCCCGCGCTTGAGCGGTGTCCGCTCCTTTTTCGTCACGTTTGCGACTTGCGGCGGGCGGGCGTCGTCACTCTGAAAATTTCTGCACGCCCAGACCGGCAGCAACCAACGGTTTTTCCGCGAGCCTGGTACAGGCCTTGCTACACCTGTAGCGCGGGGCCGTGAACCCCCGCTTTATATCCCGGCGGAAGGCCAACGATTCGCATGCTTATCTCTCCCAGCCACGCGTCCAACAAAAAACCAGCCATGAACCACTCACCGGGCTGCGCAGGCCTCAAAATCGCCACCCGTGTGCACCTGCTAATGGCTTTGTTTGCATTGACTCTGGCCGCCATGGGGGCCACAGGCTGGTACGTCGCCGCGCAAGGCGTGCGTGCCCTGCAGACCGTGTATGAGGATCGGACGGTGCCTGCCACGCTGCTGGGACGCATCGGCGAGCGCATGGAGGCCAACCGGGGGACACTGCTTGATGCCGCCGTGCAGGCGGACCCGGCGCAGGGTGCCGCCGCCATCGCGGAGATCAAGGCCAACCTGGAAAAGATCAATCACAACTGGAAGCTCTACCAGGCGACCCAACATACTGCGGAGGAAGAGGCGCTGATCAAGGATTTCGTGCTCAAGCGCGATGCGTTCTTCGCGGAGGGGCTCCAACCCGTGATGGAGATCATTCAAGCGGAACAGTTCGTCAAGGCGGTGGGGGCAATGGACTACTTCAGGGCGCTGCAAAAGCCCGCCGTCCAGGCCATGGGCAAACTGGTGGACCTGCAAACCCGGGAGGCCCGACGGGAGTACCAGCTGGCGCAGGCCGCCGTCCAGTCCAATCTGCTGATCCTGAGCTGCGTCTTTGCCGTCGCCATGGCGGTGGCCGTGGGTTTCGGCCTGGCGATGCTCAGGTTTCTCACCCGGGCGCTCGGCGCAGAGCCGGACCAAGTCCGCCACGCGGCGCAAACGGTTGCCCTGGGCGACCTTTCCGCACCCATCACGGTGCGACCGGGGGACACCCGAAGTGTGATGGCAACCATGGCCCACATGCGTGACAGCCTGAGCCAGACGGTCAGTACCGTGCGTGCCAGCGCTGAAGGGGTGAGCACCGCCAGTGCGGAGATTGCGCAGGGCAACTATGATCTCAGTGCCCGCACCGAACAGCAAGCCAGCGCCTTGGAAGAAACCGCCGCTGCCATGGAGGAGCTGGGTGCCACCGTCAAGCAAAACGCCGACGGTGCGCGCCAGGCCAATCAACTCGCCATGCATGCCTCCACCGTGGCCATCCAGGGGGGCGACGTGGTCGCCCAGGTGGTTGCAACCATGAAAGGCATCAACGACAGCTCCCGCAAGATCGCCGACATCATCGGTGTCATCGACGGCATCGCTTTCCAGACCAACATCCTGGCGCTCAATGCGGCCGTCGAAGCGGCTCGGGCCGGGGAGCAGGGGCGGGGTTTTGCCGTGGTGGCCAGCGAGGTACGTTGCCTGGCTGGGCGCTCTGCCGATGCGGCCAAGGAAATCAAATCCCTGATCAACGCCAGTGTGGCGCGGGTGGAGCACGGCAACACCCTGGTGGAACAGGCAGGCGTCACCATGACCGAGGTGGTCAGCGCCATCCGGCTGGTCACCGACATCACGGGCGAGATCAGCACCGCCAGTTCAGAGCAAAGCGCGGGGGTGTCGCAGGTGGGTGAAGCAGTCATGCAAATGGACCAAACCACGCAGCAAAATGCGGCGCTGGTCGAGCAAATGGCAGCGGCGGCCAGCGGCCTGAAATCCCAGGCGCAGGCCTTGCTCAGCACCGTGGACGTGTTCAGGCTGCCACCTTGAGCGTGGGGCTGCCCCCCGGCTATACAAGTCGCGCGGGGCAGTGAACAATGGCTGTATCGATCACATGGGGCGCGGCAATGTCCCAGCTACCGGAGATCACAATGCCTGCACGAATTGGCGTCACCCCGCCCCTGATTGAACTGCGAGCCGCTTTGCCGCCTGGCGCGCTGCGGGGCTGGGGGCTTGCGCTGGCGCTGGCGGCAGTAGCCATGGCCTGGCCGCAGGTCGGCCAGGCGCGGATTGAATTCGGCGCGCCCCCGGCAAGCGCCGACGCCACGGTGGGCTGCATGTTTCCCCTGGCCGGGCGGGCCGCCATTTATGGCCGCGACAGCATCGCCGGCATGAAGCTGGCCCTGGCCGACCTGGCGACTGAGCTGCCACCGGGGACGGCACCCAGGCTGCGCATCCTGGTGGAAGATGATCGCTCCAAGGCCTCGGTGGCGACCCGCATCGCCGAGAACTTCATCGCCCGCGACAAGGCCCGCTTCCTCTGCGGCGTCGTCAGCTCCGGCGTGGCGCAGGCGGTCAGCCGCGTGTCGCGTGAACGTAAGGTCATCATGATAGGCACCGACCATGCCTCCTCCCGTTTGACCATCGAGGACTTCCACCGCCATTACTTCCGGCTCTCCAACGACACCTACACCTCGATGGCCGCGGGTGCCCGCTACCTTGCCGATTTGCAAAAAAAGAACCAATGGCGGCGCCTGGCCTTCATCGGGCCCGACTACGACTACGGGCATATCGCGTGGCGCGACCTGGAGCAAGCGCTGGACAGCATTGGCGTTCGCTACGACATGGCCGGGCATCTGTGGCCGCGCCTGTACGAACCCGACTACACGGCCTACATCGCCGAGTTGCTGGCCGCCAAGCCGGACGTGGTGGTGACGGCGCTGTGGGGCGGCGATTTCATCGCCTTTCTCAAGCAGGCGCTGTCGTCTGGATTGCTGGAAAAAGCCAGGCTGGCCAACTTCGATACCGGCGCCAACTTTGATGTGCTGGCATCCCTGGACGAGCAGGCTCCGGCTGGGCTGACCCTGTCGGCGCGTCACCACAACAACTGGCCCGAGACCGAGCGCAACCGCAAATTTGTCAGCGATTTCCACCGCCTCGAAGGGCGGTTTCCCACCTACGCCGCCGAAGGGGCCTATGCGGGAATCAAGGCGATTGGCCGCGCCATGCAAGTGGCCGGGCGCAAGGCCAACAACGAGCAGTTGATCCATGCCCTGGAGGGCCTGCAGCTGGCGTTGCCCGAGGACCCGCCGGGTTACGTCTCGCATATTGATCCGCAAACGCACCAGATCATCCAGGCCCAGGCCATTGGCGAGGTGCTGCCGAACACCGCATTCGCACCGGCCAAGGTCATGCTCGGGCGCTGGACGGTGTATCGCGCCGAGGATTTGCAGCCACCCCCCGGTCTCATCCGTTCCCGCCGTGCCGGTGCGCGCGGCATCGTGGGCGACACCCTTCCCGTCAAACCCGACGACAAGTTGGCAACCCGCAAAGCCAGCCCCTTGCGCTAGCCCTGGCGTCGGTCCAGCCAGGGCGTGAGCGGATTGCGCTCACACCTGGGGTGCTGTTGATCCGCGTTGAGCGCTTTCCGCCCCTTGGGCGCTCCTGTTTGACTGGCTATCCCGGCCTACGGCTACACCGGATTCCCTGCCCTTCCCTGCTACGGCGAAGCATTTGCGGCTTTCACCAAGTGCTTGGCACACCCCTTGCAATACATGGCCAGGGTGGGTCCGCGCAGCGACCGAGTCAAGCGGCTCCCATCTCCAAAAACTCGACCAACCAGGAGACATCCATGAAAGCCAAACTGATTCTTCCCCATCGCGCCTTGCGTCTATCCGCCAGCGTCGCCGCCATTGCGCTGGCGGCCGGTGTAGCGACCTGCGCCAGCGCCGCCGACAACGGCAAATACCGCATCGGGGTTGTCACCTTCCTGTCAGGCGCGGCGGCTGGGCCCTTCGGTGTGCCGGCGGCGAATGCGGCCAAGCTCGCGGTGGACACGTTGAACAACGGCAAGATGCCTGCCCCCTACGGTAAAAAGGGCATCAATGGCCTTGAAATCGAAATGATCCTGCTCGATGAAGCGGGCGGTGCCACCAAGCAGACGGAAGAGTTCCGCAACCTGGTTCAGCGCCAGAAGGTGGATGCCGTGATCGGCTACATCTCGTCGGGCGACTGCCTGGCCATCGCACCAGCCGCCGAGGAACTGGGGGTGCCGACCCTCTTCTTTGACTGCGGCACCTCCAAGGTGTTCGAGACGGTCAAGAACCCCAAATTCCTGTTTCGCACCGGCCTGGACGCGGTGGTCGATAACATCGCCGCCGCGCGCTATGTTGCGGAAACCCGCCCCCATATCAAAACGGTCGCCAGCATCCAGCAAAACTACGCCTGGGGCCAGGAATCGTGGGCCGACTTCGCCCTCGCGCTGAAAGGGATCAAGCCCGAGATCAAGGTGGTCTCCGAGCAGTGGCCCAAACTCGGACAGGGTCAGTACGGTGCCGAAATTTCCGCTCTGTCGGTCAGCAACCCCGATCTGATGCACTCCAGCTTCTGGGGTGGCGACATGGAGGCGCTGATGCTGCAAGGTGGCGCCCGTGGGCTTTTTGACAAGAGAACGGTGCTGCTGACCGCCGGTGAAACCGGCATCGGCTCCTTCAAGGACCAGGTCGCCAACGGCACCATCATCGGCGGTCGTGGCCCATTCGGTGCCTTTGCACCGAAAAATGCCCTGAACGACTGGTTCCGCCCGGCCTTCAGCGCTGAGTTCAAGGAAGCTCCCACCTACCCGGCCTACAAGATGATCCAGGCCATCCTCGGCCTCAAGGCCGCCGCCGAAAAGAGTGCCAAGCCCGGTGCCATGCCGACGGCCGAGCAGGTGGTTCAGGGGCTGGCCGGACTCAGCTTTGAAGCCCCCAGCGGCACCGTCAACATGGCACGGGTCAAGGGCCACCAGGCGGTTCAAAGCGTCTCGTTTGGCGAGTACCAGTTCGAGCCTAAGAGTGGCAAGGCAACGGTTACCAAGGTCAAGACCTATGCGGGTGAATGCCTGATGCCGCCGGACGGCACCAGCCCGGCCGACTGGATCAAGGCAGGTTTTCCCGGTGCCAAATGCAATTGATGTGGCCCCTACCGTTCTATAGCCAAGTGCGGGGGCGCGCCATTGCGTCGCGCCTCCGCAGGAAATTCCTATGACCACTTTTCTTGCCATCCTGATTGACGGGGCCATTTACGCCTCCTGGCTGTTTCTCGTTGCGGCCGGGATGACCATCATTTACGGCGTCATGCGCGTGCTGAACATGGCGCATGGCAGCTTCTATGCCATCGGTGCCTACTCGGCCGCCTCGCTGGTGAGCTGGTATTTTTCCGGCGAGCAGGGCAACCCCTACTGGAGTCTGCTGTTGTTGCCGACCTGTGCCTTGGTGGTTGGCGTCATCATCGGCCTGGCCATCGAACAGGGTCTGCTGCGCTTCCTCCATGGCCGCGACGAGATCCTGATGGTGATCGTCACCTATGCCCTGTTGCTCATCCTGGAAGACGCCGTCAAGCTGATTTGGGGTGTCAATCCCTACTTTGCCTACCAGCCCTACCGTCTGCTCGGACAGTCCGCCTTTGGCGACAGCCTGCGCTTCGCCAACTACGATCTCGCGCTGATCGCCGTCGCCATCCTGATCGGCCTGGTGGCCTGGTTCGTCCTCAACCGGACCAACAAGGGCCGCTTGCTGCGGGCCGTCATTCACGACCGCGAGATTGCCATTGCCATGGGCGTCAACGTCAACGCCATGTTTGCCGCCACCTTCGCCATCGGTGCGATGCTGGGCGCACTGGCAGGCGCGCTCACGGCCCCGGCGATTTCGGTGTCACCGGGCATCGGGGTCGAAGTCATCGTGCTGGCCTTTGCCGTGATTGTCGTCGGCGGACTGGGCAGCATCGGCGGTGCCGCCGCTGGTGCCGTGCTGGTCGGTCTGTCGCGCTCCTTCGCGGTCCACGTCGCCCCCGAGATCGAGCTGTTCGTGATCTACGGCGTGATGTTTCTGGTGTTGTCCATCCGTCCGCAAGGGCTGTTTGGCCAAACCCTTGTCAGGAGAATCTGAATGTTCCTTCGCAAATACTCTTCCTCTGCGACCACGCCCGCCTTGCTGCTGGCAGGCGCGGCGTTCGCCGCCAGCGCCTGGGTCATGCCGGCCTGGCTGGCTTTCCTGATAACCCTGGCCTTGGCCAAGGCACTGGTGGTGCTGGGCGTGGTCGTCCAGATGCGCGCCGGGCTGGTGTCTTTCGGCCAGGCCCTGTTCTATTGCATCGGCGGCTACGGCGTAGGTCTGGCTGCGCAGTATCTAGGCATCACGGACGCCTTCGCGCTGCTGGCCTTGGGCACGATTGCCGCCGTCCTGCTGGCGCTGGCCTGCGGCTGGTTGCTGACGCGCTACCGCGAAATTTTCTACGCCATGCTGACGCTGGCGCTGTCCATGATTCTGTATGGTGTGCTGGTCAAATCTTCGGCGCTGGGCTCCACCGACGGCTTCAACGTATCCGCACCCAGCTTCCTGGGCTGGGTGCCAGAAGGAGACGCCAGAAAGCGCACGCTGTACCTGCTGACGGTGTTGCTCGCCACCGCCGTCGCGCTGGGCTTTCACCGCTTCATGGTCTCCAGCCTGGGCCGCGTGACCGAGGCGGTGCGCGAGAACGAGATTCGCGTTGAGTACCTGGGCCTCTCGCCGCAACGGGTGCTGTTTGTCAACTACGTGCTGGCCGCCGGTGTTTCCGCCCTGGGCGGTGGACTGACGGCCCTGGCCGCCGGTCACATCGATCCCGACATGGCGTTCTGGACCACCTCTGGCGAATTCGTCTTTATCGCCATCCTGGGTGGCACCGGCCATGTGGTGGCACCCTTCATCGGGGCCATCGTGTTCTCCGTGATCCGCACCTTCGCCATTCAGGAGGCACCCAACACCTGGCAGATGACGCTGGGCTTCGTTCTGCTCGCCCTCATCCTGTTCCTGCCCAAGGGCCTGTGGAGCCTGGTCGCGCGCAGCACCAAGCGGGAGGTGGCACTATGACTTCAATACTCGAAACACGGGGCCTGACCCGCACCTTCGGTGCCGTCGTCGCCGCCAAAGACCTCAATGTGCATATCGGACCGGGCGAAATTGTCGGTGTCATTGGCTCCAACGGCGCGGGTAAAACGACCTTCATCAACATGGTCACCGGCTACTTGCCGCCCAGCAGTGGCGACATTCTGTTCGACGGCCAGTCGGTGATCGGTCGCCAGCCGCGTGACATAACGCGCCTGGGCATGGCCCGCTCGTTCCAGGTGGCACAGCTATTCCCCAAGCTGACGGTGCTGGAAAACGCGCTGGTCTCCCTGGTGGCGGCCGAGGGTCCGCAGCCGTCGCTGTGGCGTCCATTGGATACGCCAGAACGACGGGAGCGGGCCGATGCCATCTTTGCCGAGTTCGGCGTCAGCCGCTACCGCGACGCCCTCGTCAGCACCGTGCCGCAAGGCGTACGCAAGCTGGTGGATATCGCCATGGCGCTGGTCAGTCAGCCCCGCATGCTGCTGCTCGACGAGCCAACCAGCGGTGTCAGCGTCGAGGAGAAATTCACGCTGATGGACACGGTGATGGCCGTGGTGCGCCAGCACGGTGTCACGGTGCTCTTTGTCGAGCACGACATGGAAATCGTGGCGCGCTATGTGACCCGCATCATGGCCTTCTACAGCGGCGAGATCATTGCCGACGGGCCGCCCCGCACGGTACTCGGCGACGCCCGGGTGCAGGAACTGGTGATCGGCCATCACTTCGACGTGAACGCTGCCCTGGGAGAAACCGCATGAACGCTGCGCTTGAAATTAATTCATTGAACGTTGCCATCGACCGCATCCCAATTTTGCGCAACGTGTCGCTGCAAGTGCCTGCGGGCAAAATGGTTGGACTCATCGGCCGCAACGGCGCGGGCAAGACCACCTTGATGCGCGCCATCATGGGTCTGATGCCGGTCCAGGCCGAACGCCTGGTCTGTGCCGGGCAGGATCTACAGCAACTCAAACCGTTTCAACTGGCCAGGCGGGGCATCAGCTACATGCCGGAGGATAGGCGCTTGATCCCGGCTTTGACGGTGGAGGAGAACATCCTGTTGCCAGCCTGGGCCAACGGCATCCATGAAGCACAAAAGCGACTGAACTGGATTTATGGCTTGATGCCCGAGGTCAGCGCCTTCCGAACGCGGCGCGCCCTGCAACTCTCCGGCGGGCAACAAAAGCTGGTGGCGCTGGCCCGCGCCCTTATGCCTGGCCACAACTTGCTACTGCTCGATGAGCCTTTTGAAGGCGTGGCACCGGTGCTGTCACGACGCCTGACCGAGGTCATTGCCAATCTGCGCCAGGGCGGCCTATCGGTCATTCTTTCCGAGTCCGACGACACCCACAGCGCTGGCTTGGTGGACCATGTTTATCACATCGAGCGTGGCGTCGTCACGGCCCGCTGAACGCAACTCCCCGTCTCAAAAGGTTTCTTCATGTTTCCATTTAGTTTTGAAACTGCGCCGAAAATCATCTGCGAGCAAGGCGGTGCTGAGCGCCTCGGCGAGATCGCCCGGAGCCTGGGCATCACGCGGCTGTTTCTCGTCACCGACCCGGGCTTGATCAAGGCCAACCTGATCGATGGTGCCCTGGTCTCGCTGGCGGCAGCGGGTATTGAAGTCACGGTGTTCTCGGATGTGCTGGCCGATCCGCCGGAACAAAGCGTCCTGGCCGCCGTGGACGCCGCCCGCGCGGCGGATGTGGATGGCGTGGTGGGCTTTGGCGGCGGCAGTTCGCTCGACACCGCCAAGCTCGTCGCCCTGCTGGCACGCAGCCCCCAGGCTCTGCCCGACATCTACGGCGTCGGCCTGGCCCGTGGCCCGCGCCTGGCGCTGATCCAGGTGCCGACCACGGCGGGCACCGGCTCGGAGGTGACACCAATTGCCATCCTGACCACGCCCAGCCACGAGAAGAAGGGCGTGGTCTCGCCGCTGCTCTATCCCGACATTGCACTGCTCGACAGCCGCCTGACCCTGGGCCTGCCACCGGCCATCACGGCGATGACCGGGGTGGACGCCATGGTGCATGCGATCGAAGCCTTCACCACCCGCCTGAAGAAGAATCCGCTGTCCGATGCCCTGGCCATCAAGGCGCTGCAACTGCTCTACACCAATCTGCCAGCCGCTGTGAATGACGGCCAGGACGCCGACGTGCGCGAGGCCATGTTGCTGGGCTCGCTGTTGGCGGGCATGGCCTTCGCCAACGCCCCGGTGGGTGCGGTGCATGCGCTGGCCTACCCGCTGGGCGGCCACTGCCATTTGCCGCACGGCCTGAGCAATTCCCTGGTGCTGCTGCCGGTGCTGGCGTTCAACCTGCCGCTGGCCCAGCCCCTCTACGCCGAATTGGGCCGCGCCATCCTGCCGCAGCTGGCGGACGCTGGCGACGCGCAAACGGCGACAGCCTTCGTCGCCGCATTGCGCGAACGCGTGGCCGCCATGCCTTACGCCCAGACCCTGCGGGAGGCTGGCGTCAGACAAGCGGATTTGCCGATGCTGGCCCAAGACGCCATGAAGGTGCAGCGTCTGCTGGTGAACAACCCGCGCGACGTGGCCTTGGAGGACGCCCTGGCGATCTACCAGGCCGCCTACTGAGCGCCCCCGGCCCAGTCGCCGCAATGAAGTGCCGGGGGCGCGTTGGTTCGCCGCATCGAAGAAGTGAACAAAAAAGCCAACATCCATAGCAACTTAACTCAGGAGACACCATGAAACCCAGAAAACTGAAGTGTTTGAAACTTTGGGCGGCAGGCGCCGCTCTGTCATCGCTGATGGCGCTACCCGTGGCGGCGCAACAGCTGTATGTGTTCACCTCGGGTGCCTTGTCAGGCTTCTCCAAGGCCGCCTTTACGGCCGGTGCGACCGGCAACTATGGCGATGTTCCGGTGAGCTTCTACGTTTACAAAAGCCCCAAGGGCATTGTGATGTTTGACTGCGGCAACAACGACAAGACCATCGCCGACGCCACCGCCTGGTGGGGCCCACTGGCCAAGGGCTTTGGCCTGAAAATGACCAAGGACGATGCGATCCCCGCGCAGCTCGCCAAGATTGGTTTGAAGACCAGCGACATCAAGTACCTGGTGCTCGGTCACATGCACCTGGACCATGCCGGCAACATCGGCCAGTTTCCCAACGCCACCGTGGTGGTGCAGGACGAAGAAGTCAATGCCGCGTTGACCCCGGATACGGGCTTCTCGGTGTACTACATCCAGGGCGACTTTGCCGACATGAAGAACCAGAACGTGATGCGGATCAAGGGCGACCTGGATCTGTTCGGCGACGGCAGCTTCCGTGTGCTTAGCGCCCCTGGCCACACCAAGGGCAGCCAATTCGCGGTGGCCCGGCTACCCAAAACCGGGGCCGTGATCCTGACCAGCGACGTGGTGTACGTGAAGGAAAACCTGGACAAGAACCTGATCCCGCCGATTCCCGGCGTCTCCAATCCGATTGATGCGTACAAGTCGTACCAGCGCATTCGGCACATCCGCGATGCCGAGGGTGCCAAGATTTTCTACGGACACGATCCCGAAATCTTCAAGGCCACCAAGCAGGCACCAGAGTTTTACGACTAAGCCAACCCATGGGGTCCACGGTGCCGTCGCAGGCCCGTGGGCCTTGCATCACCGTCCACACCCTTACATCATGAACAATTCCCCCTCGGCGGTCTCTGCGCGTGGCGTGGTCAAGCGCTACGGCCCGGTGCTGGCGCTGGACGATTTCAGCCTCGACATCCAGCGCGGCGAGGTCGTGTGTCTGCTCGGGCCCAATGGCTCGGGCAAGACCACCTTCATTCGCTTGCTGGCCGGCTTCATGTCGCCCAGCGCGGGAACGCTACAGGTGGCCGGTTTTGACGTGCAGCGCGAGCCCATGCAGGCACGCCAGTGCATAGGCTACGCGCCCGAATCGGCACCGATGTACCGCCACATGCGCGTGGGTGAGTTCCTGGCCTTCATGGCACGGCTGCGCCAGGTGCCTGCGCGCCAGGTCCAAGAGGCCGTGGCGCGGGTGGCCGAGCAACTGGCACTGACACACAAGCTCGATGCACCGATGCCGACCCTGTCGCGCGGCTACCGCCAGCGGGTGTGCATCGCGCAAGCGCTGGTGCATGAACCCAAGCTGCTCATTCTCGACGAGCCGAGCAACGGGCTTGATCCCCGCCAGATCATTGAAATGCGGCAGCTGATCCGCTCACTGGCCAGGCACTACACGGTGCTGATGAGCTCGCACATCCTGTCCGAGGTTGCGCGCACAGCCGACCGCGTGGTGGCGCTGCTGGGGGGCCAGATCAGGGGGCAGCGCGACGTCAATCCGAGTGATACCGACCTGGAGGACTGGTTCCTCTCCCTGGCCTGAGCGCCACCCCAACACGAGTACATCCATGAACGCTTTTCTCGTTTTGACCCGCAAGGAGTTCAGTGCGGCGCTGCTGTCACCGATTGCCTACACCATTGCGGCGGTGTTCCTGCTGGTGCTGGGCTACACCTTCAGCCTGACACTGTTTGCGACCAAGGTGGCCAACCTCAACTACATCTTTCACCAGATGTACGTTCTGTCGATCCTGCTGGTCCCGGTGCTGACGATGCGGGCCGTGGCCGAGGAGCGGCGCAACGACACGCTGGAGCTGCTGCTGAGCGCGCCGGTGGCCGAGGTCTGGATGGTGCTGTCCAAGTTTGCGGCCACCTGGGCGGTGATGCTGGCGATCTATGCCCTGTCAGGCGTCTACGCGCTGGTGCTGGCCTGGGTGGGTGAGCCCGACTGGGGGCCCATCCTGATCGGCTATGCCGCCATGGCGCTGCTGAGCGCCTTGCTGGTGTCGGTGGGTCTGCTGGCGTCCAGCCTGACCGAAAACCAGGTGATTGCCGCCGCCTTGTCCCTGGGCGCGTTCCTGATGCTCTGGTTCGCCGACTCGGTGGCCCCGATGTTGCCCGCTGTGCTGGAACCGGTGGCGCTGAACCTGTCGCTGCTGGCGCACTTCAAGCCGCTCGTCAGCGGCTCGGTGTTCCTGTCGGACGCCATGTACTTCATCAGCCTGACACTGTGCGCACTGTGGCTGGCCAGCCGTCAGCTGGCCGACCGTTGATTGAATAGGGGATCAACATGAGCATCATCATCAACTTGCTTGTCCTGCTGGCGCTGCTGCTGCTGTTTACCGTCGGCCTGCGCGCACCGATAGGCCAGGGCCGCGCCCGCCTGTTTTCGCGTGTTGCCGGTGTGCTCGGTGTGCTCGGCGTGGCGCTGCTCGCCAACATCGCGGTCTACCGCAACGACCAGCACTTTGACCTGACCCAGGAAGAGGCGTTCACACCGGCACCAGAAACACTGCAGATCCTGCGCGAACTGCAGCAGGATGTGGAGCTGATCTACTTTTACCAACAGCAGAACCCGGCCGGTCGCGCCGCCAAGCAGATGGTCGAGATCATGGCCAAGGTCACGCCGCACCTGAAGGTGCGGGTGATCGACCCCGACCAGCAGCCCGCACTGGCCAGCCAGCTCGGCGTGCGCATGTACAACGCCGCATTGCTGATCGCGGGCGAGCGTCGCATCGAGGTCATCACCACCGAAGACCGCGAAATCGCGCTGGGCCTGCTGCGCCTGTTGCGCAGCGACAAACGGCCGCTGTGTTTCCTGAGCGGGCATGGTGAATACGACACCGACAACTTCGAGTTCCACACCCATTTCGAAGGCAGCCAAGGGCACAACCACGACGAACTGGGCACTGCGGTGGTGCAGATGGAGCAGCACGGCATCGGTCGGCTGCGCCGTGCGCTCGACAAGCTGGGCTATGCCGTGCGCAAGCTCAATCTGGCCACCGGCAGCGCCGACGGCGTGCCGGGCGATTGCGCGGCGCTGGTGGATGCCAATCCGCGCACGCCCTACGCGCCGCCTGAGGTGGCGCTGCTGGGGCGTTACCTGGAAGGCGGTGGCAAGCTCTTGCTGTTGCTGGAGCCCGACTACGTGCTGGGCGCTGAATGGGCGGCATTGCTGGGGCGCGCCGGCATCCGGGTCGGTGACGGCGTGGTGGCCGATCCGGACAGCCACTACTTCACCGATGCGCAGATGGTGGCGGTGGAAAAGTACGCCGACCACCCCGCTACGCGCGGCCTGGCCATGAGCTTTCTTCCCGGGGCACGCCCGCTGGAGGTGCTGACCGCACCCGGTGTGCAGAGCCGGGTGCTGTTGGCCAGCAGCGCCAGCGCCACGGTGACGGCGCGCGGCGGCAAGAGCCGCAGCGACCTGGGTGCTGGCACGGGCGTGCGTGCACTGGCGCTCGCCAGCGAGGGCCGTCTCAGTGCCACGGCCCAGCCCTTTCGCCTGGCCGTGGTGGGTGACGCCGATTTCGCCAGCAACTCGTTCTACCCCTATCTGGCCAATGCCGATCTGGTGCTGGGGCTGACCTCCTGGTTGCGTGGCGAGCAGCGCGGCCCGGCCATGAAGCCACCGGTCGAAGTGCTGCCAACCGTGGCGCTGAACAATGCGCAGATGCAGATGATTTTCATCCTCTGTGTGTTGCTGCTGCCCGGCCTGTGCGCCGCGCTCGGCCTTGCCGTGTGGTGGCGTCGGCGCTACTGAGACACCGCATGGCACACCCTCTGCTCCATTCACTCCAACGCCAGGCCTGGGCTCTGGCCGGCGCGGCGGCGGCGTTGCTGCTGTTGGGCTTGGCGCTGTACAGCCCCGACCGGCAAAAAGGCCTGACCGAATTCGAGGCCATCGGGCCGATGCGCCACATCGAAACCGCCGCCATCACCGCGCTGCGCATCGAGGCGGGCCAGCGCCAGTGGAACTTGGAGCGCCGCGCGAGCGGCTGGCAAATGGACATGGCAGGAGCGCCGGTCGATGCCGCCACGCGTGACGCGCTGGAAATGGGGCTGCGCCTGCTGCACAACTCACCGCCCGAGCGCAGTTTCGGCACAGAGTCCTCCGATTTCGGGCTGACGCCGCCGACCTTGCGCATCCATCTGCGCAGTGCCGATGGCACCCGCTTCGAGGCCGACTTCGGTGGTGCCAACGCCACCGGCCTGGCGCGCTATGTACGCATCCGCGCGCAGGGTCGCAGTGCGCTGCACCTGATGTCCGACTACGTGGTCGAACCTTGGGAGCAAGTCGTACGGAGTTTGCAGCAATGACTGAAAAAGCGAGGCGCTGCGGTATCGGTTACCGGGCGGTTCTGAGCCTTGCGCTGCACCTGTTCCTGCTGATCGGCAGCGCGCAGGCCCACACCAGCAGCACCGGTCTGGCGCTGGTTGCGACCGGCGGCGAGGAACTCGCCTACCGGCTGAGCCTGGCACCGGCTGAGATCGGTGAATCGGCAGCGGATATCCCGCAGGCTGCTGCGGGCGACGCATTTGCAGCGACACGCGTCGGTGCGCTGCTGCAAACGCATGTGGCGCTGGCGGTCAATGGGCAGGCCTGTCGCATCCGGCGCACGCGGCTGCAGGCGTCAACGCTGGGTGATGAGCGGGTCGCATTGTTGCTCGACTTCCGCTGTCCGGCCACGCCGGGGCGGCTGCAGATCAGCGACACACTGAGCACACCGTTCGGGGAACACTACCGCACCATCGCCAGCGTCATTCGGCCCGACGGAGTGCGCGAGGAACGGGTGTTCGACCACGCACACCCGCAGGCGACGTTTGATTTCGGCCAAGCCGCACCGTCCGGCCTCACGGGCTTTCTGCGGCTGGGCCTGGAACATATCCTCAGCGGCCTGGATCACCTGCTGTTTCTCGCCGCGCTGTTGCTGGGCAGCCGCAGCCTGCGTTCACTGTTGATCACGGTCACTGCATTCACCGCCGCGCACAGCCTGAGCCTGGCGGCGGCGACGCTGGGCTGGGTTACGGTTTCGGGCAACTGGGTCGAACCGGCCATCGCCGCCTCCATCATCTGGGTTGCGCTTGAAAACCTGCGTTGTGCGCCAGCGCCCTGGCACCGGCATGTGCTGACCTTCGCCTTCGGCCTGGTTCACGGCCTGGCCTTTGCCGAGGCGCTGACCGAGCTGCACCTGAGCGGCTGGCCGTTGTCGCGTGCGCTGCTGGGCTTCAACCTCGGCGTGGAGTCGGGCCAGGCCCTGCTCGTGCTGCTGCTTGCACCCACGCTGGCGTGGCTGGCGCGGCGAGCCGCCGGACCCCGTGTGGCGCAGGTGCTGTCGGCAGGCATTGCGGGTATGGGACTGGTATGGCTGACCCAGAGACTGCTGCTGGCCTGAGCAGGCTGGCGTCCACGCAAAGCCCCATGCACATGGCAAATCCACCCCCCGGGTTGCGACCCAGTCCCCCATTCACCAATTCAACCCCGTTTAAGGAAACCAACCATGCAACTCAAAGACTTCTCGCTTCTGAAAACCCGCGCCTTCATCGACGGTGCCTGGGTGGCCGCCGATGACGGTGCCACCCACGCCATCCACAACCCGTCCACCGGTGCTGAAATCGCCCGCGTGCCCGACCTGGGGGCGGCAGAAACCGAACGTGCCATTGCCGCCGCCGACGCCGCCTTGCCCGCCTGGCGCGCCAAGACGGCCAAGGAGCGCTCGGCCCTGCTGCGCCGCTGGCACGACCTGATCCTGGCGAACCAGGTCGACCTGGCCTTGCTAATGACGCTAGAGCAAGGCAAGCCGCTGGCCGAAGCGGGCGGAGAGGTGGCCTACGGTGCTTCCTTCATCGAGTGGTTCGCCGAGGAAGGCAAGCGCGTGTATGGCGAGGTGATTCCTGCCCCTACGGCGGACAAGCGTCTGGTAGTGATCAAGCAAGCCGTCGGGGTGACGGCTGCCATCACGCCCTGGAATTTCCCCATCGCCATGATCACCCGCAAAGTCGGCCCGGCCCTGGCCGCCGGTTGCACCTCGGTGGTCAAGCCGGCCGAGGCGACGCCACTGTGCGCCCTGGCGCTGGCGGAACTGGCGAGCCGCGCCGGTATCCCGGCGGGTGTGCTCAACATCGTCACCACCGCGCGCCCGGCCGTGGTGGGTGCGGTGCTGACGGCCAGCCCCACCGTGAGAAAGCTCTCCTTTACCGGTTCAACCCCGGTCGGCAAGCGCCTGATGGCGCAGTGCGCCGACACCCTCAAGCGCGTCTCCCTGGAGTTGGGTGGCAACGCGCCCTATATCGTCTTCGACGACGCCGACCTGGACGCGGCGGTGCGCGGCGCACTGGCCTCCAAGTACCGCAATGCCGGGCAGACCTGCGTCTGCACCAACCGCCTGCTGGTGCAGGACAGCGTCTATGCGGCTTTCACCGCCAAACTGGTGGAAGCGGTGGCGGCGATGCAGGTGGATGACGGTCTGGCCCCCGGTGCCCAGATCGGGCCGCTGATAAACCAGGCCGCCGTGGCCAAGGTGGAAACACTGGTGGCCGACGCCGTGGCCAAAGGGGCCAGGGTGGCCCTGGGTGGTACGCGCCACGCCCGGGGCGGCAATTTCTATGCGCCCACGGTGCTGACCGAGGTGACCCCGGCCATGGCCGTGGCCCGGGAGGAGATCTTCGGCCCGGTGGCACCGGTGTTTCGCTTCAAGACCGACGAGGAAGCGGTGCGGATGGCGAACGACACCTGCTACGGCCTGGCTTCGTATTTCTACTCCCGTGACATCGGCCGCGTCTGGCGCGTTGCCGAGCAGCTGGAGTATGGGATGGTAGGCATCAATGAGGGCCTGATCTCGAACGAGGTGGCCCCGTTCGGCGGTATCAAGGAGTCGGGCCTGGGTCGCGAGGGTTCGCACCACGGCATCGACGAGTACCTGCAACTCAAGTATCTGTGCTTTGGGGGGCTTTGAGGTTACACACAGTCGCACCACTATTGCAGATCGACGTGAGCTTCGGTGATGTCGTCACGCCAGCGGCTGAGACAGTGGCCTTCCCGACACTTCTGCAAGATTCTCAGGCCCCAGTGCTGCGGATCTTGAGTGGTGCCACGGCGACTTGGAAGCCTGAGGCCGCAAAATGGACTTGCACATGATTTTTGCGGACCAGGTTTACCCTTGGGGCTGTGATTCTCGGCGGAGCCACCCGGCTTGGCGCATTTGCGTACGCAAGCCCGTGAAGCGCAGGCCAAAACTGGGCAATGAGCCTCCCTCAAAGGAACACGCATGAAAGCCTTAGGCCTCATCGGCGGGCTGAGCTGGGAATCGACGATTCCGTACTACCGCCAGGTCAACCAGGCGGTCAAGGAGCGCCTGGGCGGGCTGCATTCCGCGAAGGTCGTCCTGTACAGCGTCGACTTCCAAGAAGTCCAACAGCTGTAGCATGAGGGCGATTGGAAAAGCAGGGGGCTGGCATCGACATAAGCAGAAAAACCGCATTACTTGCAAATAAGTAATGCGAATATTAAACTGCACCAAATGAACCCGTCTGACCACATCCTTGCGCTGGCTCGGCACCGTCGCGTGCTTCGGGCTGCGGATGTGCGCGAGCACGGCTTGCCGCCGCAGCTCCTTCTCAAAATGCACCAAGCAGGCAAGCTGCAACGGATTTCCCGTGGCCTCTACAGCCTGCCTGATGCCGAAATCACCGAGCATCAGGTGCTGATGGAAGTTTGTCAACGTGTGCCGAAGGCCGTGCTGTGCCTGCTGTCTGCGCTGCAATTCCACGAAGTTGGCTCACAGATGCCCCACGAGGTCTGGATTGCGCTGCCGGAAGGCACGCAGACCCCGGCGCTTGACTACCCAACGCTTCGCATCGCTCGCCTGCGTGGTGCTGCGTACAGCGAAGGCATCGAAACCGTGATGGAGCACGGCGCACCGGTCCGCGTTTACAGCGTTGCCAAAACGGTGACCGACTGCTTCAAGTTCCGCAACAAAATCGGTCTGGACGTTGCGCTGGAAGCGCTCAAGGACGCATGGCGCCAACGCAAGGTCACCATGGCGGAGGTCTCCCACTTTGCCAAGATCAACCGGGTTGAAAAAGTCATGCAACCCTATCTGGAGGCCGTGGTTGCATGAGCAGCAATCTCCCTGCATCCATCCTGGCCCGGTTGCTGACCTTGGCCAAGACACGGGGCATTGATTACAGCCTGCTGCTGAACCGCTTCGCGCTGGAGCGTCTGTTGTGCCGCATGAGCCTGTCGCCGCATGCGGACCGGTTTCTGCTCAAAGGAGCCTTGCTCTTTGCGCTGTGGTACGACGATCCGCACCGCCCCACGCGGGATGTTGACCTGCTGGGCTTTGGCCCCATGGACCCCGACAACCTGATTGCCACCTTCCGTGACATCGCGGCCATGGATTTGGACGACGGCATTGTGTTCGATCCCGGCTCCGTGCGTGCCGATGCCATCCGGGAAGACAACACCTACGGCGGCACGCGCATCCATCTTGTCGCACGCATCGGCTCCGCACGCTGCGCGCTGCAGATCGACGTGGGCTTCGGTGATGCCGTCACGCCAGCGGCTGCGACGGTCGCCTTCCCAACGCTTTTGCAAGATTTTCAGGCCCCGGTGTTGCGGGTCTATCCGGTCTACACCGTGATCGCCGAAAAGTACCAGGCCATGGTGATGCTGGGCCAGGCCAACAGCCGCATGAAAGATTTCTACGACCTGGCAGTGATCGCCCGCCGCACTGCGTTGGATGGTGCCACCTTGGCCGCAGCCATCGCCGCTACGTTTGCCAGAAGGAACACAGCACTGCCAACGGAGCGTCCACTTGCTTTGACCTGCCAGTTCAGTGAAGACGCCGCGAAGGTGCGCCAGTGGCAGGCGTTTCTGAACAAGAACCGCGTCAATGCCAGTACCTTGGCTGACACCGTCGCACTGCTTGACCTGCTGCTTTGGCCACCGACCGAAAGGGCTGCAACAGGGCGCGGCGCTTCGGCCACTTGGAAGCCTGAGGCCGGACAATGGACTTGAATATGATCGTCTCGCGAACCAGCTTAACTCTCCCCAAGGAACACGCATGAAAACCATAGGCCTCATCGGCGGCATGAGCTGGGAATCGACGATTCCGTACTACCGCCAGATCAACCAGACGGTCAAGGAACACCTGGGCGGGCTGCATTCCGCCAAGCTCGTCCTGTACAGCGTCGATTTCCATGAGGTCGAACGGCTCCAGCATGCGGGCGATTGGGAGGCCGCAGGCGCCCTGATGGCCCAGGCGGCCAGCATAGAGGCGGCCGTGTCGATTCCGCTACTGGTCGGTCCGCAAAACGCCACAGTCCCGCTGTTTGACACCACCGCCATCCATGCCCGCGCGGCAGCGCAAGCCGCACTGGCGCCCGCCGGTGCCGCCAACCCAGGCGCCTCGGTATGAAGCTGTATTCACTCTTTCTCGTCATGGCAACCGCCACGGTGTTCAGTCCCGGCCCCGGTGTCGTCATGACGCTCACCAACGCCTTGCGCTACGGCATGCGCGGCACGTTCGGAGGCATTTTGGGCATCGCCGTGGGCGCACTGGTCGTGGCGGCCCTGTCGGCGACCAGCCTTGGGGTGCTTCTGGCGGCATCGGCGCTGGCCTTCACCGTGCTCAAGTTCGTGGGCGCCGCTTACCTGGTCTACCTGGGCATTCGGCTTTGGCGCGCGCCGCCCTTCCAATTCACCGAGCCATCGGCGCACGAAGCCAGTTTCGGCAAGCGCTTTCTCGAAGGGCTCTCGCTGCAACTCACGAATCCGAAAGCCATTTTTTTCTTTCTTTCGGTGTTTCCACAATTCATCGACCCGCAGCAGAGCTACCCGATGCAGTTTGCGACCCTGGTGCTGACCTACAGCACTTTGGTCGTCGTCATCCACAGCCTCTACGCTGTCTTTGCCAAACGCGCCAGGGGCTGGCTTACATCCGGGCGGGGTGGCCGCACGGTCAACAAGGTAGCCGCTGCCACGTTCGTGTTTTTCGGTGCGGCGCTGGCTGCGCAGCGCCACGCCGCCACACCTTAGCCGAGCGCGCGCTTGAGGCGGATTTCTTCGATCTTCACCGCGCCCATGGGCACGGTTTTGATGGTGGTCATTTCGCGCTTGAAACCGGCCAGCTCGTGGAAGCGGATGGTGCGCTCAATGCCCACGGGCACCCACACGCTGACGTTCAGGCAGCCTTCCTCCATCAGGCCTTCGCGGGCGGCATCCCACAGCGCCAAACCGACGCCCAGGCCCCAGTAGTCGGGGTGGGCGTAAATGGCCCAGATTTCGCCCATGGTGTTGGGCGTTTTGGGGTCGCGCGAGCGGTCGTAGCCGACAAAACCGACGATCTTGTCGCCGTTGAGCGCCACCTGCACATGGGGTTCGCTGTATTCAATGGCCTCGCGCCAGTAGGCCTGGCGCTTGTCCTGCGCGACCACCGGCACATGCTCGTCGGCGACCACGCCATTGAAGGCCTCGCGCAAGGCGGCGTTGTGCAGTTCTGCAATGGATTTGGCATCGCGCAGGGTGGCGGGGCGGACTTGAAAAGTGATCGTGCTGGACATGTCAAAGAAACCGAATCGAAATAAAAAAAAGAGGCCGATTGTCGCCGCAAACCGGCCGTACTACACCAGCACCCGCTCAATGCCTCCGGCGTTGACCGTTTGCACGTACTGCGGCAACCAGTCTTCACCCAGGATCTGGCGCGCCATCTCCACCACGATGTAGTCGGCTTCCAGCAGGCCGTTTTGCAGATCTTCACCAAAACGGGACAGGCCTTGCATGCAGGCGGGGCAAGAGGTCAGCATCTTGATGTTGTCCTTGGCGCCCACCGCACCCGTGGCACGCAACTGGGTTTCACCCTTGCGGATTTCCTCTTCCTTGCGAAAACGCACCTGGGTGGAAATATCGGGGCGGTTCAAGGCCAGCGTGCCCGACTCGCCGCAGCAGCGGGCGGATTGCACGACGTTGTCCCCCAACAAGGCCTTGACGGTCTTGATCGGTTCTTGCAGCTTCATGGGGCTGTGGCAGGGGTCGTGGAACAGGAAAGCACCGGCGTTTTGCAGGGTCACGCCCTTTTCCAGCAGGTACTCGTGGATGTCGATGATGCGGCTGCCGGGGAAGATTTCCTCGAACTTGTAGCCCTGCAGCTGGTCGTAGCAGGTGCCGCAACTCACCACCACGGTCTTGATGTCCAGGTAGTTCAGGGTGTTGGCCACCCGGTGGAACAGCACCCGGTTGTCGGTGATCATCTTCTCGGCCTTGTCAAACTGGCCCGCGCCGCGCTGCGGGTAGCCGCAGCACAAATAGCCGGGCGGCAGCACCGTTTGCACGCCCGCGTGCCAGAGCATGGCCTGCGTGGCCAGCCCCACCTGGCTGAACAGGCGCTCCGAGCCGCAGCCGGGGAAGTAAAACACCGCCTCGGTTTCGGCCGTGGTGGCCTTGGGGTTGCGGATGATGGGGACGTAGTTTTTGTCTTCAATGTCCAGCAGCGCCCGCGCCGTGCGCTTGGGCAAACCGCCGGGCAGTTTCTTGTTGACAAAGTGGATCACCTGCTCTTTCAGCGGTGCGGTGCCCACGGTGGCGGGCGGTTTGTTAGTCTGGCGCCGGGTCACCAGCTTCATCACGTCATGCGCGATGCGTTGCGAGCGGATCGCCACATTGACCATGATGGAGCGCGCGGTGCGGATGGTCTGCGGGTTGGTGGCGTTGAGCAGGAACATGGCCGCCGCACCGGCAGGCCTGAAGCTCTTCTTGCCCATTTTGCGCAAGAGGTTGCGCATGTTCATGGTGACATCGCCAAAGTCGATCTTCACCGGACAGGGCGAGAGGCACTTGTGGCACACCGTGCAGTGGT
>Ga0156180_1085_pt1 | contig 74664 bp, 87 predicted proteins | sample RifCSPlowO2_12_FD_107833 | JGI IMG/M metagenome (GOLD analysis project Ga0156180, IMG submission 107833) | Burkholderiales bacterium RIFCSPLOWO2_12_FULL_61_40
GGGGCCAGAGTGATTCCGCTATTTCTTCCCTGTATTGAACTTCCATCAACTACGATCTACCGGCTTACGCTGGCGCACTAGCTGCCTGCGCTTATTCCGCGAGGGCTACAGGCATATTTCATCCTTGAAACCGGTTGATCCTATGTGGAAGTCTGGCCCTCAGGTGTGCAAGGCGGTATATTCCTTTTCAAGCACGCAAATCACCATCCAGGAGCCCGTCATGCACCAAACCACAAAAGCACTGAGTGAACAAGCCGTTCAACTGCCCCCCGTAGAGCGCATGGAGTTGGTGGAACGCATTCTGGACAGCATCGATCAGCCCGACTCGACCATGGATGCGCTGTGGGCCAACGAGGCCGACGACCGTCTGGCGGCGTACCGCCGGGGTGAGATTCGCGCCATACCTCTGTCAGAGGTGTTGGCAAAGTACCAGACGTCCAGCGCCGCATGAATATCCTGCTGCTGGAAGCAGCACATCCCACCAGCATCGCAAGCCGAATTACTGGCGGGATAGATTGCAGAACCGTATTCAAATCCGCCCCTGAATTGCTACGTTTTTTGTAGCTGCCTGCACATACCCCACGCGGGCTCTAGGCCATTTTCTCTTTAAGTTACACTGCAATCAATCCACACCATAGTGAGCATCAGTAACAGGGAGAAAACCACATGGCCAAGTCACGGTCCAACAAGCGCAAGACCCGCGCACTCAACACACTGCAAGAAAAGGGCATGGGGCTTTGTGCTCTTGGCCTGGGCATGTTGATCCTTCCTTTTTTCATGGACAAGTCACTGCTGCTGGGGAGCTTGGCAGGCGCCCTGCGCCCTGTCGGCGGACTTGCTTTGACCGGCGGGCTGGTGCTTCTGGCCTTGCACCACATCACCAGGACCAAAGTCGAACAGGCCAATCCCCTGCCCCATCCCTCGCCCCGCGCGCCCACGACTACCGAGCGAGAAGCCACAGCAGCACCGATGCGCCAAGCCGCAAGCAGTTGGAGCCCCGCAGTTTTCGCCGCCATTGAATGGCGCCGCTTTGAGGCAGTCTGCGAAACGCTGTTTGGCCAAGCCGGGTTTGAAACCAAATCGCAGTCGCACGGGGCCGATGGCGGCGTGGACATTTGGCTGCACAGCCGTAACGCCGAAGGTCCGGTGGCCGTGGTGCAGTGCAAGCACTGGCAGGGCAAGGCCGTGGGCGTCAAAGAGCTGCGTGAGTTCTTCGGCGTCATGGCATCGCACAAGCTCACCCACGGCACCTACGCCACCACATCCACCTACACCACAGACGCGCAGCAGTTTGCAAAAGACAACGGCATCAACGCACTGGACGGCAAGGGCCTGCTGGCACTCATTGCCAAACGCACGCCCGAGCAACAGCAGAAGTTGCTGGATGTGGCGTACGAGGGGGAATACTGGCGACCAACCTGCGCCAGTTGCGGTGTCAAACTGGTAGAACGCACGCCAACCAAAGGCGGCGCTCAGTTTTGGGGCTGTAGCAACTACCCCAGGTGCAAGTCAAGGTTGCCTATGGTGGCGGCGTTGCGGTAGAAATTGCTACGTTTTTGGTAGCTGCCTGCGCATATTTCACGCGGGCTATAGCCGATTTGACACCAAACAGTCTCTGACAGTTAAACTGGAGCCTATGCCCTCCCAAACCAGCCAATCCCCTGCCGTCCTCAGCGCCGCCCGCGACTTCGCGCAACGGGTGGCTGCCGCGTGGCCCATGCGTGGTGCCTTGATGTTTGGCAGCCAGGCGCGGGGTAATGCCCATGCCGGGAGCGATACCGACGTGGCCGTGCTGCTCAATGGGGCGCCAGGCGACTTTGTGGCCACCAAACTTGCGCTGGACGATGTGGCCTATGACGTACTGCTGGACTCGGGCATTCGCATTCAGCCTCTGCCGATCTGGGAACCTGAATGGGCGCACCCGGAGCGATACAGCAACCCGCGACTGTTAGAAAACATTGCCCGTGAAGGTCTTGCGCTTTGACCCCGCAAGAACTCATGACCAAAGCAAACCGCGCACTTGCATCGGCAAAGCTGTTACTGGACAGCGGTGACGTGGATGGCGCATGCAACCGTTCCTACTACGCCATGTTTGACGCCGCTCGGGCCGCACTTTTGTCCATCAGTGCTCCGGTGCCCGCCGAGATTGCACGAACCCACAGCGGACTGATCACCGCGTTCAGCTTGCATCTGGTCAAACCCGGACTCGTCGCAGTCGAGCATGGGCGTTCACTGAACAAGGTTGAAGACTTACGTCTAATTGCGGATTACAAAGGCGATCCGGTGACTTTGGAAAATGCGGCATGGGCGTTGGAGCAATCCGAAAAGTTTTTGGCTGCAGTTCAGGCATTGATTGCCGAACCCTGATTTCCCCGGAAAACGAGTGGTTCTGGATTGTTTTTTGCTACGTTTTTAGTAGCTTCCTGCGCATACTTCACGCGGGTTAGAGTCCGATTTGACACTTACTTCCTGAGGGAGAAACGACCATGCTCAGCAAAACCTTCACCAGCGGGCGCATCCGCCGGGCCGACTACAACCCCGAGTCGCAGCAGCTGGACTTGCATTGGGACAACAAGAGCACTCTGGCCTACAAGCAGGTGCCGCAAGAGGTGTTTCGTCGGCTGTGCAGCGCGCCCAACCCGGCCACCTACTGGGAAGACCGCATTGCCGAGGAATACCCCAAGGGCGTGCCCATGACTTCCGCCGCCGTGCCCGAGGGCGCCAAAACGCTCAATGACCTGTTTGGACCCGACGCATAAACACGCACAAGGTCGGCATCGATCTGCGCTCGGCTGGGTTTGGGGTGTGTTCGGGGCTTTGAATTGCTACTATTTTGGTAGCTTCTTGCGCTTATTGCACGAGGGCTGGAGGCTTATTTTCGTCATCAATTTTCACACAAACCCATTTTGGGTTCATTCATGCCCAAATTGGGTTTTTCCTTGGAAAAGCAGCGTATAAGTGAATGATTTGCACCGCATTTTTATTAGCAAATATGCTAATATTCAACTCCAATGACTTGGTCCATCACCTATTACAACGATAAGGTTCACCAGAAGGCATTGGACGGGTTTTCTATTGCACCCAAGTGGGTCGGTCTATTGTGGTGTTGCACTCGTTCGTGAAGAAGACCCAAGAAACTCCAGACGCTGAATTGCGTCTGGCCCGCAAACGATTAAAGGATGTGCAACATGGCTGAAACTGGCTACAAACCTGTGCCGCATGACGCGGCGTTCCGAAAGGCGCTGCTGACCAAGCCCGGCGTGTCCCAGGCGTTTGACGCGCTGGAAGAGGAATACACGGCCCTGCATGCCATGCTCGATGCCCGTCAAACTGCCGGCCTCACGCAGGCTGAAGTGGCCAGCCGCATGGGCACCACTGTGTCGGCGGTGTCGAGGCTAGAGGCATCTTTGCGCAGCGAGAAGCATTCGCCGTCTTTTGCCACCTTGCGCAAATACGCACAAGCTTGCGGCAAGAAGTTGGTTATTCAGATGGTCTGACATTCGGCAGGCCGCCCACCGCTTTCTTCGCAGGTTTCGACTTGCCAGCTCTGTTAACGGCCACCGCTTGGGCAATGAGCGCCTTGAAGGCGGCTTCGTCCACTGCTTCTCCTTCGTGGATGTCGATGGCGCGGCGGGCGTTGCCGTCCAGGCTCGCATTGAAGAGCTGGGCTGGGTCTTGCAGGGCCGCGCCTTTCAGGAAGGTGAGCTTCACTTTGTCTTTGTAGGATTCGCCGGTGCAGAGAATGCCGTCGTGCGACCACACCGGCGTGCCCATCCACTTCCACTCCTCGACGACGTCCGGGTCGGCTTCTTGAATGAGTTTGCGCATTCTGCCCAAGGTGTCCCCGCGCCAGCCCCCCAGCGCGGCAATTTTTTCCGAGATGAGCTCCGATGCCGACGGGCCTGGGCTCGCATCCGACTTGTTCATGTTCTCCTCCTGGAAGTTCCAGATAGTTTAATTTGCAAGCAAGTATCCGCGGCTCTGGCTAGCGTATTTGCTACATTTTTAGTAGCTGCTTGCGTATATTCCACGGGCGATAGCGCCATATTTCACATATGCAACATACCTGTACCGCCGAATCTCCCCTAAAATTCGGCCATGCACCCCGCCATCGCCCAACACCGTTTAGGCATATCCGCCATCTGCCAGCGCTACCGCATCAGCCGCTTGGAAGTGTTTGGCTCGGCTGCGCGGGCAGACGATTTCAACCCTGCCAGCAGCGATGCCGATTTTTTGGTGGAGTTCGCGCCTGACGTGCAGCCAGGACTGGAAGCCTTTTTCGGCGCCAAAGCCGATCTGGAGCAGTTGTTGGGCCGTGGTGTTGATTTGGTAGAGCCCGGCGCAGTGCGCAACCCCTACGTTCTAGCCAGCATCAACCGCAATCGCGAAGCCATCTATGCAGCGTGATCCGCGCGCCTTTTTGTGGGACGTACGTGAGTCGGCTTTGGCGATTCAGACTTTCACCGTTGGCATGGACGCTGCAGCCTATGCGGCCAACGAAATGGCACAGTCGGCGGTCGAACGTAAATTTGAAATCATTGGCGAAGCGCTCAATCAGTTGGCTAAGCTGGACGCCGCTTTGGCGACGCGCATTCCAGACCTACCGCAAATCGTCGCGTTTCGCAATCAGCTCATTCATGGTTATGCCACCGTGAATGTCAGCACGGTTTGGAATGTGGCGCAGAACGCATTACCGCCATTGGTTCGTGCTGTGCAGACTCTTTTGGATGAGTTGGGCAACGCCTGAATCGGATGTAGTGCAGCAATTGGGGGGGAAGAGCCAACTTTTGCTACGTTTTTAGTAGCTGCTTACGCATATTCCACGGGGCACGGTGACCCATTTGGCATCAGGATCTTAGGCCAATGGCCCGGCCTGCAGCGGGTCAAGCGACCATGCCCCGCGCAAAATCCGCCGCCCGCATAGAATCCGCAACACTTCCCGCGCGGGGGTCTGCCGCGTGTCCACTTCAGGTATCCACCATGAGCCAACTCAAACTCAGCTATTTCGATTTTCACGGCGGCCGCGCCGAGCCCGCACGCCTGGCCCTGGCCATTGGCGGCATTGCTTTTGAAGACCACCGCTTTGCCTACCCGGAGTTTGCCGAGGTGCGCAAGTCCACGCCCTTTGGCCAGGTGCCGGTGTTGCATGTGGACGGCGTGCAGGTGACCCAGTGCGATGCCATCAACCGCTACGTGGGCAAGCTCGCGGGCCTGTACCCCCTTGATGCCTACCAGGCCCTGCTGTGCGACGAGGTGATGTATGTGGTGGAAGAGGCTGGCGTCAAAATGGGCCCCACTTTCCGCATGACGGGCGACGCCCAGAAGGAGGCGCGCCTGGCCCTGGTCAACGGCTCCATGCCGGTGTACCTGGGCTGGCTGCAAAGCCAGCTGCTGGCCCATGGCGGCGAATACTTTGCCGACAACCGCCTCACCATGGCCGACCTGAAGGTGTTTGTGGACGTGCGCGGCCTCAACTCCGGCCGCCTGGACCATGTGCCGACCGATCTGGTGAAAAAATCGCCCCCGCGCTCAACGCCCACCTGCAACGCATCGCCAACACCCCCGCTGTGGCGCAGTACTACGCCAAATTTGGCGTTTGATAAAAAAAACTTACCCCTGCCCGCTGTGGGCAGCCTTGTGGATAAGCGTGTTCACAAGGCTTCAAACCCGCGCCAGCCGTGGGTTGGCAGGCGGTGCCTTTAAATTAGGCAGCACCTGCCCACCGCATTTTTCACCAGGGCGAGTGTGGTAAGCGCCCTTGGACGCACCTCAACGCAATCATCCACCTTCATGCTACTATTTTGGGAGCTGCTTGCGCACATTCCACGAGGGCTACGACCCTATTTAACACTCAAACATGCCTGCCAACTGGTACCAACGCCACATCCTGCCCACCGCCTTGGACCTGGCCTGCGGCCTGCCCATGATCGGGCGCATGCGCCAACTGGTGGTGCCACGGGCACAGGGGCGCGTGCTGGAGGTAGGCATTGGCACCGGGCTGAACCTGCGCTACTACGACAGGTGCCGCGTCACCCACATCACCGGCCTGGACCCCGCCCTGCAACTCCACCCGCTGGCCCAAGAGCGCATTGCACAGGCGGGCCTGCCGGTAGATTTGGTGGGGCTGTCGGCGGAGAAAATTCCCTTGCCCGACGCCAGCTTTGACACCGTGCTCCTCACCTACACCCTGTGCACGATTCCCGATCCCCAGGCCGCCCTGCTGGAAATGAAGCGCGTGCTGGCCCCCACCGGCAAGTTGCTATTTTGCGAGCATGGGCGTGCGCCCGACGCATCGGTGCAGCGCTGGCAGGAACGGCTGCAGCCGCTGTGGGGCCCATTGGCGGGCGGCTGCCATCTGGGACGCGATATTCCGGCATTGCTACGCGCCGCCGGTTTTACCCTGCCCGACCTGCAAACACGCTACCTGAGCGGACCCCGCCCCTTCACCTTTCACTATTGGGGCGAGGCCCTGCCCTGAGCGCTTCACCGCTTACAGCAATACAGGCGACTTTGTTGCTACCATTTTTGTAGCCATCTACGCTTATTTCACGCGGGCTGCAGGCCAATTTTGCATTTAACGCTCTGAGACAACGTTAAACTTCCCGGCAATCCCTGCGGCGCCGCGAAGTTCAAGCCATTACCAAGCGTCCAGCGGACGCCCCTACACCATCCAAGCCATGCTGAGTCCACTCAAAAAGCTCCTGTCCCCATTTTTCACAGCAGACGATGCACAGCCGTCCTTCGACGAAGCCCACGGCCTGCAGTTGGCCACCGCCGTGCTGCTGGTCGAGGTGATGCGCTCGGATACCCAGGTTGCCGCCGAAGAGCGCGCCGCCACCGTGGCGGCCCTGCGCACCCGGTTTGCACTGAGCGACGACGAACTGGCGCGGCTTCTGGCGCAGGCGGAACACACCGCCCAAAACGCCAACGACTACTTCCGTTTCACCAGCGCAATGAACGAGCAGTGCACGCAGGCCCAGAAAATCCAGGTCGTGGAGCTGATGTGGCAAATCGCCTATGCCGACGGCCATCTGGACGCGCACGAAAACCACCTGATCAGCAAAATTGCCGGCCTGCTGCACGTCACCCATGGTGAATACATCGCCGCCAAGCTACACGCCAAGGCGGCGACATCCCTGGGAAATTAGGGAGGAGGAGGCCGCTGGAGCACGGCACCCACCCTGGTGCGGCAACCGGAGTTCGGTTAACCTCCCCGCCTCACCAACCAAGGTACACACCATGAAAAAACTCAACGTCACCATCCAGCTGCAAATGTCCGTCCCCGATGCATGGGAGCTGGTCGAGACATCCGAAGGCGGTCAAGTGCTGAAGCTGCCCAACGGCCAGTTTATGGACATCGCCATCGAGCCGCTGTTCGCCAGCAACCCCGAAGAAACCTGGACCAGCACCGAGGACGACGAGGTGCTGAACGACATTTTGGACATGGTCGAAAGCGAAGACGTCGCCTACGCCTTCGTCCAACACTAAGCCCTTCGGAAGCCAGGCCCCTGCGCGGAGGCTTGGCTTTTTTTTGTGCATTTGAAAAAATACTTACCCCAATCTGCTGTGAACCACTTTGTGGATAAGTACCGGGACAAGTGCCCAAACCCGCGCCAGCCGTGGCTTTGCAGACCGTGCTTAAATTACAGGCAATCCAGGCCGCTTTTGCGCAGCCCTCCAATGAAGGGGCAAAACTGTGCTAGGACAATGAACGGTTTATTACCACTGTAAAACCACCTGCCAGGGGTCCAAGTTGCCCCCGAAAACTGTGCACACCTTTGTGGATAACTCTGTTCACAAGCTGCCAAACCCGCGCCAGCACTGGGTTTGCAGCCGGTGCCACCGAAATGACCAGCGCTTGGGCGGCATGGAAATCCACCTTGGCACTTACTACACTGCAATGCATACACCCGGACCACCGCAATGACTAGCCCCCAATGGTTCCTGTTGATCGGCACCCTGCTCCTGCTGCGGGGGTTGTCGGCCACGCTGCTCAAGCGTTTGCCGGTGACGCCCGCCATCATTTACCTCGCGGTGGGCTTGCTGGTGGGGCCCAGCGCGCTCAACCTGTTCCACTTCAATCCGCTAAAGGAATCGGCGCTGCTGGAGGCGCTGACCGAGGTGGCGGTGTTGATCTCGCTGTTTTCTGCGGGCGTCAAAATGCCGGCGCCTTTCAGTTTTGCGCTGTGGCGCGCCCCCCTGATGCTGGCCACCGTGTCCATGGCGCTGACCGTGGCACTGGTGGCCGCCTTCGCCGTCTTCGTCCTGGGCCTGCCGCTGGGCATGGGCGTGCTCTTGGGCGCCATCGTCGCGCCTACCGACCCGGTGCTGGCCACCGACGTGCAGATTCGCCACCCCGGCGACCGCGACCAGTTGCGCTTTACGCTGACCTGCGAAGCGGGCATGAACGATGGCAGCGCCTTCCCCTTTGTCATGCTGGGCCTGGGGCTGCTGGGCCTGCATGGCCTGGGCGACTTCGGCCTGCGCTGGGTGGCGGTGGAGGTGCTGTGGGCCACCGCAAGCGCCGTGCTCATCGGCGCGGTGGCGGGCATGGTGCTGGCCAGGCTGGGCTGGAAGCTGCGGCGCGAACCGCACCAGCATGAACTGCTGGACGATTTCCTGGGCCTGGGTCTGATCGGTGTGGTGTATGGCCTGTGTGTGCTGGTGGATGCCTGGGGCTTTCTGGCCGTCTTCTTTGCGGCCGTGGCGCTGCGCCAGACCGAACAGAAGCTGGCCCTCAGAAGCCAATCCCGCGGGGATGGCGAGCACCCCCCCAAGGTCAGCGAGGGGGCCCTGGTCTTCAAGGAGCATCTGGAGCGGCTCTCGGAGATGGTGCTGGTCATCCTGGTCGGCGGCACGCTGTTTGTCGATTCATGGACCTGGGGTGCAGTGGGTCTGGCCCTGTTCCTGTTTTTGGTGGTGCGCCCGCTCAGTGTGGTCATCGGCTTGGCGGGCACGGACAGCGTTTGGCGGATTCGCGGTTTGGCGGCCTGGTTTGGCGTACGCGGCGTGGGTTCGCTGTATTACCTGATGTTTGCCATCCAGCAAGGCCTGCCCGAAGCCCTGGCACTGCAGCTGACGCAGATCACCCTGATCGTGGTGACGCTGTCCATCCTGCTGCACGGCGCCAGCGTGAAACCGCTGATGGCGGTGTTCTGGCGGCGCGGCATACCCCGGCGCTGAAAAAAAGAGAAAAATACTTACCCCTGCCCGCTGTGGGCTAGCTTGTGGATAAGCATGTTCACAAGCCGCCAAAGCCGCGCCAGCCGTGGCTTGGCAGACCGTGCCTTGTTTTTAGGCAGCACTGCAGAGGGCGACTTGGAGCCGAGCGAAGTGTGCTAAGGCACCCCGTCTAGGGCTTGTCTGGCTGCGCCTGCGGTTCGTACACCAGCAAGTCCCCCGGCTGGCACTGCAGGTAAGCGCAGATTTTTTCCAGGGTGTCAAAGCGCACACCTTTGACCTTGCCTTGCTTGAGCAAGGACATATTGGCCTCGGTGATGCCAACATGCTCGGCCAGGTCTTTGGACTTGACCTTGCGCCGCGCCAGCATGATGTCGAGCTGTACAACAATGGGCATGGTGGCCGCGCCCTAGACAAAGCGGTCGTTTTCTTCGGCCAGCGCCTGGCCCTGCCCGATGACGTCAGCCATCAACCACACCAGCGCCGCAAAGAACAGCGTGAACACATGGTTGGAACTGATGCCTACCGACAGCTGGCGCGCGCCGGGCGGGTTGTGCAGCGTGAGCACCACCGAGGTCAGCGCACCCGCCACAATGGCCGCCAAGGCTGCCGCCGCCACCCATCCCGCAAAGCGGCGCAAGTGGCCGGTGGCCTGGGCGGTAAACACCTGCCCCTGCGCAAACTGCGCAAAGCAGCGCTGGGCCTGCCACAGGCCCATGAGCAGCATGGCCAGCGGCACCCCCGTTACGGCCCCGCCCACCCAGCGCTGCCACGCCAGCAAAGGCGCCTGGATCGCGTCACTGTGCAGATTGCCTTGCTGCGCCAATTCAGACGCATCGGTGGTGGCCCAAAAAAGGACCAGTGCCACCGGCAGCACCACCATCAGCCCCACGCAGGCCAGCACCATCTTGCGGCTGATGCGGCGTATACGTTGCAGGTGGTCGGCGGCGTTGGGTGTCGGGCTTGCGGACATCGGTGAACCTCTCAGAAAAATGCTTGTTGATTGACAATATTTTATTGTTTTATGATAATAATTTATCACATTACAGCAGCAACCAACCCACCATGAAACGTCTATTCCTTGTTTTTTTGCTTTGCACCACACTGGCCGCCTGCACCGGTGTGCCTTTGCGCTCACTCCCCCGCCTGATGCAGTTACCTGGACAGCTGCTGGATGCCAACCCCGCAGATTTCATGGTGGCATTGCAGGTGGATGCGCGCTTCGTGCCCCCGCCGGGCGCAGTGCCCATGCTCGCCATTGAGCTCACGCCGCGCGACCCGGCGGCGTTTCAGGCGGTGAACAAAAAGCTGCCCCTGCAACTGGCGGTGGCATCAGCCGCCACCCTGGGCCTGGAAGCACCTCCCTTGGGGCGGCGCTGGCTGATCTACAGCCTGCCTGCCGCAACCCAAACCGAGCTGCAGCGCATACAAGCCACGGTGCGCCAGGCCAAGGCCAACCCGAGCTACAAAAGCGGCGGCAACTTGGGCGTGGGTGTGGAGCAGGGCTCCTTGGCCGAGACAGCACCCGCTCTGGCCAACACCCGCTGGGAAACCTGGCTGCAAACCCAAAAGGCGGATGGGTTCTTTGAGGTGTGGTCGGGCACACCCGCGCAGTTGCAACAGCTGGCGCGCAAAGACAAATAGCCACGGCCATTTCCGCACTTGCGCACTCACCCCGTTCAGCCGCCCATGGGGGTGCAGATTTCCACCCAAACCCCGTCCAGATCGGCCACATAGGCCACGGTCTGGCCCCAGGGCATATGTTCGGGGGCTTGCATCAGCGGCGCGCCTGCAGCCACCGCCCGCGCCACGGCGGCGGGCACATCCGGCGTGGTGAAGGCGATTTCAAAACAGGGCGATTTGGCGTTCGCGGCGCTGGTGTTTTTGCCCAACTGGGTCATGAGTGTGCGCGAACAAAATGCCAGCGAAGTGGCACCGGTGTCCAGCTCGCCAAAATCGCCGCTGTCATGCAAGAACTTGGTTTTGAAACCAAAGGCTTTTTCATAAAAATCGAGGCTGCTTTTGACGTCTGGCACGTAGAGAATGGTGTATCCGAATTGCATAGGGGCTCCTTGGGTGGGTCAATCGATCACCCCCCGAAGATAGCGGCAGGCGCCGCCTGTGTCTTGCATAAATCCGACAGAGTGAGGGCGCGGGCGCTGCCCAGCGTAGCCGCCACGGGCGCCGCAAGCCTCACTTTTGCTATACTTTTTATAGCTGCTTGCGCACACCCCATATACCTGAAGGCCTTATTTTCTTGCCAAACACGCCCAGGTAAAATCACCCCATGGCCCAACCCGACTTCAGCCCCTCTGCCGAGCGCAACAAGCAACCCATTCTGGACGTGTTGCTGCAATATCTACCCGCCCAAGGCGCGGCCCTGGAGATTGCCTCGGGCACCGGCCAGCATGTGGTGTGGTTCGCCCAGCAGCTGCCCGGCTGGACCTGGCAGCCCACCGAGGTGCACCGTGGTGCCCTCTACAACATCGAGGTGCGCGTAGCGCAGGCCGATCTGTCCAATGTGCTGGATGCGGTGCAGCTCGACGTGCGCACCGAGCCCTGGCTGCCCCCTGACCCGCAGACCGCAGCACCCCCGGCCTTTGACCTGATTTTTTGCGCCAACATGCTGCACATCGCCCCCTGGGAGGCGTGCCCCGCCCTGATGCGTGGCGCCGCGCGGCATCTGGCGCCGGGCGGAAAACTCGTCACCTACGGCCCGTATTTTGAAAACGGCGTGCTGCCAGCCCCCAGCAATATGGAGTTTGACCAGAGCCTGCGCGCACACGACGCCAGCTGGGGCATCCGCGCCCTGGAGGACGTGCAGCGCGAGGCCGCCGCAGCCGGGCTGCACCTGCTGGCGCGCCACACCATGCCGGCCAACAACCTGCTGCTGGTATTTGCGGCTCTTGCGGATAATCGGGCGCCATGAACCTTTTCAACTCCCTCTTTCCCCTGGGCTGGCAGCACTATGCGCTGGGCGGGCTGCTCATTGGCGCGGGTGCGGCGCTGCTGTTTGTGCTGACGGGCCGCATAGGCGGCATGAGCACGGTGTTTTCCAGCACCTGGTCCTATGGGGTGCAACGGCCCTTTTTTCAGCAGGCGCGCTTTGTTGATTCACGCGGCTGGCGGCTGGTGTACGCGGCGGGGCTGATCCTGGGTGCGCTGGTCTGGTGGCTGGGTTTGGCGGGCGGCGCGCCGCAGTCCACCGCCGTGCCGGTGTGGCAGCTGCTGGTGGGCGGCTTTTGGGTGGGCTACGGCGCACGCCTGGGCAATGGCTGCACCTCGGGCCACGGCATTTGCGGCCTGGGTTCGCTGCAGTTTCCCTCGCTCATGGCGGTGCTGACCTTCATGGCCACGGCCTTTCTCACCGCCAATGTCATGGCACGGTGGCTGGCATGAGCGCGCCCCATAAGACGCTGCTGCGCGCGCTGGCCACGCTGGTGGCGGGTGCGCTGTTTGGCTTTGGCCTGTCTGTCTCCACCATGGTCCGCCCCGAGGTGGTCTTGGGTTTTCTGCTTTTTCAGGACTTCGGCCTGATGCTGGTGATGGGTGGCGCGGTGCTGGTGGTGCTGCTGGCTTACCAACTGGCACCCCGGCTGCTGCAACGCCCCCTGCTGGACGACCACTTCCACACCCACCCCAGCGTCTGGAACCGCGACACCGCCGTGGGTGCAGCCCTGTTTGGCGTGGGCTGGGGCCTGTGCGGCGTGTGCCCCGGCCCGGCCATTGCGGCGCTGGGCACCGGCAACTTCGATCTGCTGTGGGCGCTGGGCGGTATCGCCCTGGGCGCGCTGGTGCAGGGACTCAGAGCACAATAGGCGATCTGCCATGGCCAAAAAATTTCCCATCGTCCCCAAACACCCCGAGCGCATCTGCTGGGGCTGCGACAAATACTGCCCTACCGACGGCATGCACTGCGGCAACGGATCGGAACGCACCCCGCACCCGGCGGAGCTGTTCGGCGACGACTGGCAAGCCTGGGGCATAGACGCCGCGTCGTCGCCTGAGCCTGAGCCTGCGCCAGGACCGCAAGCACCTCCAGAGCCTCCAGACGACACCCCCGCGTGAAAGCGTGCTGGCAGCGCTGGCCATTTAAAAAAACTTACCCCAACTTACTGTGGGCCACCTTGTGGATAAGCACAGGGACAAGCGGCGCAAGCCGCGCCAGCAGGGGCTCTCCACACGGTGCCCAAAATTTCATCAAAACCTGCACCTGGTTCGAAGGCAAGTTCAACTTTGCCAATGGAGCCCAAATTTGTGCTAGCAAATATGAACAAACAATGACACCCCAAATGGCCCCTCCCAGGCCCTTTGAGTTACCCCCGCAAACTGTGGATAACTTTGTTCATAACCCTGTCGGCCAGCGGCCAAACCCGCGCCAACACTGGTTTTGAACAGATTGCCTGCGAATTGACCACAGGAACAGCATGGGTACCGAACCCCTTAGCGTTGCAACGTTGGCAAAGGCTTCTCGTCCATTTCGATCACGCCTTGCATCGCACCTTCGGCGTCCACCACCCGATGCAAATAGCTGTAGCCCACGCGCCACTGGCCCGGCCCGCATTGCAAAGTCACCGTTTTGTCGTTCAGCCGGATCACCTGGCCTGTGCGTTGCTGTTGGTCACGGTCCAAAAAACCCACCACATCCCCGATGGCGACCTCGTTGCGCCCCAAACCTTGTGGCTTGTGCTCCCGAATTTGCACGTCCGCGCCATCCAGGTTGAAAGCGGCGTAGGAAATGATCCACTGCTTGCCAATGTCCAGCTCCAGAATGACCGCCTGCTTTCTGCGCAGCTCCAGCACCTGCCCCCGCTTGAGCGCATTGGCCTGGAAATCAAAATACTGCACCATCTGCCCCACTTGCAAGCGGGCTTGCACCGCCTGCAGCCACCGGGGCTCGTCCAGCACCCGGTCAATGGCCGCACGCATACGGTACAGATCAAAGGCAGAGGCCTGGTTCAATGTTTTGATGATGTCTGAGAAATTCATGGTCGCGGGCCTGCTGAGGTAGGCCAAAACTATAGCCGGTCTCACTTTTAAAAAAAACTTACCCCCAATTCCTGTGGACCACCTTGTGGATAAGCACGGGGACAAGCCGCGAAACCCGCGCCCATGCTGGGTTTGCCAGGGGTGCCTGTCCATTGCGCTACCTTTGGTTGCACAAATACCTCTGCCCTTTACCGCCGCGATACATGGCAGGTCGACCATGAAGGCTTATTCACCACAAGGAGAACCCTCCATGAAATCCACTGCCATCGTTTGCGCCATTGTTGCGGCCAGCTTCGGCTTCAGCTCTGTCTCGTTTGCGCAAGGCGATCACCGGCGCGACAGGGGTGATGACCGCCATGACCGAAACGACCACCGATATGAGCAGCCATATTACAAACACCACGACACCCCCCGTTTTGACCAACGCGAGGGACGCTGGAACGAGCGGCGGGATTACTACAACGCGCGTGGGCCCAGATTCAGTCGGGGCCGCTACATTCCCTACGAATACCGTCACCGCCATTACGTGGTAGCAAATTACCGCATGCACCGGCTGCCACCCCCGCCGCGCCACCATGCGTGGGTGCAAGTGGGCGCCGACTATGTATTGATTGCCGTTGCCACGGGCCTGATCGCCAACATCATCCTCAACCACTGAGCCTCAAAACAGCGTGGGGCTTGCTGGGGGCGTATGTACAGCACCCGCGCGCGGGGCGGGCGCACCCACCAGCTCACTCGCCGGGGTGGCGCGCATCATGCGGTGCGCTTCATCGGGTGTGGCGTGCAGCCAGGCCTGGTACTGGTCGGGCGCAATGAGGACGGGCATGCGTTTTTCATCACCGGGGCGGTGCATACGCCCCATCAGCGGGTGGCCATCGGCATTGACCGTGAGCAGGGTAAAACTGGTGGTGATTTCACCGCTGCCGGGGTCTACCCAGTGCTCCCACAGGCCCGCTGCGGCAAAGGGCTGGGCATCGGAGCGGGCAATGCGCCAGCGCACGGAGTGGCCGCCGTGCTGCGCCGTGTCCTCCCAGCAGGGCTCATAAAAATGGTCCATCGGGGCCAGCGCCCAGTGCCGGTCGCGCCAGGGACCGCGAAAGCTGGGTTTGGTGGCCGCTGTCTCACTGCGTGCGTTGTAGGTGCGCCGCCCCAAATCTTTGGCCTGTGCGGCGTCTTTGCACCAGCGGGGCACCAGGCCAAAGCGGGCCACCACACATTGCGGCGCACCATGGTCAGCAAGCCCTGCCGCGTCCAACAGCACGATGGGGGCGGGATACCCAGGAAAAGTCTCTTCGGGCCATGGCGCCTGCGGCAATTGCGCCACACCCATCCGATCCATCAGAAAGCTGGCGCGTGCGTTGGGGGTGTAGTTGGTGCACATGGCGGCATTGTCGCGCCACCCGTATTTCCCTTACCATTGGTCCGTTTTTCCTCTGCCCACCGATGACTGCCCCAGACACCCCCACCCTCTTTACCGCCCGCACCGAGCCCGAAGGCCTGCAAGTGGACGCCTGGTCGAACGAGCCTTTGCTAATTTCCCTGGAAATGGGCGGCAGCAACTGGCCCAGCTCCTGCCGCAACGGCACCTGCCGTACCTGCATCGGCCAGCTCCAAAGCGGCCAGGTGCGCTATGAGATGGAATGGCCCGGCCTGAGCGCCGAAGAAAAAGCCGAAGGCTACGTGCTGCCTTGCGTGGCCTTTCCCTGCTCCGACGTCGTACTCAGCCAAGGCTATTGAAACAACCCCTACCGTGAGGCCCGTATGCAAACCAAAGACATCATCCATTTCTGGTTTGAAGAACTGACCGACAAGCAGCGCTTTGCCAAAGACGAGGTGCTGGATGCTGCCATGCGGGTGCGCTTTGGCGCCACTGTGCAGGCGGCCGCGCAGGGGGAACTGTTTGAGTGGCGAAGCACCGCGCGGGGCCGCCTGGCCGAAATCCTGGTGCTGGACCAGTTTTCACGCAATATTTACCGGGGCACGCCAGCCGCGTTTGCACAAGACCCGCAAGCGCTGTTGCTGGCGCAGGAGTTGGTGGCCAGCGGCCAGGACCAGTCCCTGCCTCTGGTGCAACGCAGCTTTGCCTACATGCCCTATATGCACAGCGAATCGCTGGCGATCCATGCGCAGGCGGTGCAGCTTTTCTCACAACCGGGCATGGAAGGCACACTGGCCTTTGAGCTGCGCCACAAAGCCATCATTGCGCAGTTTGGGCGCTACCCGCACCGCAACGCAATTTTGGGCCGGGCGTCCACCGTGCAGGAGCAGGTGTTTTTGGAGCAGCCCGGTTCGTCGTTTTAAGCCCCCTGCCCGCGCTCCAAAAGCGTGGCTTAAGAAAGCAGCACGGGCAGATACCGGACCAGCAGACCTGCGGCCCCGCACGCCGCCAGCAAAGGCATCACCCCCAGCTTGAAGCGAAACAGGGCCACTGCGGCGCCCACCACCATCAGAGCCGACACCCAGTCGAACGGCCCGGCCAGGCCCTGGCGCCACAGCACATGGAAGGCGAAGAACAGGGCCAGATTCAGAATCACCCCCACCACGGCGGCGGTAATGGCCGTGAGCGGCGCGGTGAATTTCAAATTGCCGTGGGTGGACTCGATGAACGGCCCGCCCGCCAAGATGAAAACAAAGGAGGGCAAGAAGGTAAAAAAGGTCACCACCGTCGCCGCCAGAGCGGCCCCCAGAAACAGCGCCTCCGGCCCCAGCACCGCCTTGACCCAGCCGCCCACAAACCCGACAAACGCCACCACCATGATCAGCGGCCCCGGCGTGGTTTCACCCAGGGCCAGGCCGTCGATCATCTGCGTGGCCGTCAGCCAGTGGTGCTGCTCCACCGCACCCTGGTACACATAGGGCAGCACGGCATAAGCGCCACCGAAGGTCAGCAGCGCGGCCTTGGTGAAGAACCATCCCATCTGGGTGAGCGCGCCGTCCAGGCCACTGGTGCCCACCAACACGGCCATGGCCGCCAGCCACAGCCCCAGGCCCACGCCAAGCACGGCGAACAGGTTCCTGCGGGAAAACACCGCATGCGCCGGGGTGGGCGTGCGGTCGTCGATCAGCGCCGGGCCATAGTCCCCTTGGGCCGCCCCGTAGCCACCGCCCAGCGCAAACACCTGGGGCGCCAGGCGCCCACCAAAATGCCCCAGCAGCCCCGCCACCAGCACGATGAGCGGAAACGGCAGCTTCAGCGCAAAAATGCCCACAAAAGCCGCCGCCGCAATGCCCCACAGCCAGCCATTCTTCAAGGCGCGGCTGCCAATGCGGTGCGCCGCATGCAGCACCAGCGCCGTCACGGCGGGCTTGAGCCCAAAGAAGATGCCCGCCACCAGCGGCAGCGAACCAAACGCCAGGTAAATCCAGGAGAGCGCCACCAGAATGAACAGCGACGGCAGCACAAACAGGCCCCCCGCCACAATGCCGCCCCATGACCGGTGCATCAGCCAGCCAATGTAGGTGGCGAGCTGCTGCGCCTCGGGGCCGGGCAGCACCATGCAGTAGTTCAGCGCATGCAAAAAGCGCTTCTCGCTGATCCAGCGGCGCCGCTCCACCAGCTCGGTGTGCATGATGGCAATCTGCCCCGCCGGGCCGCCAAAACTGATAAAGCCCAGCTTGAGCCAGAACCAGAAAGCCTGCATAAAACCCACGGGCGCGGGCGGCGCCAGGGTGTCGGTAGGGGTGGCGGGGTTCATGGCTTGGGGTCTTTCTCAAAAGCGGCCAAAAGGCCATCGAACACGGCACTTGCCACGATGAACAGTTGGTCGTCGTCGGCAATGGCCGCACACATGCCCGCCAGCACACGCTCCACCCCGCTGGCCTCGGGCGGCTCGATGCCGCCCACATCCAGAAAATGCACCAGCGCACCCAGGCGCAGCAGTGCCAGGGTTTCCAGGCCAAAACTGGCCAGCAGCACCTCGAAGGTCACCTTGGCGCCCACATGGGAAAAGCGCGCGCCATCAAAGTCAAAGCCCAGTGCGTCCGGCGGGCAGTCCGCCGGGTCGGCCAGCCACAACAACTGGGCCTGCGGGTCAATGTGGCGGCGCACCAGCCAGGCGCAGGCCAGGCGGTCCGCCCAGGGGCGGCTGCGCGTGGCCCACACGCGGCCCTGGTAGTCGGCCCGTTGCAAGCGGGCAATGGCGCTGGCAGGCATGGCACTGGGTTCGTTGGGAGACAGGGCCTGGTGAACCTGCGCCTCCAGCTCGGCCAGGGCGTGGGCGGCTTGCTTTTGCGCTTCGCCAGGAAAAAAATCCAACGCCACCCACTGGGAAAAAGCCTTGCGCAGCTTGCGCACCTGCTTGAGGGACTCGGCGGCCGTGTCGGGCTGCAGCTGCGCGCGGCACGCGGCCATGTCGGCCAGCAACGGGGCAAAGTCCGCGCTGCGGTCAAACAGCGGCACAAAGTCATACGGTGCCACCGACTCCAGCCCCAACTGGTAGGCGCTGCCGCCATGGGCCAGCACGTCCTCGGCAATCTCCGCCAGCCGCGCCTGGGTGTCGGGCGTGGCCGGAATCAGGTACACCCCATCCCGCAGCACCGCCGCCCCCGAACCCTTAAGCCCCCGCCACGCCCGCATACGCGCCGTGGTGTTTTCGGTGGGCAGGGATGTAATTAGTAGAGTCCATGACATATTTGTATATTATTCTACAAATATTGTTTGGCAAGTGCGATTGGATGCAGACCACGGCGACTTCGCTTTTTCCCGGAAGATGTAAGCGAAATATGGCTTTCGCCCGCGTAGAACATGCGCAAGCAGCTACTAAAAATATAGCAATAGCAGGAGCAGGGTTGTGCGGGCCGAAGACCCTGGGGTAGATGGCTCCGCTCATGTCCCCCGGTCCGGGCTGCGCCCGGTCCTCCTCCTTTACTTCGCTGCACCATCCACCCCAGGGTCTTCGGCAGCCAGCGGTGTTGGTAGTGGCTGCATGAATACCTGTGAATACCTGTGCATACCAACCATGTTGGCGGACTGGGGACGCAGTGGCGTTCAGCGCAGTGAGGTTAAGGAGGAGCCCGCAGGGCGGGGGACACGAACGGAGCTGAGCGCCACTGCGTCCCCAGTCCCGAAGTGCCAGAGGCCCCCGGTGTGTCAACACTCATCTCAACGGTTCTGAAATTCGCCCCAGCGTACCAACCACCGCAGCACATCCGCCATCCCGTAGGCCGCCGACACCACCACGGCCACACCGATCACCCACACAATCGAGATCAATGCTTTGTTGCTCATGGCGTGCTCCTCATGTTGGCCTTGTTGTTCCTTCACATATCGGCCAACGCAGGCGCTTACGTAGGGGTGTTGTGGGAAAACGCCCGTTGGTTCGAGTCCACCGCGTTGTCGCGTTGCGGCACATGCCCGCTGACCAAGGCGGCCATCCACTCCCGGCCACTTCGCTACGCCAGCACTTTATGGCGGCGTTTGGAACCACGCCTTCGGCCTACCGAAAACAGTTTCAGTGAGGGCGGGCGCGCTTGAAATTTCGCAATGCCGTGGTGGCGCGGCGATTTCAAAATGCACTGCCACAGCACACAAGGGACCACCGCAGTGAAAAAAATCAGGGGCCTCATCGTCCTGGCCACGGCCCTGCTCTGCACCGGTGGTGAGCTTTGGGCCGCGTGGTTTCAGGTCTATGCAGACTCCACACTGACCTACTACGTTGACCCCAACTCCGCCCGCAGAGTGGGTGCCAGGGTGAAACTTTCCGATTTGATTGACTACAAGCAAACCCAAATCACCACAGGCCTAAGCCCGTATTTGTCGATGCAAACGCAATCGGAATTTGACTGCGAGCAAGAGGTGACGCGGTGGCTTTACGCCTCCTTCCACCGGGACCATATGGGCAGTGGCGCTTTGGTGCAGCTCGCCGCCAACCCCAATCCAGATTCGCAATGGCTCACCATTGGGCCCGGCACCCTGGGAGAAGTTCGGTGGACGTTTGCCTGCATTCAGTTGCGCTGGTAGTGCGCAGGCCTTGCGCTGCCGTGTAAGCTCCACCACCGTCTGCAATTTTCTGAAGCACCGAAGGAATTCACTTGAAACCCCCAAAATTGGCCCTTTCCCTCTTCGCCGCACTCACCCTGCTGGCAGGCGGCTGTTCACAGCAATCGTCTACGGACACCGCCACAACAACCGCCACCAAACCAGCCCAGCCCTATGAAGCCGTGGCAGCCCAAGGCAAGGGGTTTACCGTAGGGGCGGTCATGAGCGCCAACACGGTGTATGTGCTGTTTGACCCCCAATGTCCGCACTGCGGCCACCTGTGGGAAGCCTCGGTGCCGCTGCTCAAAAAAGTGAAGTTCGTCTGGATACCGGTCGCCATCATGGGTGGAAAAAGCACCCCCCAGGGCGCCGCCTTGCTGGCCGCGGCCAACCCGGCGGAACTGATGGCCGAGCACGAAAAATCGGTGTTGGCGGGCACGGGTGGCATTGCCGCATCGGCCAATATACCGGCCGAGCTGGAACAGGCCATCCAGAAAAACACCCAGTTGTTCAACAGCCTGGGCGTCGATTCGGTGCCCTACATCCTGGCCCGCAATACACGCACCGGCCAGGTGGTCACCAACAATGGCGCCTTGAGCACGCCCGCGCTGGCCGAGTTTTTAGGGCTTGAGCAGCCCTGAGTGATCCGGTAGCCCGATGGGGCAAGCGCAAGCTATTGCTATACTTTTGGTAGCTGCTTGCGCTTATTCCATAAGGGCTAGATGTACTTTAGGCCTTTGACAATCGCTTGTTTAACCAGCCCAGAATGTCGCTAAAAATCTGGGTGCGATTGAGTTCATTGAAGTTTTCGTGGAAGTTTTGCGGGTAGACGTGGATCTCCAGCAGCTTCTGTGGAATGGTTTTGAGCATGGCCTGCCCGGCTTGTGCGTCGGCCAGCTTGTCGTCCCCAGCCACCACGGCAAACACGGGATGGGTCCACGCGGAGAGCTTACCCACCAGCGCCGATTGGGCGCCCAGCAAAGCGGCGGCAAACCGGAACGTCACTTCGGTGGCCCGGATATGGTCTTTTTCGTCGGCAAAGTGCCGTGCGGTGATGGCCGGGTCGTGGGTCAGAAAACGGGTCAAGGACTCCAGCGGCACTTTCATCTTCGGAAAGGCCTTGGCCAGTGAATCCGAGAACCACACCAGCACTTTGGGCACCTTGACGGCGTTGACGTAGTACGGCGAGGACAGCACAAAACCTTTGATATCGCGGTCTTTGGCAAAGCGCCCCAGTTCCAGGTGGGTGGCAATCAAGGCCCCCATGGAGTGCCCCATGACAAAGATCGGCAGACCGGGGTAGGTGGTTTTGACCCACTTCAAAAACAGCTCGGCATCATTGAGAAAGCTGTCAAAACCGGGAATATCGACGCGCTTTTGGCCATCGTGCCCGCACATGTCAAAACTGACCGTGGCAAAGCCATGTTCGCGAAAAAACAGGGCCGGCGTGACATAGTCACCCGCATGCGCCATGCCGCCGTGGATGGCCAGGATGACGGCGCGGGGGCGTTCGGGGGCCCAGATATGGATCGGGCGTTGGACCTGATCGCTGCATGGCAGTGTGGCCAGTTTGTCTTCTGAAAATCGCATGGTTCACCCGAAGTTGTACGTTGAAGAAGGGGGGAGACGGTATTACCGATCAGAACCGCGCGCGTCGGCGTGGCCTTGCAGCAGCTTCACCATGGCGGGCAAAGCGGCTTCTTGTGCAACGCCCAGCGCTGTTTCGTTTTCAAAAGCCTGGTCCACCGTAATGCCGCCGCTGGCGATGAACAGCTCCACCGCCAACTGGTCACCACGGCGAATGGCGGCAAAAAACTGCGCCTGGCTGAAGTACTGCAAGCCCATGGCGGTGAGTTCCTTGCGCGCATCCAGCGAAGACCAAAATACCGGGGCTGCGGGCGCGGGCGCTGTCTCGGACTCCGATCCCGCAGCACCCGTTGGCGTGGCAACAGTGGCGCCAGAAGGCTTGGGTGCGGCTCTGGGGTCGGTTTTTCTGCGTGGAACCCGGTTTTCATCGAGCAAGGTCTCGATGTGGGCAAACACCTCAAAACGGGAAAACGGCTTTTTCATAAAGTCGTCTGCCCCGATGCGGTTGGCATAGAACTGTTCGGTGGCATGTTCATTGCCACTGATCATGATGACCGGAATATGCTGGGTGGTAGGGTCTTTGCGGATCACCCGCAAGGCACCAAAACCGTTCATGCCCGGCAACACAATATCGAGGAATACCAAATCAGGCTGTTCTTCGGCGATCATGGCCAGGCCTTTTTCTGCGTCCGGCGCTTCCCGGGTGGCGTATCCGGCGGAGCGCAGTATCTTGCGCAAAACCGCAACCACCGTGGCCGAGTCGTCAATGATGAGTGCCTTGGCACCCCGGTTCGCATTTTTGCGCTTGCGGCTTCGGCGGTCCACCGCATCCGGCCCCCCCCCGCCGCCTTCAGGCAACGCGGCCCCGACCGCCTTGGCTTGCGGTGCCACAGTCTTCTTGGATATGCCCCAGAATCGGTCAAAAATACCCATGTAGTGCCCAGAGTGATTGGTGAAGGGGCAGGCAACCGAAGTTGCCTGCCATCAAGACAGCCGCTGATTTTGCACGAGGTTATGGACAAAAAATAGACTAAATATCCGAAAGAACGCATCACCCCCGCTGCTGGCCTGCCAGTGTGCCCAGGCTTTTGATGCCCTGCTCCATTTCCCGCCCCCAAGGGCGCCCGATATTGAGCCGCATGTAGTTCGAAAACTTCGGAGTGGCTGAAAACAGCACCCCCGGTGTGAACGCAATGCCCAGCCCGACCGATTGGCGCAGCAGGGCCAGGGCGTCGATGTGGCTGGGCAGCTCGATCCACAGCCACCAGCCGCCGGCCGGGCTCACCACCTGGGTGCCTGCCGGGAAGTGCAGGCGCACCGCCTCCAGCGCCAGGGGCACGTTGGCGCCCAGGCGCTCGCGCAGCTTGCGCAAGTGCGAGGGTAGCGCCCCCGCCTTCATGAACTCGGCCAGCACCGTCTGCTCAAACAAGGGGGTCACCAGCGAGTGGCTGAGCTTCAGGGATTCAATACGCGCCTGGTAGCGCCCCCCGGCAATCCAGCCCAGGCGAAACGCGGGGGCCACACTTTTGCTGCACGAGCCGCAGTAAATGACCCGGCCCTGGCGGTCCCAGGCCTTCACGGGCTGCGGGCGCTCGTGTTCATTTTCTTGCGCGTGGGACAAGTCGCCAAAGACATCGTCTTCGATCAAGGCAATGTCGTGCTGCTCCACCAGTTTCAGCAGACGCCGCTTGTTTTTCTCGGTCATGGCACAACCCAGCGGGTTCTGGAAGTTGGGCATGGCCACCACCGCGCGCACGCCGCTGTGGTGCTCCAGCGCGTACTCCAGCGCCTCCAGGCTGATACCGGCGCCGGGCACACAAGGCACCTCCACGGCCTTGAGGCCCAGGTTCTCTATCATCTGCAGCAGCCCAAAATACACGGGCGACTCCACAATGACCGCATCTCCAGGCTGTGCCACGGCGCGCAGGGCCACATTCAGCGCCTCGGTGCTGCCGTTGGTCACCAACAGGTCTTGCGGCTGCAGGTCTACCCCGCAACGCGCCAGACCGTTGATCAACTCCGCCTTCAAGGCCGGTAACCCAGTGCCCGTAGGGTAGGTGCCAATGGCAGCAGGGTTGCTGCGCAGCACCCGCTGACCGATACGCGCCAGCGCTTCACAGGGGTACCACTCGGGCGCCGCATTGGCCAGATGCAGGGGCAAGTGCAGCGGCTGCGCAGTCAGGGAATACAGCTGGGTCATACGGTGCTGCAAGGACACCAGCTTGTCATACTCCACCGGCTTCTGGCTGTCGGCGGCGCTGCTGGTCTGCGCGGCGGCGCACCGGCTGGCCTGCTGTGCCTTCCAGTCGGCCACAAACATGCCGGATTTGGAACGGGCCTGCACAAAACCCAGGGTCTCCAGGTGGCGGTAACAACGCGTGGTGGTGGACACGCTCACCCCCTGCGCCGCCGCATACTGGCGCACGGAGGGCAGGCGCTCCCCCATCCGATAACGGTCGGCCTGGATGTCTTGCACCAGGCGCTCGGCCAGCTCAAGGTAACTGTGCTGCATGACAGATGGAATTTTTTAACATCTGTACAGCATAAGGCAGCCACCTTCTGACGGCAAATGGCGCGAATCTGCGGGCACCATGGATGCCATGACTACACCTCCACTCCACCCCCTTCCCGCAACCGGGCCGCACCCAGCCCAGGGTCGCAGCCTGCTGCATCTGGCCCACGACCTGTTTCCCGCCGTGCTGGCGGGGCTCATTGCGGTGCTCATCTCCTATGCCGGCCCTTTTCTGCTGGTTTTGCAGGCGGCGCAGGCTGCCCACCTGAGCCAGGGGCAACTGGCCTCCTGGGTCTGGGCCATCTCCATTGGCGCGGGCGTGTGCAGCGTGTGGATGAGCTGGCGGCACAAAATCCCCGTGGTCTGCGCCTGGAACACCCCCGGCGCGGCCCTGCTGGTGGGTGGGCTTGCCACCCTGCCCTACAACCAGGCCATTGGCGCCTATATCGTGGCGGCGGCGGCCCTGGTGCTGATCGGCATGACCGGTGTCTTTGAGCGGCTGATGGCCGTCATCCCCAAAAGCCTGTGCGCGGCCATGCTGGCAGGCATCCTGATGCGTTTTGGGGTGGACGCGTTTGCCGCAGCGCGCAGCCAGATCAGCGGCGCCCCCTGGCTGGTGGGCTCCATGTTTGTGGGGTATCTGTTTTTCAAACGGTATTCGGCGCGTTATGCCATTGCACTCACCTTGTTGCTGGGCATTGCCTTGTGGGCATTGCTGGGCTGGGGTGCGCTGGAAACCGTGCAGGATGCATCCACCATCGGCTCCGCCGTTTTTGGCCTGACCTCTCCGGTCTGGACCACGCCGGCGTTTTCGCTGCAAGCCATTGTGAGTTTGGGCCTGCCTTTGGCGGTGCTGTGCCTGACCGGGCAGCAGGTTCCCGGCGTGGCCGTGCTGCGCGCGGCCAACTACCAGGCACCCACCAGCAAACTGGTGACCGGCACCGGCTGGGCCAGCCTGTTGCTGGCGCCTTTGGGGGCGCACGGAGTCAACCTGGCGGCCATCACCGCCGCCATCTGCACCGGGCCCGAGGCGCACCAGCGCATGGACAGGCGCTGGATCGCGGGCGTGGCCTGCGGTGCGTTTTATCTGTTGATCGGCAGTTTTGCGGGCTCCATCACCTACACCTTCTCCCATTTGCCACCGGCATTGGTGACCACGGTGGCGGGCCTGGCCTTGCTGGGCGCGATTCAGGGCGGCATGGTGAACGCCATGTCCGAACCGTCAGAGCGCGAAGCGGCACTGGTCACCTTCATCGTCACCGCCTCCAACGTCACCTTGCTGGGTTTGGGCTCGGCATGCTGGGGGATTGTGTTGGGCTTGCTGTCGTATTTTGTGCTGCGCCCACGCACCGTGGCTTGACTAACGTGATAGGGCCGCAGGTGTTTCGACCAGTGCGCCTACGCGCTGCGCGGTCTCCAGGGTATCAAGCTGGTCGATGAGTGCTTGTGCTTGCGTTTGGAGGGTGCTGTCACCGCATTCCAACACTTCCAAAGCAAGTTCACGGGCGCCCTGAAGTAAATCCAGGGCCAGGAATTCTTGGGCCAACTCCAACTGCACCGCCGGGTTGGGTTCAAGGTCTTGAACGGGCTCCACCAGGGCCAGATTCGGAACGGTGTCTTGCGTTTCAGCCTGCGGCATGAATTCGAATTCGACCAGGGGCTCGTCGCCATGCGGGTCTTCTTGCGCAGGCGCACTCCCGTCGGCTGGGCTATCCAACGCCAGTTCGTGCTCGGGCACATCCGAAGGGGGCAATACATCTGCAGGAGGCTCCAGGGAATGTTGGCCCAAATCCTTCATGGCCTGCGCGATCAAGTCAGGCATGGGTTCGGGTTCATCCTCAGAATCAGCGCCAAGGTCCAGATCAAGGTCCAGGTCCAGGTCCAAGTCGAGCGCCAGATCGACCTCTGCACCGGGGGGCACGGCTTTGCGCGCTTCCAACATCTCGGCTCCAGCCGGTTCACGGGCTTGCTCCGACATGTCTACGGTTGCGTATGCTGGATGCATTGCGTCGCGCGGCCAGTCGTCGTACATATGCTGCCGGGCCCGTGCATCCCGTTTGTCTGCCAAGGACTTGCGCACCCGCTCCACCTCACTGGCAGCCACCTCGGGATCAAACTCCAGTGACGGGGCAGGCGGCGCAAACAGGCTGGTGTCTGTACTGCGCATCGGCTCCAGCATGTCTTCCTCCGGTTCGGGCGACGCAGGCGGCACATCGTCCCAAAACAAATTCAGCACCGACTCCGATTCAGCCATCGGAGCGGAGTGCGCAAAGTCCACTTCGTCAAAAGCAGGCGGTACGAACACAGGCGCAGGCGTACTGGCGGCCACTTGAACTTCCGGCGCCTTCAAAACATCAGGCTGCGGCTCCAGGTCTTCCTCTTCAAGGTATTGGCGGCTGTCGGCAAAATCCGCCTCCACCGGTGCTGGATCAATGGCGGTTCGGCGCCAGGCATACCACCCCAAAACGCCCCCCAGAACCAGGGCACCCAGGCCCAGAACAAACCCCTCGGCACCCAAAACCCAGGAAGCATCGGACAAAAGGTTCAATGAAAAACCATGAACGTCCTGGGTCTGGAGTTGCTGGAGCGTGGTTTGCGTGCCGAGCGCTTGTTGGTGCAGTGCCTTGATCTGCGACTCTAACTGGTCCAACTGCTGCGCCCCTCCACCCATGTTCTGCGCTTGAACAGAGGCGATTTGAGCAGACGGTTCGGATAATGAAGAGGTGGAAAGCAAGATATTCCCATTGAGCAAGCCATTGGACGAGGCCAGGTCTGGCGTCCACTCCCTATGGGTTCGCGCTTTCATGCCTCCATCCTTTGGAGCGTATTATTCATCAAAGCGATGACTCCCCCCAGAGACTTTGCACCCGACTGTGGTTTTAAACTGTGACCCATGCGATTGGGGCTGTGACCATAGGTACTTTCACCAACTCCCAGCCCCCTTCCAAGCCGTGCGAGAATCGCGCCAACAAAAAAAGCTGTGTTGATGCACAAAAAAATATTTACAGGGATTGGCCTCATTGGCCTTGCAATTGGCTGCGCGGCAGCCACGCTGGGGCGCGCCCAGGGATTGGTGTGGATCGGCAGCCCGCTGAACCTCGCCGTTCAGGTGCAATTTGCAGACGGAGAGGAAGTCTCCCCGGCGTGTGTGGAAGCGGATGTTTTTCATGCCGATGCACGGTTGGACAGCAGCCGAGTCCATGTCACGGTGGAACCGGGAGCGCAAGCCCAGGTCGGGCTTGTGCGAATTGCCTCCTCCATACCCGTAGATGAACCTGTCGTAACGGTTTATTTGCGAGCAGGCTGCCTTCAGAAGAGTTCCAGACGCTACGTGCTTCTGGCCGAACTGCCCAGCGATGTGGCTACGCCAACGTCTGTCCCGCTCCCCAGCCGAGTGGCCGCCTTGCCCTTGGCGCCGCGAACCGATATTCCCGCGCCCAGCGTTCCGACAGCCGCAGCCGTAAGCCAACCCGGCCATTCATCGCCCCGCCCCGAGCGCAAGGCACGACCAGTCAGCGATCAGGGGCCAGCACCGACCCGGACACCCCAAAGAGTTGCCCCTCCCGCGAACACTCAGTTGGCCCGTGGCTCTGGAAAACCGCGCCTCAAACTGGACCTTCTGGATTTGGTGGAAGAAAGGGATCCAATCCTCAAGTCTTCCCTCGAACTGACCATCCTGCCAACCGACAACCTGCACATCCGGGCGGAGGCAGCCGCCTTGTGGCGCACCCTGAACGCGTCTCCAGAAGAGATCCTGCAGCAGGCGGCACGCGTGCAGCGGATGGGGTCGGATGTGGATGCGCTAAAAGCCCTGACAGTCAAAAACCAGCGCGGCTTGGCCGACCTGGAAGCACGGCTTCAAAAAGCCGAATCCGAACGGTATGCCAATTGGCTGGTCTACGTGTTAGGAGCAATGCTGTTGGCCATGGTGACCGCTCTGGCGATTGTGTGGCGCCGACAAGTGGCTCCAGACAAATCGGTCCGGTGGCAGGTCCCTCCTGGAGTGGCACCAGCATCCGATGCATTAGACCTGGACCTGGACCTGGACCTGGACATACCAGCAATGCAAGCGCCAGCCAAACCCAATCCGTAATAGGCGGTTCAAAATAAATACAAAAAGGGATGTCAACGCGCATGCGTAATCGATCTGTAAACAACATCCATCCACCCTTCCCATCCATTTATCTTTCACACCCACTCCCAGGAACCCCCGCCCATGCGATTTGTCCCCCTCCCAACGATCCACCGCCACGCCGCCCGCGCGGCACTCTGTGCAGTCTTCGCCATCACCAGTAGCACCGCCTTTGCCCAAAGCAATGTCGAGAAATGCACGGCCAAACTGGGCACCCTGTCGGTCATTGAAGCGCCCGGCGGCTACGGCTACTTGTCCTCCTACGGCCTGGGTTCACCCGCTGCCGTGCTGCGTTTGATGATCCAGCAGTCCGACTGCTTTGACGTGGTGGAGCGCGGTGCTGCGTTCAGCAGCTTGCAACAGGAGCGTGCACTGGCCGGAAGCGGCGAGTTGCAGCAAGGCTCCAACATCGGCCAGGGCCAGTTGCAGGCGGCGGACTTTGTCATGACCCCCAATGTGCAAGTCACCGGCAACACGGGGGGTGCCGGTGCCGCTCTGGGGGGCCTGGGCAGTCTCTTTGGCGGCGTTGGCGCGGTCTTGGGTGGCTTGGCCGGCAACGTCAAGTTCAAGGAGGCGCAAACCAGCTTGCTGATCGCTGATGTGCGCTCTGGCATCCAGGTGGCCGCAGCCGAGGGTATGGCCTCCAAGACCGACTTTGGCATTGGTGGCTGGGGTTTTGGCGGGGGCGCCTTCGTCGGCGGTGGTGGCTACACCAACACCCCCGAGGGCAAGATGATTTCCGCCAGTTTGCTGGACAACTACAACAACATCGTGCTGCAAATCCGCGACAAGAAGCAGCTGATCCGCACCCACAGCGCCAGCTCGGCGGCCAACGCGGCGGGCTCCATTGCGGCAACCAATGTGCGCCCCATGGCGCCCGCACCGGCTCAACACACACCACCACCCGCACCGGTGCAGCGCACGGGCGCAGCGGCGCAGGCCTCCGTGGGTTATGCCGGTGTCTTTAGCGGCCCGGACCAGGGCACCTTTGCGGTCAGCATCACATCTGGCGGGGAGGTGACGGGCAGCGGCAATTCAGTGGGATTTGGCCGCTTTACGGTGCAAGGGCGCGTGGACCCTTCGGGCAATTTGTCCATGAGTTCCTCGGGCACGGCCAATGGGGCGCAATTCTCGGGCGTGATCAACCAGCAAACCGGTCAGGTCAACGGCGTGTGGATGGTGGCCGGTACGCCCAAGCAGGGCTCGTTTACGGGGGGGCGGATGTAGGGGCGGTGATGCGCATGCCGCGAGTCACCCCAGCCAGTTTTATTCGCTCCGCCTGATTTCAGGCAGAGCGAACAAGGGGAGCCGCTGCCCTTTAGCGGGCGACCAATACGGGTACGGGAGACTCGGCGACCACCTTGGCCGCAACACTGCCCAGCATCAAGCGGGAGATGCCGGTGCGGCCATGGGAGCCCACCACAATGAGGTCAGCCTCTTCGGTTTGCGCAGTGCGCACGATGCCGCTGGCAACGGCCACTTCTTCCACCATGCGGGCTTGCAAATTCACTGCGGGGCCACCTTCGGCGCACATGGCTGCCACCTTGGCATGGGCCGCCGCCGCATGTTCTTGCGCAGCCGACATATAGGATTGGAATCCCACGGGATTGACTTCCCCCAGGCCCAGGTAGGGGTACGGGTCCACGGCGTACAGCGCGGTCAGTTTGGCGCCATGGGTGCGTGCCAGGCCCACGGCCAATGCGACAGCATGGTCCGATGCAGCAGAACCGTCGGTCGCCAGCAGGATGTGTTTGAACATGAATACCTCGTCAAGTGAAATTTGAAAACCCAAATGTTGCCTTGTGGGCGGCATCTGAACCTTGATGCAAGCCAATTAATCTGCGGTAACACCAGACACTGGCCGACAGCAAGCGCAGATGTTACTTGCAATGCCACCGAGTGCCCCCAGCTTTTGCCCATGAACGACACACTTCACATTGTCTGCCCGCATTGCCACACCACCAACCGGGTTCGTACAGAACAGTTGGGCAGTGCACCCGACTGCGGCCAGTGCAAACGCGCTTTGTTCAACGCGCACCCGGTGGCACTGGATGAGGCCGCCTTTGACAAACACATAGGCCGCAGCCAGATTCCGATCCTGGTGGATTTCTGGGCGCCCTGGTGCGGTCCCTGCCGCACGATGGCGCCCGCTTTCGAGCAGGCTTGTGCACAGCTGGAGCCGCAGGTACGGCTGGCCAAGGTCGATACCGAAGCGGTGCCCCATCTGGGCGCGCGGTACAACATCCGCAGCATCCCGACGCTGGCGCTGTTCTCGGGGGGCCGTGAACTGGCCCGCCAGCCGGGCGCCATGGGTGCCGCAGACATCGTGCGCTGGGCGCGCTCCCATTTACGCTGAACCGCCAGCATCACTTTTGCTACACAATTAATAGCTGCTTGCGCATATTCTGTGCGGGCCAGAGGCCTATTTCTCTCATAAAACATGAGAAAATCAGAACTGTCTGCTTTCTCAACAAAACCACCAGGGAAGAATTGCCATGAACGCGTCAGAGACCAGCCCGCCTGCCACGCCCGACATCAGGGTGCAAGATGCAGCGTCCAAAGCGCACCAACTGGACATCCGGTTCACCGGCTCCGGGAGTGAGTACTTCCGCATCTGGATCGTGAACCTGCTCTTGATGCTGGTGACCTTGGGCATTTACTACCCCTGGGCCAAGGTGCGGCGCTTGCGCTACTTTCATGGCAACACACTGGTGGGCAACGAACCTCTGGACTTTCATGGCAATCCCAAAAAGATGCTGAAAGGCTATGCGCTGGTTGGCGTGCTGCTGGTGCTGTATTCGACGGTGGGTGAATATTCGCCCACCGCAAAACTGCTGGCGTTTTTGGTCGTGATGGCCCTTGGGCCGGCCCTGCTCAAGTCCTCCATGCAGTTTCGGCTGGCCAATACCAGCTGGCGCGGCCTGCGCTTTGCCTTCAGGGGCTCGCTCAAGGACGTTTATCGGGCGGTGTTGCCACTGCTGCTGCCGGGCTTGGTGATGGTCGGTGCTTTGACGGCGGTGCCCAACCCGCAAACCCCGCCCATGTGGTATGTATTCACCTTGGCTGCGGTGGGCCTGCTGACCTTGGCGGTCATGCCATGGCTGCTGTGGAACCTGAAGCGCTACCAGCACAGCCACTACGCCCTGGCGTCTTTGCAAACCACGTTTCGGGCCACACCGGGGAGTTTTTACAAAATCCTGCTCCAGGCCTTGGGGCTGGCCTTATTGGCCTTGCTGATTGCCGTTGGAGTTCCCGCCCTGATGTTCTATTCCGTCAAGGCCAGTGGCCCTGTAGGGGCGGTCGGAGCGGGTCTAGGCCTGGTGGCTGGCTTGCTCCCACTGCTGGCCATCCTGGCGATCTTCGTGGCGCTCAAGCCTTTTGTGGTGGCCCGCATGCAAAACCTGGTGTGGACACAAACCGGAAATACCTCTTTGCGCTTTCGCAGCCATTTGCAGTTCAAGTCCCTGCTGTGGCTGACGCTCAAAAATTGGTTGCTGATCATTCTCACCCTGGGCTTGTACTGGCCTTTTGCGGCCATTGCTCTGGCGCGGATGCGCCTGCAAGCCGTGGGTGTGCGAACCCATGTCCACCCGGACACGCTGGTCGCCCAGATCCAGGGCAGCGAGGGGGACGCGGCGGGCGACGCTGCTGGGGATTTGTTGGGTATAGACATCGGGCTTTGAGTTCGTCCAGGAACCATGCACCTCGCCACCCTGCCCGCCAGTTACTTTGACGGAACCAGCGCCCGCGCCCACGCAGTCACCCTGCAGCTGCAGGGCGACGCTTTGCACATCCAAGGCGTTGGCATAGACCGCAGCATCGCCTTGCGCGAGGTGCAGTGGCCCGAACGCACACGCCATGGGCTGCGGATCGCCCACTTTGCCGGGGGTGGCTCGGTGCGCGGTGACGATGCAGCGGCATGGGATGCCTGGCGCCGGGACGGCGGCCACACCGATTCCCTGGTCGTGCGGCTGCAACAAAGCTGGCGCGGCGTGCTGGCCAGCGCACTGGCCTTGCTGGCCGTGGTGGTGGTGTTGCAGCAATGGGGCATTCCCTGGGCCGCACGCGCCGTGGTGGCAGCCACCCCCATGCGCGTGGACCGTTCGCTGGGCGAGACCTCTTTGGCCGCCATAGACCAGCACCTGATGCACCCCAGCGAACTGCCCGCAGCGGAACAAAACCGCATCCGCCAAGCCTTAACGCAGGCCTTGCGCACTCTGCCCTCCGCCGCCACCCCCCACTGGCAGCTGGTGTTTCGCCGCAGCCGCATCGGACCCAACGCCTTTGCGCTACCCGGCGGCACCCTGGTGCTGACCGATGAGCTGGTCGAACTGGTGGGACACGACACCCAGGTGATCACCGCCGTACTGGCGCATGAAATGGGCCATGTGCGGCACCGCCACGGTGTACGCATGCTGGTCCAGGCCACGGTGCTGGGAGGACTGGGCGCGGTATTTCTGGGCGACTTCAACACGCTGCTGGCCAGCGTGCCGGTATTGCTGGGCCAGGCCAGCTATTCGCGCGAGGCCGAACGCGAGGCGGACGCCGAGGCGGTCCGCATTCTCAGGGCCGCGTCCATTTCGCCAGCGGTGATGGTCACCCTGTTTGACAAGCTCGCAGAGAAGGCGCAAAGGGCCACACAAGGCAAGGATTCGGCCAGCCAGGCTGGCGCGTGGCTGGGCATTGCCTTTGCCTCCCATCCGACGGACGCGGATCGGGTGCGATTTTTCAAGGAAGCCGCGTATCCGAGCCGCTGACTGGCTTTTGTTTGATCAGGCGCACGCAAGTTGGGAGACAATCGCGTCCTTCTGAAACATTTGCCCCATGAAAAAGTTACCGGCCTTGTGCAAGTCCCTGGCGCTGTGCCTGGCCAGCGCCCCTTTGTTGTCCGCACTGGCCCAAAACATCGAACCGCAAAAGCTCAGCTTTGATGCGGCCTGGAATCGCGTCAAAGACACCTCCGAAAAGCTCGCGGCGGCCCAAGCGGCCATGGACCACAAAACCTTGCAAGGTGAAGGCCTCCAGGGTCTGGGCGGCCCCAGTGTCAGCGTCAGTGGCGCCGCCTTCGCTTACAGCGCCCATCTGGACGTGAGCCTGGATCCCATCAATCAACGTCTGACACAGATTTCGCAGCAGCTGCCGGTTCCGCTGGAAAACCTGCCTATCCCCCTGCCGGTACCGCAGTTTCCAGCCATGTACAGCTACAAAAAGGAGGACACCGCAGCCACTGCCTCCGTGTCCACCGTATGGCCGATCTATCTGGGCGGAGCCACCGATGCCGTGCGCGGTTTGGTGGGCGCACAAGCCGACGAGGCGCTGGCCGACGTGCAGCGTACCAGCCATGAACTGGCCACCCAGCTGGCCCAGCGCTACTTTGGCGCGCAACTCGCCGCCAAGGCCGCCAGCCTGCGCGAAGCGGCCGTGCGCAACGTGGAGCGGCATGACCAGGCGGCCGAAAAAATGCTGGCCGCCGGTGTCCTCTCCCGTGTGGAACGGTTGCAGGTGCGTGCCGCCTTTGAAGATGCGCGCCGCAACGCCCTGAAAGCCCGTGACGATGCCGAACTGGCGTCTGTGGCCCTGGCGCGCACCGTACATACCGACGGAACCGTGGCCCCGCAAACCGCTTTGTTTGTACTGACCCAGCCGCTGCAAGGCCTGCCATATTTCACCGAAGCGGCCTTGAACCACCACCCCGGCCTGGCCAAAGTGGCCGCCAAAAAGGCCCAGGCGCAGAGACTGCATGAAGGCGAAGAGGCGGCGCGCAAGCCCCAGGTTTTTGCCTTCGGCCAGCACCAGATCAAAGACAAAAATCCGGACTGGGCCGCAGGCATCGGCGCGAAATGGACCTTGTTCGACTCCCTGGGACGCGACAAACTGTCCGCCGCCTCCGAACAGCAAATCCGGCAAGCAGAGCACATGGACTTGCAGGCCCGCAGCGACATTGCCTTGCTGGTGGAACGCAACTGGAAGGTGCTGGAGCAGGCGCGGCGACAGTTCTTGAGCGTGCAAACGGCGGTGGATCTGGCGCAAGAACTGCTGCGCCTGCGCACCGCAGGTTTGAAGCAAGGGACCAGCACGACGCTGGAACTGATGGACGCCGAAACCAATTCGGCAAAAGTACAAACCGAGCGTGCGCAGGCCGCCTACGAATACACAGTGGCGCTGGCCCATTTGCTGGAATCGTGCGGTTTGTCCGAAGAATACGGGGCCTATGTGGCCCGTGCAGATGTATGGGTGCAATGACTATGAATATCAAGGCAATCGTGGGTGGTTTGGCCGGTGTAGGGCTGGTAACCTTTTTGGGCTACGGCGTATGGCGTGCGTCCCAGCCCGCCCCCGAGGTATTCCAGGGCCAGATGGAAGCCCGTGAGACCGACATCGCCCCCAAAGTGCCGGGGCGCATTGCCGAAATTCTGGTGAAAGAAGGCGACGTGGTGGCCATCGGTGCGCCCATCCTTCGCATGGACAGCCCCGAGGTCAATGCCAAGCTGGCCCAGGCCAGCGCCGCCCAGGAAGCCGCCCAGGCGGTGGCCAGCAAGGCCGAGCATGGCGCCCGCCCGCAGGAAGTGGCGATGGCCCGCATGAACTGGCAACGCGCCCAGGCCGCCGCCGAACTGGCGGCGGTGTCGTTCCAACGCGTGGACAACCTGGCCAAAGACGGCCTGGTGGCCACCCAAAAACGCGACGAAGCCGAGGCGAACTACAAGGCCTCCCGCGACGGTGCCATCGCCGCAAAGGCGCAATATGACATGGCACGCACCGGCGCACGCACGGAGGACAAGGCGGCTGCCCAAGCCCAGGCCCGCCAAGTGGCCGGTGTGGTGGCCGAGGTGGAAGCCGCCAAGGCGGAAACCGAACTCAAAAGCCCGGTGGCCGGCGAAGTGGCCAAGGTGCTGGCCAAGGTGGGCGAACTCAGCCCCAGCGGGGTGGCGGTGGTCAGCCTGGTGGACCTGAGCGACCAATGGGTGGTGCTCCATGTCCGTGAAGACCGATTGCAGCGGTTTGCGATGGGCGCGGAGTTTGATGCCCTGCTGCCCGCCTTGTCTGGCGGCAAGACCGAAGGCGAAGCCGCCAAGGCGGTGCGCTTCAAGGTGTTTTACAGCGCAGCACTGCCAGACTTCGCCACCTGGCGCGCCACCCGGGGCGGCCAGGGTTTCGATGCACGAACCTTTGAGGTGCGCGCGCGCCCGCTGACCTCCATCCAGGGGGCACGCCCCGGCATGAGCGTGCTGGTGCACTAGGCATGGGGTGGACCAACAGCGCGCGGCGCGAGCGCACGCTGCTGCGCCAGCGCCCGTGGGACCTGGCCCTGCTGACCTGGGTGCCGCTGCTGGCGGCCGCCCTCCTGTGGTGGATGTTTTCGGCCGGGCAACCCCGTGCGCTGCCGATTGGGCTGATCGATGCGGACCACACGGCGCTGTCGCGCCAACTCAGCCGCTTGCTGAATGCCACGCCCGGCCTGCATATCGACCAGCAGTTCAGCAATCTGGCGGAAGCGGAACAAGCCTTGCGCGGTGCGCAGGTGTATGGCGTGGTGACCATTCCGCCGGACTTTGCCCGCAGCGTGAAGCAGGGCCGTGCAGCACAAATCACCTTGCTGCACAACGCCCAGCTGGGAACCCACTCGGGCCTGATCCAGCGGGACGTGCGCACCGTGGTGGGCACACTCTCGGCAGGCATTGAAATGGCCGGGCGCAACAAGCGCGGCGAGCCCGCCCAAACGGTGCGGGTGGCCATGGAGCCGGTGCGCACCAATCTGATTACCCTGTTCAATGCCTCACTGGACTACGAGCAGTTTTTGGCCGTTGCCCTGGTTCCGGCGCTGCTGCATATTTTGGCCATGACGGCGGGGGCCTGGAGCGTGGGCCGTGAGTTGCGCGACGCCACCCTGGGCCAGTGGCTGGGCAGCGCGCCCCGTACCGGCCAGGCACTGGCGGCGCTGGGCGGCAAGCTGCTGTGGGCGTGGTTGAGCCTGGGTGGTATCGGCACCCTGGCCCTGCTCTGGATGACCTGGGGGCGCGGCTGGCACCCGCCGGGCTCGGTCGCGTGGACCTTGGTGGCGCTGTGGGTCTTTTTGGCCCTCTCCATCAGCATGGGGGCGGCGGTGGCGGCCATCACCCGCTCCCTGCGCACCGCCCTCTCCGCCACCGGCTTTATCACGGCACCGGCCTTTGCCTTCAGCGGCGTGGGCTTTCCGCTGGTGGCCATGCCCTGGGGCGCGCAGCTGTGGGCCCAAGCCCTGCCCTTCACCCACTACATCCGCGTGCAAATGGAACAACTGCAAATGGGCGCCCCGCTGGAATATTCCCTGCGAACGCCTCTCTTCATGTTGCTGGCTTGCGCTGCCTTGCTGCTGGTCAGTGCCGTGGGTTTGGCACGCGCCGCCGCCCAACCCGCCACCTGGGGCCAACGCTGATGCTGCGCATATTGGCCCAATCCTGGCTGGACACCCTGCGCAGCATTGCGCAAGACACCGGCGTCTGGATGCTGCTGGTTCTGGCGCCGGTGGTCTACGCCTTTTTTTACCCCTGGCCCTACGCCGAACAGGCCGTCACGCGCGTGCCGGTTGCCGTGGTGGACCTGGACCACAGCAGCCTGTCGCGGCAGATCACCCGCTTTGCCATGGCCAATCCGCGTATGGACGTGCGCTGGATCGGCGGCGATGTACGCGAGGCCCAGCAAGCCCTGTGGCGTGGCGAGATTGAAGGGTTTGCCATCCTCCCCGCCAACCTCAAGCGCAGCGTGGTGCGGGGCACCCCGGCGGTGGTCACGGTGGAAGGCGACGGCGCTTTTGCGCTCTTGAACAAGGCCGTGCTGTACGGCTTTGCCGAAGCCGTTGGCACGGTGTCGGCCGGCATAGAAATCAAAAAGCTGCGTGCCGCCGGCCAGGGTGCGGTGCAAGCGTCTGCCAGCCGCAGCCCGGTGAATGTGCAACTGGTGCCTTTGTTCAACCCCACCGAAGGCTATGGCAGCTATGTGGTGCCTGCGGTGGCGATTCTCATCATCCAGCAGACCCTGCTGATGGGGGTGGCCATGCTGGTGGGCACCTGGGTGGAGCAAGGGCGGCACCGTGCGCGGGCCAGCGTCTGGCTGGGCCGCTTGCTGGCGTTTGCCAGCCTGGGCTTTTTGTCGGGCCTGTTTTACACCGGCTGGGTGTTTGTCTGGCAAGACTACCCGCGTGGGGGCAACCCCTGGGCTGCCGTTGGCATGCTGGGGATTTACGCCCTGGCGGTAAGCGCGCTGGGCGCTTTGCTCGGCCTGTGGTTCAAGGACCGTGAGCGTTCACTACAGGTGCTGCTGCTTACCGCCTTGCCCATGGCTTTTTTGTCCGGCTTTTCCTGGCCTGTGGAAGCCCTGCCCGATGCGCTGCAAGTGCTCCGGTGGTTGATTCCCAGCACCTCGGCCATTCAGGCCTCGCTGCAACTGAACCAGATGGGGGCACCTCTGCGCGCCGTGGCCTTCCCGCTGGAAGTGCTGGGAGCCATGGCGGTCGTCCTGGGTCTGTCGGTGCTGGTACTGGGCCGCCCTCAGGCCACCCGGGCGTGCACCTTGTCGTAGGCCTGCAGCAGTTTCTGGTGCATTTCGCAACCTTGCATCATCAGGCCCGGTGCTGACAGACCCATGAAGCGGTCGGTTTGCATGACGAGCGCATGCGCCTGCTCCACGGCGCCAGCGCCGTAGAGTTGGCGCAAGGCGGTCAGGTAGGGGCCGGTATCGCCCCTATCGGCCAGATGGATCAGGCTCTCGATGCAGGCATACACCTTGCGGCGCTGGGGATTGATCTGGTCAAAATGCTTGATCCACTCGCAGCCTTCCAGGGTGGCTTCCTCGTCCCCAATGGCCAGGGCCAGCAGGGTTTTGAGTTCGCCCACGCGCAGGTCGGCCCAAAATGATCCCGCATCGGCGGCCATGCCAATCACCGCTGCCACCGGGCGCTGGTCGGCCAAGGCGGATTCGTTCAGCGTGTCGAGCAAATCCATGCACTCTTCGTCGTCCAGATCGGTGAGGTTCAGAATCGCTTCGCGGATGCTGTTGCCCACGCTGTTGTTTTCATATTCCAGGTCGTCCACCGGATAGATTTCGGACATGCCGGGCACCAGGATGCGGCAGGCATAGGCGCCCAGATGGGTGAAGTCGGCCACATAGATGTCGAAGCCGTCCGCGTGGATGCGGTCCACGGCCCAGGCGTAGTCTTCGGCGGTGGTGGTGCTGAAATTCCAGTCGCAAAACACGTAGTCGGGTGCTTCGCTCAGAAAACGCCAGTGGATGACGCCGCTGCTGTCCACAAAATGGATCTCGATGTTGGTGGAGCTGGCGGTTTCTTCCAGATCGAAGCTGGGGGCCGCAAAGCCTGCCAGCGCGTCCAGCGCCCGGCCCTGCAACAGCTCGGTCAAGGCGCGCTCCAGCGCAATCTCAAAACGCGGGTGCGCGCCAAAGCTGGCAAAACAGCCCTGGTCTTCGGGGTGCAGCAGCGTGACATTCATCACCGGGTACTGGCCGCCCAAGGAGGCGTCTTTCACCAAAATGCCAAACCCGGCGGCGCGCAGGGCCTGGATGCCGGCGGCAATGCGCGGGTAGCGCGCAATCACCGCGTCTGGCACATCGGGCAGGCAAATGCCTTCGCTGATGATGCGGGCTTTGATGTGGCGCTCAAAAATCTCGGACAAGGCCTGGGTGCGTGCTTCGGCCTGGGTGTTGCCCGCCGACATGCCGTTGCTCACGTACAGGTTGCCGATGATGTTGACCGGAATGTAGGTCACGACACCGTCGCGCTGGCGCGTGTAAGGAATGGCGCAAATGCCGCGCTCCACATTGCCGGAATTGAACTCCACCAGGTTGCTGGCGTCGATGCTGCCTTCGGGGTTGTAAAACTCCTGCAGCTGCGGGGTCAGCAGCCCGGCGGGCCAGTTGCCGTCTTCCCCCGGCGCAAACCAGCGCTCTTGCGGGTAGTGCACATGGTGGCGGTCGGCGATACGGGGGCCCAGGTAGTAATGGGTCCAGAAATAGTTGGTGGACAGGCGCTCCACAAACTCGCCCAGGGCACTGGCCAGGCAAGCCAGGCGGGTGGCGCCCTTGCCGTTGGTGAACAAAAGCGGGCAATCGCGGTCACGGATGTGCACCGACCAAATGCCCTCCACCGGATTCAGCCAGGATTTTTCTTCAATGTGGAAACCACGCGCCTGCAGCTTGGCTTGCAGGGTGTTGATGGTGGATTCGAGGGAGGCGTCTTTGCCGGGGATAAAGTTTTCATTGGGCATGGGCGCAGCATAACCCAGGGCCAAGTCAGGGCATTGGCTGGATTTTTCAAAGATTCATTTATGATGCATCTTTAAACCAACCAAAGGATTGCCATGAGTTCTTGCGCCACCGGCCACGTCACCCCTGAAGCCATTTACCCCTTCGACGCACGCGGCGTTGCCAAGCGTTTTCGCCATGCGGCCATTTTTGGCGCGCTGGACGCCCTGCAACCCGGCGAGACCATGCGCTTTTGCAACGACCACGACCCCATTCCCCTGCTGCACCAGCTCAATGCCCGCTATGGCACGGCTGTCTCCATCCAGTACCTGCAACGCGAACCCGGCGCCATCGTGATCGACTTCGTCTGCCTTTGATCCGCACCATGCGCTTTCCTGCATTTTTTGACCAGGTCCCGGGCATCACCCTGCACGACCCTCTGGCGGAGTTGCTGGGTTCGGTGGAAGGTGGGCTGATGCACTACGGCTACGCCGACGCCGTGCGGCTGGCCGGGCATTCCTGCCCCACGGTGGCCAGCGCCTACTGGCTGGGCGTGCGCGCCATCCAGGCTTTGTATGGCGACGCCATGCCGGTGCGCGGCCACATGGCGGTGGATATGCGCGAGCCCTTTGCGGCGGGCACCACCGGCGTGGTGGCCAGCGTGCTGGGCCTGCTCACAGGCGCTGCGGGCGACGGGGGATTTGCCGGCCTGGGCGGCCAATGTGTACGCCGGGGCCTGCTGCGCTTTGATGCCGACATAGACGCGGAGCTGCGCTTCACCCGCACCGACACCGGCCAGGCCGTGCTGGCTCAGGCGCAGGTGCACAGCGTGCCCGGCAACCCGCAAACCCGCCCGCTGATGCAGCTGTGCCTGACAGGCGCCGCCAGCGCAGCCCAGCGCGCCGAATTTGGCCAGCTCTGGCAAGCCCGCGTACAGCGCATCCTGCTGGAGCACGCCTGGGACGATGCGGTGTTTCACATCCGGGCCGTCTGAGCCCCCTACCCCTGCGGCGCTGCAGAGCTAAACGGCCCCGCGCCCCTTCTGGCTTTCAAAGTACACCACCTTGCGGGCGCGCTGCACGTCGCCCAGGGGACGGTGCGCCACCAGCGCCTGCCAGGGGTCGAACACCGCCGCTTCTGTCTGCTGCAGCAGCACCTGGCCTTCGGCACTGGCGGTGTCCTGCTGGGGCAAGGTCAGCCGCGCCACCGTGGTGTAGGGCGTGGTCCAGTTCACCGAGGCATCTTCAATGGGGGTAAGCGCCTCGCTGACAAAAGGCTGCAACTGCAAATCCCATTGCAGGCTCTGCTGGCCCAGGCGGGCGGAAAAATCGGCGCCCCAATCCTGGTTGGCGCCGGGCGTGGGCGCGCCGTTGGCGGCGGCGGGCACCAGACGCACCCGCACCGCATAAGGGCCGCAGGCCATGGGCACCGCGCTGAACACGGTTTCGGTGGCAAAACCACCAAAGGGCTTGGTCACGGTTTTCAGCATCTTCACCATCCGCAAGGGGCCCGCCAGCAGGCCGTAGCGACGAACCAGATGCTTGAGCAAGGCAGCGCCGCCGCTGGAGGCGGCCACCACGAATTCGACAAACTCGTCGCTCTTGGGAAAGGCGAACTGCTCCTGGTTGATCAGCGTGAAGTCCTGGCTCTTGGCCGGGCCGATGCCCAAAGCCGAATCCCCCTGCACACCCAGCACCCGCAGGGAAAAGCCCCGGATGTCGGGCGTGCGGTCCGAGGCCTTGTCCATGCCGCCGTTGGACAGGCGCACCCACACGTCAAAGGTGCCCGGCGCGGCAAACAGGCCCTGGCGGGCAAAGTCCGGCAAGCCGCCCAAGACCTCCAGCGTGCCGCTGGCGGCGGTGAGCTGCTTGCGGTGCAGCGCCCTGCCCTGGCCGTATTTTTTGGACTTGCGCGCCTGGATGGCGGCAAAAGCCTTGCCGTACCCAGCGAAGCGCTCGGCTTCGTCGGCGGCGATCTGTTCTTGCCATTGGGTGCTGGGGCGCAGGTCAGATTTCATGGGGGCATCCTGGTGGTTGACGAAGGTGGTGGATCGTACAACGGAGGGGGTTTTTGTGAGATATGTTGGTCAAATCGGGCTCTAGCCCTCTAGAACATTGCGTAGGTAGCTATTAATTCAGTAGCAATGGTAGTCAGGAATCACCCGCGCAGGGATGCTGGGCGTGTGGATCAGTAGTTTGGTTTTTCCCCCTGGCAGGCTGTTTGACCAAGAGCAGTTAATCGACATTCACCCTTCTGAGAAAACCAATGCGTGCTGGTCTTCACATTGCACCCAACTCTCGTATCAAGGCCACAACAACCGACACTACCCGCAACTCACTTTGGTGCGGTGCAGAGCCCTGCTATTTGAAGCAAACGGACTGCTTCGGGGATGTCTGGTGCATGCTTAAAGGGCATGGCCTTGAGAGCGGCATCTACGTTGCATTTGCTGTCGCGGTATGCAATGGCTGTTTTGAAGATATCCATGGGGTTGATGTCCTGCAAGCGGACTTGGCCTGAATATCTTCCATATAAAACACCAGCTCCTGGTCCATCCGAAAGGCGTTCCACCCACTGAAGTTTCCCCCAAAAAGCAGCTAATTCTTTGTCCAGAGCTTCTGCTTGTTTACTTTGCGCTTTCTCTTTGCGAAGCCGCTGAACTAATGCGACACGAATCTGTCTGTGCTCTTGGCGACGCTGATCCTTTACTGCCTGCTCCTCGCGCTTTTGCCGCAGTCGGGACATGTAGAGCTTAGTGCCGTAATCTGATTCGAGATCAGAAGCGATCTCAGGGAAAAGCAAGGCGTACAAGCGGTCGTGCTCAGTGAGCCGACAGACACGAGCCTCACAATTTTGAACCGCAGTATGCAGGCGCGCACAGCACTCCTGAAATGTCTCAGTCTGCAACGGAGTCATCGAAAGCGTATCTCGTTTCAGGGCGAACATGATTACCAGTGCGGTGCCTGTAGCCATCCTGTCATTCGACAAAGCCTTGGCGAACAGGTCAACCAAAGCCCCACCATTCGCGCCAAGCGCCTCTTCTTTGATACGTACCAAAGTACTCAGCAGACTTCCTGTGGCCTCGATACTCTGTCGGTTGGCCCCGACAATCTTGCGATGCTTAAGTTCGTCCCACAGGTCACTAAGAGCAACGGGTTCGGTGCCCAGCTGTGGCGCGGGTTGACCAGCCCAAAACGCCTTGAGCACCTTCAGATAGCCTTTGGCAAGGTCGAAATCACTGGCCTCGTCGCGCCAAGTTTTCAGACTGGCACGATCCTGTAAACGTTTTTTTTCTACCTCAAGGCGAAGGCGCTCTGCGGCGGCTTCCGCGTGAATGACATTTTGAATGCGCCTTGCCCGCTCAGCCAAGCGTCTTTTTGCTTTGGTAATCTCAACGGCAACCCAAGGGTGGACGATCCACTCCTTGACCGACGCGTCAGAACAGATGATTTTTTCAATCTTGGAGACGTGCACCATCCCAGCACTTGAGAAAAGGTCGGCACGGATCTGGATGCATGCAACGCCGGATGCCACTATTTTCTTGCGCTTGTCATCATTGATGTAATTGGTGACAGCAGCCTCAATCATTAGATCAACTACCGGACCTTTGGAGCCTCGCATGTGAGCCCGGCACATGACATCGGGCACCATGGTGTCGAACCGGCGCTCAAGGCGAATGTCGTCCAATTGGAGAACTCCCCCAATACATATAGCCGTCTCTTCGGCTATGGAGCCGTCGGGCATCTCCTGGCGTACTGGAATCGAAAAAGCAGGCACGTTCAGGACGCCTGTTTCGGCCACCGTCTTCTTGATCAACCAGTGAAGGATTGTCTCGTTAACCTGTTTACCTTCTAAGTTGTCTAACCACTTTTTAGGTATGCCGCCAAGGAAGAGATCCTCTTGCTCGGCTAAGTCACCGTCTTTCTGTGCATCCAGCTCAGAGTCGTCCCAGTGGCTATCCCAGTCCATGCCACAACCGGGTAGGCGGAGATGCTTCAATATTTTGTCTGAATCCCAGCTGGCAATCGCTGGATCGCACACACCGGCTAAGGATAAAACGCACATCGAACGGTGGTCATCATCGATTGTTTGGTGGGCGCGAACAGTGACGAGCAATTCACGGCCATCTTCCAAGCGAAGAATGGCGCTCACATCGTCGACCCATGTACGGCTCTTAACCTGTACTAATCTGCCCGGAATTTCCTGTTGGGCATAAACAGTGATCCCGGTGGGCGAAATACAAGAAACCGTGCGACACCGAGGAGGCAAGTAAATGGCATCCTGCTCAACAAATAACTGCAGCGCCAAGAATCTAGCCACAGAACTGAGACATCGACTATTGCCTGAATCTGAATGACGGTGCTTGAAATGTCGCCGCTGGGCGCGAGGTTTTTCGAAATGAGAGGCAGATTTATCGACGTTGATGGCGACGAGGGGCTCGCCGCAACTGCGGCAAAGGCATCGACACGCCGAGCCTTTCTCTGCCGGAGTGAGCATGCCGACATGTACAAATGTTCGCTTGCTCGAATCGCGGACAGCCCAAAGAAGTAGAGGCTCTTCGCACCCCGCCTTTCTATCCTTTTCCTGCGGCTCATCCTTCATTGCGTCATCATCCTAATTTGACTGCTTATTTGGCTTCGCAAGCCTGAATTAAATATGGCACATAGCGTACTGTGCATGAAGGCGTCGTTGGAGAGCTTCAAAGAAATGATCTATTTTCCGCTTTCCTACAGTCGGGAGAATGTCTATTGAGGGCACGGAGGAGCCTGCGATGAACGTCAAGTAGCTCTCTTGGCAAGCGCACAGCACGTAATAGCGATGAAATCAGGCCACAGCCCTCTAGGACATTGCGCAAGCAGCTATTAATTCAATAGCAAAAGCAATCAAAATCCACCCAATCAAGGGCCGCTGAGTTTGCCTACGCCTGCCACAACGACAAAAAATCAAACGAGAGTTGCCGGTGATGCCGGATCGACAGCAGGTAGATGGTCGTGTCAAACCGTGCGTAGAGCAGCAGGTAATGCGTCATGACGTATTCGCGGATCTCGCCATCTTTGCCGATGGCCTTTAACTTGGCGTGAAGTTGGTTGACACCGTTGCTGGCCTCGATAGACCGGACGGGGCGCTCGAAGAACAGCCGCCCCATGCCCGGAAAGCGTTCGAGGTTGGGGATGACGGTGTCGGTCAACTCATCCAGCAGGGCGTCGAATGCCTTTGGCGCCTGGGCTTGGATCAGGAACGTTTCCGCATCTGCAAGGTTGCGCTCGAAGTTCGCGGTGAGTTTGACAATATGTGGGGTAAGCACTGCTGCGCGTCCGGTGCTCAGCCTGGGGCACCTGCGGCACGGCGGCGCTTCAGGGCGGCCAAAGTGCTGCGCGCATCCTTCACCTTGCCTGCAGCCACGTCATCCAGCCCTTGGCGGGCATCGTCGATGAGCTGCAGATGGATGTGCTCGCGCTCCAGCTGGTGGTAGTGGTCCAGCCGCTGCGCGTCGATGATGGCCACGTAGCTTTCGCCGTTTTTGGTGATGATCTTCTCGGTGCCAGCTTTCACCTGGTCGGCCAGTTCGGAGAAATTGGCACGGGCCTGCGAAAGCGGGATCACGTCACTGGCTGAGAACGCCATAGGGGCCTCCATTACGCTCGGTTGATGTACAAAATTTTGTCCATCATACGCGCGCCATTGGCTTCGTCAAAAAATCAATGAAATCCGCCTCCAGCCCCCTAAACCACTGCGCAAGCAGCTATCAATTCAGTAGCAACGAGCAATCGGAAATCACCCGATCCGGGCCGCAGGCGTCGATGGGCTGGCCCATGTTGTAGCCGTAGGGCAGCGCCCAGACCGGCACACCGGCGTTGCGGGCGGTGGCTACGTCGATGCGGGAGTCGCCTACAAACAGGGCGCGTGTGGGGGGCACGCCAAACTCGGCCAGGCACTGGTGGATGCCTGCCGGGTCGGGCTTTTTGGTGGGCAGGGTGTCGCCGCTGACCACGCAGTCCAGCAGGGGCAGGAGCTGGTGGGCGTTGAGCACGGTGGTGGCGAAGCGCCCTTCCTTGTTGGTCACCACCGCCAGCTTGACGCCGCGCTGGCGCAGCGCCGTCAGGGCCTCGCGCACCTGGGGGTAGAGCTGGCTGCGGGTGCCGCAGCGGCGCTGGTAGTGGGTGTCGAACTCGGCTGCGATCTGGCCCAGGCTGTCGCTGGCGCGCACCTCGGCGATGCTGCCTTGGCCGCTGTGGCTCAGGGCCTGGATCAGCAGCTCGCGGGTGCCGTGGCCGATCCAGTCGGCCACCTGCGCCTGGGTGACGGCGGGCAGGCCAAAGTGCTGCAGGGTGTCGTTGACGGCGTCGCAGATTTCGGGCGCGGTCTCCACCAGGGTGCCGTCCAGGTCAAACATCACCAGGTCGAAAGTTGGGTTCATGTTGGCCCCACCAGGGCTTGCACGGCCTGCACCACGCTTTGGCTGGTGATGCCGAAGTGGGCATACAGGTCTTTGGCCGGTGCCGATTCGCCAAAGCTGGCGATGCCCACCACGCGCCCGCTGCGGCCCACGTATTTGCGCCAGAAGTCCGGGTGGGCGGCTTCCACTGCCACGGTGGGCAGGGCCAGCGGCAGCACCTGCTCCTGGTAGTCCGCGCTCTGGCGGTCAAACACCGAGGTGCTGGGCATGGACACCACGCGGGTGGCGATGCCGGATTGCCGCAGGGCTGCCTGCGCCGCCATGGCCAGCTCCAGCTCCGAGCCGGTGGACACGATCACGGCCTGGGCACCCTCCATGTCGGACAGCACGTAGCCACCCCGGCGGATGCGTTGCGCCATGTCGGCGGCGCTGCTGGCGTCGCCTGTGAGGCGCGGCAGGTTTTGGCGCGACAGGCACAGGGCGCTGGGGCCGCTGCGGCGCTCCAGGGCGCAGGCCCAGGCCACGGCGGTTTCCAGGCCATCGGCCGGGCGCCACACATCCAGGTTGGGGATGAGGCGCAGGGACGGAACATGCTCCACGCTCTGGTGCGTGGGGCCGTCTTCGCCCAGGCCGATGCTGTCGTGGGTGAAAACGTGGATGACGCGCAACTTCATCAGTGCGGCCATGCGGATGGCGTTGCGGCTGTAGTCGCTGAAGGTTAAAAACGTGCCGCCGTAGGGGATGTAGCCGCCGTGCAGGGCGATGCCGTTCATGAGGGCGGCCATGCCGAATTCGCGCACGCCGTAGCTCAGGTGGTTGCCCCAGTGGTCGCGGCCCGCCTTGACGCAGCCCTTGAAATTGGTCAGGTTGGAGCCGGTGAGGTCGGCACTGCCGCCGAAGAACTCGGGCATGTGGCGGCTCAGCGCGTCCAGCGCGTTCTGGCTGGCCTTGCGGGTGGCCACGGCGTCCGGTTTGGCGGCAATGGCGGCCAGCAGTTCGGGCAACGCGGCGGCAAAATCCGGCAGCAAATCGCCCGCCATGCGGCGCTCGAACTCGGCCGCCTCCAGCGGGTACTGCGTGCGGTAGGCCTCGAAGCGCATCCGCCAGGCCCGCTCGGCCGCCGCGCCGCGCTCCAGCGCATTCCAGGCGCTGGCAATGTCTGGCGGCACCTCAAACGGCGCAGCGGTCCAGCCCAGCGCTTCGCGGGTGGCGGTCACCTCGGCCGCGCCCAGGGCGGCGCCGTGCACGTCGTGCGTACCCGCCTTGTTGGGCGAACCCATGCCGATCACGGTTTTGCAGCAAATCAGCGTGGGTTTGCCCTCGGGCAACACTGCCTGGGCCTTGGCGGCGTGCAGGGCGGCGTCCACGGCCTGCGGGTCGTGCCCGTTCACGGCGGGGATGACGTTCCAGCCGTAGGCTTCAAAGCGTTGGGGGGTGTCGTCGGTGAACCAGCCCTGCACATGGCCGTCGATGGAGATGCCGTTGTCGTCGTACAAGGCCACCAGCTTGGACAGGCGCAGCGTGCCCGCCAGCGAGCAGACTTCGTGGCTGATGCCCTCCATCAGGCAGCCGTCGCCCAGGAAGACATAGGTGAAGTGGTCCACCACGGTGTGGCTGGTTTCTTCGTCATCGCGGTTGAACTCGTCGGCGAGCAGTTTCTCGGCCAGCGCCATGCCCACGGCATTGGCCAGGCCCTGCCCCAGGGGGCCGGTGGTGGTTTCCACGCCGGGGGTGAGGCCCACTTCGGGGTGGCCGGCGGTTTTGCTGTGCAACTGGCGGAAGTTTTGCAGCTCGGCCAGGGGCAGGTTGTAGCCCGTCAGGTGCAAGAGCGCATAGATCAGCATAGAGCCGTGGCCGTTGGAGAGCACAAAGCGGTCACGGTCCGCCCAATGGGGGTTGGCGGGGTTGTGCTTGAGGTGGCGGTTCCACAGCACCTCGGCCATATCAGCCATGCCCATAGGGGCGCCGGGGTGGCCGGACTTGGCTTTTTCCACCGCGTCCACGGCCAGCATGCGGATGGCGTTGGCCATTTGCCGTGGCAGGTCGGCGGCGTGTTTTCGGGAGAGTTCGGGGCTGGATGTGTTCGGGAGGGGATTCATGCAATAACTCCTTGTGTTCATAAAACCGGCAACGCATGCCGTGCCTTAACCAGAAACACCGTGGAACCGGCTCCGCCGGGCCACCGGTGTTGCCCCCTTGAGGGGGGAACGGGCTACACGCAGTGAGCCCGGACGGGGGTGCTACCTTTTCCCTCCGGGCCACTGGTGTTGCCCCCTTGAGGGGGGAGGCCGCTACACGCAGTGAGCGGCAACGGGGGTGCTACCTTTTCTTCCGTTCGACCATGCGCCATATAAAGGGCGTAAAAATCAGTTGCATGGCCAGTTCCATCTTGCCGCCGGGCACCACGATGGTGTTGGCGCGGCTCATGTAGCTGCCGTCGATCATGCTGCGCAGGTACTGGAAATCGATGCCCTTGGGTTTGGCAAAGCGGATGACCACCATGCTTTCGTCCGGGCTGGGAATGTCGCGCGCGATGAAGGGGTTGGAGGTGTCCACCATGGGCACGCGCTGGAAGTTGACATGGGTGTGCATGAACTGCGGGCAGATGTAGTTCACGTAGTCAGGCATGCGCCGCAATATGGTGTCGGTGACCGCCTCGGTGCTGTAGCCGCGTTTGGACTTGTCGCGCCAGAGCTTTTGAATCCACTCCAGGTTGATCACCGGCACCACGCCGATCAGCAGGTCGGGGTGCCGGGCGATGTTGACCTCGGGCGTGACCACGGCGCCGTGCAGGCCTTCGTAAAACAGCAGGTCGGTGCCGGTGGGCACGTCTTCCCAGGGGGTGAAGGTGCCGGGCTGCTGCTGGTAGGGGGCTGCCTCTTCGGGGTCGTGCAGGTATTTGCGGCGCCGGCCCGTGCCGGTGGTGGCGTAGTCGCCAAACAGGGCTTCCAGCTCGGCAAACAGGTTGTTCTCGGGGCCGAAGTGGCTGAAGTTCTTGTTGCCATTGTTTTCGGCCTCGGCCAGCTTGAGCTTCATCTCGGCGCGGTCGTAGCGGTGGAAGCTGTCGCCTTCGATGATGGCGGCGTTCACGCCCTCGCGGCGAAAGATGTTCTCGAAGGTGTTGGTCACCGAGCTGGTGCCCGCGCCGCTGGAGCCGGTGATGGCAATGATGGGGTGGCGTTCAGACACGGGTGGCCTCCACAAGACAAATATTTAAGTAAAAAAGGCCTCTAGCCCTTATAGAACATGCGCTAGCAGCTATTAATTGCATAGCAAAAGTAGTCACATCAAGGCCCCCGCCGTCGCCCGAAACAGGCTGCGCTCGGCAAACAGGGGGTTGTCCAGCTCCACCCGCACGGGCTCGGCGTGGTAGCGCTCGATGCGCTCGACCTCGTTTTTGGAGCCAAACACCAGCCCGATGCGCTGGTGCAACGCGCTGGGCTGCACCTCCAGCATGGGCGTGTGGCCGGTGGAGGCGCGCCCCCCCGCCTGTTCCATGATGAAGCCCACGGGGTTGGCCTCGTAGAGCAGGCGCAGGCGCCCGGGTTTGGAGGGGTCTTTGCTGTCGCGCGGGTACAAAAACACGCCGCCGCGCAGCAGGATGCGGTGCGCCTCGGCCACCATGCTGGCGATCCAGCGGGTGTTGAAGTCCTTGCCGCGCGGGCCGGTTCTGCCGGCCAGACATTCGTCCACATAACGCTTCACCGGGGCCTCCCAGAAGCGGCTGTTGGAGGCGTTGATGGCGAATTCCTGGGTGTCGGTGGGAATCCGCATGCGGGGGTGGGTGAGCATGAACTCCCCCAGATTGGGGTCCAGCGTGAAGCCGTTCACGCCGTCGCCCACGGTGAGCACCAGCATGGTGGTGGGGCCGTACAGGGCATAACCCGCAGCCACCTGGCGGTGGCCGGGCTGCAGAAAATCGGCCTCGGTCACATCGCGGCCGCTGTCCTGCACCTCGGGCTGGACGCGCAGCACCGAAAAAATGCTGCCCACCGACACATTCACGTCGATGTTGCTGGATCCGTCCAGCGGGTCGAACACCAGCAGGTATTTGCCGCGCGGGTACTGGCCCGGAATCTGGTAGGGCTGCTCCATCTCTTCCGAGGCCATGCCCGCCAGGTTGCCGGCCCATTCGGTGCGGCGGATAAAGACCTCGTTGCTCAGCACGTCGAGCTTTTGCTGGGTTTCGCCCTGCACGTTGATACTGCCGCCCTCTTCTTCTGCGTGCTTGCCCATGGCGCCGCCCAATTCCCCCAGGGCGACGGCCCGGGCGATGGCTTTGCAGGCAATGGCCACGTCCAGGATCAGGGCGTTGAAGTCGCCACTGGCACCGGGAAAGCGGCGGCGCTCCTCAATCAGGAACTGGGTCAGGGTGGAGCGGTGGCTTAAGGGCATGGTGGATTTCTCGTGGGGTGGTCGTCGTGGGGTGGTCGTCGTGGGAGGGCGTCGTGGGAGGGCGTCGTGGGGGCGTTGTGGCAGGCCTCAGTGGGCGGGGCTGGGTGCCCGCCTGGGCTGGCTGACTCGGCTGGGCAGGTTGGGCTGGTTGGGCTGGTTGGGCTGGCCCTGGGCGTGCCAGCGGCGCAACTGCGCCAGGTCCACCGCCCCCAGGTCGGGCAGCACCCGCAGTGCGGCGGCAAAGTCATGGTCGGCGGTGAATTGCGTGGGCGTGATCACGGTGGCCAGCCCCGCCGCCACGGCGGAGCGCAGGCCGTTGCTGGAGTCTTCAAAAGCCAGGCACTGCGCGGCGTCCAGGTCCAAGGCTTGGAGCATGTGCAGGTAGACCTGCGGGTGCGGCTTCTTGCGCGGCGCGGTGGAGGCGTCGCCAATGGCGGCAAAGTGGGTGCGCCAGTCGCTGCCCATGGCCCGGCGCAAGAGCGCCGCCACATTCACCGGCGAGGTGGTGGTGGCAATGGCAAGTTGTATCCCCTGCTCCAGGGCCGCGTGGATCAGGGGCAGCACGCCCGGACGCAGCTCCACAGCACCGCTGTTCACTGCGCCCTCATAGGCGGCGGTTTTGAGTTCATGCAGGCGGTTGACCGTTTCCGCCAGCGCCATGGCCTCCAGTTCCTTCACGTCGGGCTGCCGGGTTTTCCAGTAGCGCAGGATGCGCTCTTTGCCGCCTGAGGTGTGCAGCAGCTCGGTGTACAGCGCTTCGTCCCAATGCCAGTCCAGCCCGAACTCGGCAAAAGCATGGTTGAACGCGGCCAGGTGGACCGATTCGGTATCGGCCAGCGTGCCGTCTACATCAAAAATCAGGGCGTGCAACATGCGGGGGACTCCTCGTGAAATAAATGGAATACGGCCTCAAACGGCCTGGTTCAGGATCACTTTACCGTGTCAAACACATCACTACAAATCACATTTATTACAATACACATCAGTTTTTACTGATTTTTTAATTTCCACACCATGCGCAACTACACCCTCAAGCAAATCCAGACCTTCATCGAAGTTGCGCGAGAAAAATCCGTCTCCAAAGCGGCTGAGCGCCTGTTTGTGACGCAGCCGGCCGTGTCCATGCAAATCCGCCAACTGGAGGACGCTTTTGGCCTCCCCCTGATTGAGCCCATCGGGCGAAATATCCAGCTCACCGGCGCGGGCCAGGATTTTTTGACCCACGCCATTGCCGCCATGGCCCAGCTCAAGGACCTGGAAGCGCTGATGGCGGAGCATGTGGGGGTGCGCAAAGGCCACATTGAGCTTGCCGTCGTCAGCACCGCCAAATACTTTGTACCCATGCTGCTGGTGCGCTTTGGCAAATTACTCCCCGGCATCGATGTGAGCTTGCGGATTGACAATCGCGAGAACATTCTGGGCATGCTCTCGCGCAACGAGGTTGATCTGGTGGTGATGGGCCGCGCGCCCAACACCCTGGACTGCGAGGCCATTCCCTTTGCCACCAACCCCATGGGCATTGTGTGTGCGCCCGACCACCCGCTGTCGCGGCGCAAGCGGGTGCAGTTCGAAATGCTCAAGGACTTCAGCTTTGTGGTGCGCGAAAAAGGCTCCGGCACCCGCGCCGCCATGGAGCGCCTGTTCGGCCAGCACGAAATCAGCCCCAAGGTGGCCATGGAAATGCCCAGCAACGAGACCATCAAGCAAGCCGTGATGGCGGGCATGGGCCTGAGCTTTTTGTCCCTGCGCACCGTGCGCCACGAGCTGGCGGCCGGCCACCTGGCGCTGGTGGACATCAACGGCATGCCACTGGTAGGCCACTGGTATGTGACGCACCTGAGTCACAAAAAACTATCCCCCGCCGCCAAGGCCTTCAAGGCTTTTTTGATCGAGCAAGGGGGGCCGCTGACGGATTCCTGGAGCTGACAAGGGCACGGGGGGGTGGGCCACCCGCTGCTGGCCTGGCGCCGGGTCAAGTCGTGGCAGACAACGCCAAATTCATCACTAAAACCTGATCAAATAAATAATTTATTTGAATTTTATTGATGAATATATCTGCCTATAGTCCGGCCATCCATCCCACCACCTCCCTATCCGAAAGCACCCCATGGACCAATCCAACCGTTACGCCGATTTGAGCCTCACCGAGGCCGAACTCATCAAAAATGGCCAACACATCCTGGTGGCCTACCACATGCGGCCCAAGCCGGGCCACGGCTACCTGGAGGCCGCCGCCCACTTTGCCGCCGAATCCTCCACCGGCACCAATGTCGATGTCTGCACCACCGACGACTTCACCCGAGGGGTGGACGCGCTGGTGTACTACATCAACGAGGCCACCGAGGACATGCGCATTGCCTACCCGCTGGACCTGTTTGACCGCAACGTCACCGACGGCCGCTTCATGCTGGTGTCTTTCTTGACGCTGGTGATCGGCAACAACCAGGGCATGGGCGACATTGCGCACGGCAAGATGATCGACTTCTATGTGCCGGAGCGTGCCATCCAGATGTTTGACGGCCCTTCCAAGGACATTTCAGACCTGTGGCGCATTCTGGGGCGCCCGGTCAAGGACGGCGGCTTCATCGTGGGCACCATCATCAAGCCCAAGCTGGGCCTGCGCCCCGAGCCTTTTGCCCAGGCGGCCTACCAGTTCTGGCTGGGTGGCGACTTCATCAAAAACGACGAACCGCAGGGCAACCAGGTCTTCGCACCGCTCAAGAAAACCATCCCCCTGGTCTACGACGCCCTGAAGCGCGCCCAGGACGAGACCGGCCAGGCCAAGCTGTTTTCCATGAACATCACCGCCGACGACCATTACGAAATGCTGGCCCGGGCTGACTTTGCGCTGGAAACCTTTGGCCCCGATGCGGACAAACTGGCCTTTTTAGTGGACGGCTTCGTGGGCGGCCCCGGCATGGTCACCACCGCCCGACGCCAGTACCCCAACCAGTACCTGCACTACCACCGCGCCGGCCACGGCATGGTCACCTCGCCGTCGGCCAAACGCGGCTACACCGCCTTTGTGCTGGCCAAGATGAGCCGCCTGCAAGGGGCGTCGGGCATCCACGTCGGCACCATGGGCTACGGCAAGATGGAAGGCGAAGGTGACGACCGCATGATTGCCTACATGATCGAGCGCGACGAATGCCAGGGTCCGATCTACTTTCAGAAGTGGTACGGCATGAAACCCACCACACCCATCGTCTCCGGCGGCATGAACGCCCTGCGCCTGCCGGGCTTCTTCCAGAACCTGGGCCACGGCAATGTGGTCAACACCGCCGGTGGCGGCGCCTATGGCCACCTGGACAGCCCGGCGGCGGGCGCCATTTCGCTGCGCCAGTCCTACGAGTGCTGGAAATCCGGCGCCGACCCGGTGGAATTTGCCAAGGAGCACCGCGAGTTTGCCCGGGCTTTTGAGTCCTTCCCGGGCGATGCCGACCGTTTGTTCCCCGGCTGGCGTCAAAAACTGGGGCTGGAGCCCAAAGTGGCGCGCCCAGCCAGGGTCATGGAGTCGATTTAAACTGCCCGCCCAGCAGTTCGGGCAAGCGGTCGGCCTCTATCTTGAAGCCGCAGGCCTGCGCGTGCCCGCCGCCGCGCATGCTTTCGGCCAACCGGCCGAATTTTTCATCCATGGCACGGCCCCGCTCCATAAAACCAGCCAGCTGCTCGGGGCTGAATTCGGCAATCTCCTTCCAGCGCGCAAGCTCACAGGGCTCCATGTCCAACTCCGGAGCAAAGGGTCAGGCTCCAATCAGCACCAGGTTGAACACTGCCCGTAGGACGAGCGAGGCACAGCCGACTGTGCATTGCAGCGTTTCATCGGGCGCGTACAGGTGCTGCTTTTTGAAGAGCGCGAGACCGAAAGCTATACCTCAGTTGGACGCGTTGAGGATCAAGCAGCCAACTCCACCCGAACCCGTTTTCCCAACGCGGCAGCAGCACTGGCCAGCGTTGTCAACGTCAGGCTGGTATCGGTGGCATCGAGCAAGCGATTCAGCGCCGCACGGCTGGTATGCATCTTGGTGGCCATGGCCGTCTTGGAAAGCTTTTGCACTTTCATTTCCTGCTCAATCTGCCAGGCAATGACCCGCTTCATAGCCGTCGCTGTCGCGTCTTCCAATAAAGCTTCCTCAGCCAGAAAATCATCGAAATTACTGCCGATGTGTTTATTCTCCATAGTCTTCACTCCTTCACTTGTTTCAGTCGGTTTTTCGCGAGCGCGAGGTCATCCGCCGGGGTGCTGCTGGATTTTTTGATGAACCCATGGAGCAGCACCATGGCGTCCCCGTGGACGGTGAATAAAATACGGGCAATTCGAGTCTGAAGGTGGATACGCACCTCCCAAAGATCCTTGCCCATTTTGCGTACCAAAGGCATTCCCAATGGCCAGCCGAATTGCACGGTTTTGATGTCTTCGCCGATCGCCTTCCGCTCGATGGCTGGCAAATCTTTCAGCCAGTCTCGCACGGGCTCATTGCCCGACTCGGATTTGAAAAAGAAAACGAGAAGGACTGGATGAGTTGGGCTAACCATGACGCAACGGTACCAAATTTGGTACCGTTGCGCAAGTCTGTGATTTGCAAATAATGTGCGTCGGCGGCGATCCAATGCATTGCATTGCTAGTCGGACCTGTTTCAAACGTCGTTACCACTACGAAATGCTGGCCCGGGCCGACTTTGCGCTGGAAACCTTTGGCCCCGATGCGGACAAACTGGCGTTTTTGGTGGATGGCTTTGTGGGCGGCCCCGGCATGGTCACCTCGCCGTCTGCCAAGCGCGGCTACACCGCCTTTGTGCTGGCCAAGATGAGCCGCCTGCAGGGGGCCTCAGGCATCCATGTGGGCACCATGGGCTACGGCAAGATGGAAGGTGAAGGCGACGACCGCATGATTGCCTACATGATCGAGCGCGACGAATGCCAGGGTCCGATTTACTTCCAGAAGTGGTACGGCATGAAGCCCACCACCCCCATCATCTCGGGCGGCATGAACGCACTGCGCCTGCCGGGCTTCTTCCAGAACCTGGGCCACGGCAATGTGGTCAACACTGCGGGTGGCGGTGCCTATGGCCACCTGGACAGCCCGGCGGCGGGCGCGATTTCGCTGCGCCAGTCCTACGAATGCTGGAAATCCGGCGCCGACCCGGTGGCGTTTGCCAAAGAGCACCGCGAGTTTGCCCGTGCCTTTGAGTCCTTCCCGGGTGATGCCGACCGGTTATTTCCTGGCTGGCGTCAAAAACTGGGAGCCGTAGCAGTAGCACCCCAGGCACTTCGTCACACGTCCTTGTGCGTGTAGTACCACAGGCCTGCGTTGAAGGCCAAAGCACCAATGATATTTCCGATGGTCACAGGGATCTGGTTCCAGATCCACCAATCATATAAAGAGACATTTGCCCCCGACAGTATGCCGACTGGAAAAACGAACATATTGACGACCGTATGCTCAAATCCGAGCGCAAAAAAGGTTGATAAAGGCAGCCATATCAGCATGACCTTTCCCGGAACACTGCGTGAGGCCTTGGCCATGATTGGTGCCAGACTGACCAGCCAATTGCACAGAACCCCCATCCCGACGGCGGCCAGCCAGCCAAGGTGCCCGTATTCCAGGTAAGAAGCCTTCTTTTCGGCCAGATGGGCCAATGTGATCAGCACGCCCGAAGGGGCGGTGGTCCCTCCTTTGGTCAGGGAGAACCAAAATAGCCAAGCAAAGAACAGCCCTCCCGCCAGATTGCCCAACAGGGTCCATGTCCAGTTTCGGACCACGCGCCAAGGCTTGATACGCCCCGCATACATCCCAATGGGCATCACGGAAAAACTACCCGTGGCCATCTCCAGCCCCAAGGTCGCCAGCATGATGTAGCCGACCGGAAATATCAACCCCGCAGCTGCGGTGGGCCAGCCTTGGGTGGCCAGCAAGGCGGATAGCGCGGCAGCGTAGGCCAAGAACGGGGTGCACAGAAAACCTCGCACCAAGAGGCGGGAAATGGGAAACTTATCTTTCTTGACCGCATCTTCAACAATCTCCCAACCGATTTGTGCGGGCGATACTGCGTCAGTGATCGTCAAAGTGGCCGAGAGTGCGGCAAGACTCTCAACACGCAAATTGTTGCTCGCCGAGTCTGTGGAGGGATAAAACGTGTGGCTCATGGCATTGTTATCCTTGTTTTGATGGTGAAAGCTCCGGTATTGCGCAGCCACAGATTGCGTGTCACTGGTCACCCCCTTCTGCAGTAGAACAATCCGCATCATCCAGAAACCGGGCACAACCGACAAACCAGAATCCAACGCCGATCAGAATGACAACCAAAGAAACCCACCCAATGGCGACGCGCGCGGACAGCTCACCAAGCAGGTCGATCTGCTGATCTCCGTTTAGCATCACAAAGCAATACGTGACGATACCGATCATGGAAATAATCCAACCGGAAAGTATCGTCTTGCGACCCCGCTCCAAGTCTCTGCGCAACATTTTCTTGCCGCCCCCGCTTTTAACGGAAAGATTGGAAACTTTGGCGTTGAAGTCCGAAGTCAGCGATGGTTTGTAACTCATGAAATATCTCCTCAAATAGTTTGTGAATTGACGGACACGCGAACCGTTACAGTGCCCGCCCGTTTGCGTCCCGCCCGCTTTAGATCAGTCATTACCGCCATGACCAGTCCGAGAAAAGTGAAAAGCCAGGCGGTTAGCGCCAAACCGATAAACAAGCGGGGAACACTGAGCAGAAAGGGCAGGTTGAAGACCTCAGCAAGCCTGTGGGTTGCAATCGTGTACATCGCCAAGGGAAACACGGCTCCCCAATACAGCGGGTCGTACATCAGCGGAACCTTGTGATAAACATAACGCCACACCCCGAGGATTACCAGCATCGGAATCCACCAGGTGGCGGTCGCCCAAAAGAGCAGGGTGAGCCCCTTAAGAAATGGCCGCAAGGAAACCAGCAAAGGCGACTGATCGGCAATACCTACAAGCAGCGCTCCGGCAAGGGTTGAAATCGCCATTGCGCCCATGTTGATCCAGTAGGGCGGCGTCAGATCCTGCGGATCAAAGCGGAAAAATGTGTAGCGGTAAAAAATCAGGGAGATGATCCAGATATAGAGCATTCCTCCGGCAAGCCAGAGCAAGGTCAGGCCCAGCATGGCGGCTTCGGAGTGCTCCAGTCCCGGCATGAGCGTGCAGGCAAGTACGACGAGGGATTGCGGAGCAACCACCGCCGTCAGCCAGCCGCCATTGATGCCATCTTCAAATGCCGGTTTGTTCTTGCGTATGGTGAGGGCGGTAAATATGGCATAGGTCAGCACCAGCCACAAAGCGAAGGCGAACCACCACATAATTTGAGCGGCTGCCGCCATTTGCAACTGCACCGCAACTTGCGCCCCTAGAACAGAGGTTGCAGCGACAGTGGTAAAAAATCCAGTCCCGCGCGAATGGTTGCCAAAGTCGTCAATGAATCGCTTTGGGTAATAGCCAAGGCGCAAGAGTGTCAGCACCCACAGTACGACGTACGCGGCCAGATTGATCACCAGCAATGCCGCAGGCAGTGCCGGAATTTTTTCCAGTTGACAGGCGAGCCCGAGAATGCCCGTCGCCATGACCATGGCGAAATAGGCGGGCGACAGATTGATCAGCGTTTTATGAAAGAGCGCATGCACCGACGTCCCCACAACGGCCGGCGCCCCTTCCGCTTTCCTTTCCAATCGCGCATTTCTAACAATTGACATCGCCGCTCACCTCTGCATCTTGAGTTTGAAAAACTGAAGATGAGTGTGCTGCGGTGCCTGGAAATTAGGTAGCGGGCGGTGGCTGACGTGGCTATCAGCTGATCCCTACAGCCTGTAGGGGTATGACTGACAAAGGGAGGGTTTCAGTTCACCAGCGCGTGGCGGATGGCGTACTGCATCAGCTCGGCGTTGGAGTCCATTCCCATCTTTTCCAGAATGCGCGCGCGATACGTGCCCACAGTCTTGGTGCTGATGTGAAGCAGCACAGAGATTTCCGTAGGAGACTTGGCCGTGGCGATGAGACGAAATACCTCAAACTCACGGCTGGACAGCGTTTCATGCGGGGCCTTTGGCCCATCACAGGCAATCAGCGAAGCCAGCCGGTCGGCAAGGTCTCCCGTAATAAAGCGACGCCCACCCATGACCGTCCGGATCGCATCCAGCAACTCCCGTGCCGCCCGCTCTTTCGTCAGAAACGCAACCGCACCATCGCGCAAGGCCCGCACGGCAAATTGATGGTCGCCAAAGCTGCTAAGAACAATGACCCGCACGGTGGGATAGGCACAGCGGATATCTGGAAGAAGATCCAGCCCGCTGCGTCCGGGAAGTGAAATATCGAGCAAAACCACATCCCAGGCCGTGCGCCGCAATTCCAGCATGGCCTCATCGCCATCGGCCGCCTCGCCGACTTCTGCGCCCAGATCTTCCATGAGAATCCGTCTCAGCCCAGCTCTCAAAATCGCATGGTCGTCAACCAACAGAATCTTCATTTGCGCACCCTCTTCCTTAAGCTTGTCCAGCACTTCGGGGAATGGTGACCTGAAGTTCCGTTCCCTCTCCCGCTACGCCGGTGATATTGACCGTGCCGCCAAGGCGCCATGCGCGCTCTCGCATTCCAAGCAGTCCGAGTGACGGGGATTGTGGCTCCATGCTGGAATCAAAGCCACGACCGTCGTCCCTGACCCACAGCACCAGTGCGTTGCCGCGACCCGACAACTGGGTCGCAACAAAAGTCGCGCCCGAGTGGCGGGCAACATTGGAAAGCGCTTCCTGGGTGATACGAAACAGCGCAGTGGATATCTCCGGGTCCACCCTCAACTCGACACCGTCGGCAATCAGAGCGGTGCAGATTCCGGTGCGGCGCTCGAACTCGTGCAACAACCATTCGAGTCCGGCCACCAGCCCCAGACAATCCAGCACGCCAGGGCGCAATTCCGACGATATCCGCCGCACCGAACGCACTGTCGCATCAATGCGTTCACCGATCTCGTCAATCAACGTCAATACATTCTCTGTCTGCGCCAAGTCTGTGCCTGTTGCGACCCTGCGGCGCAATCGCTCCAGCTCCAATCGAAGCACGCTCAATTCCTGTCCAAGATCATCGTGCAGCTCTTGCGCAATGCGTGCTGCCTCTTCCTCGCGCGCTGTCCGCAACCGGTGCGACAGGTCGCGCAAGCTTTCCTGCGCCCGCACCGCCTGTCTGTCGCGCAATTCAATCGTGTCGGCCATGGAGTTGAACGCCATCGTCAGGTCGCGAATTTCCCCACGCGGACGCGGCACGGGCGAGCGCGCGTCCAACTCGCCTTTGCCAAAGCGACGGGTGGCGCTGGCAAGCATACGGATATCACGCAAAACCGAAAGGTCGGTAGCTATCAGCGAAGAGACAATGGCAAAAATCGCAAGCAATGCCAGCACGCCGATGTCACGGTAAAAAATATGATTGGCAAGGGCATAGACACTGGCTTCCGGCGGGCCAACGACGACCCAGACATCGCTGATACCTTTCAAGGGCGTGGCGACCGCGAGCCGGGAGACACCGTCGGGCGTCTCGCATCGCGTTAGCGTATTGGGGCTGCGGATCAGCTGTTTGAATCCCTTCAGGTGCTGGTTGGCACGATGGTCCAGTTCCCCACCGAGAGAGCTTGCCAGAATGGTGCCGTCGCGGTCAACGATCAGCAGCGCGCTATCGGACGGCAGGCCCGCCTGTTTTGTCAGCCGATCCAACCACGCAAGATCAAGGGCAGCGAACAATACAAGTGGCGGCTGGCCCGGCGCGCTTCGCAACGCTTTCGCCATGATCAAAATCGGACGCTCAACGATCAGCCCCACGAGATAAGTGCCAACTGCGACTTCCTGAGACTGAAGTGCCCGCTGAAAGGCAGGAATCTTGACCATATTGACCTCTCGCGGAGGCGGGACCACGCTGTACACAATTTTTCCGTCAAGTCCCAGCACACCAAGATTGGCGAACTGCGGGAACCCGGCGAGGATCGTCGGCAACAGCTTCGGCAAATCGCCCAATCCATTGCCACTGGAGGCAGCCACCAGCCGGTCAAGCAAGCGATTGGCGCCGAGAACCTGGAGAGCATGCTCGCGCGAAGCAAGCTCGGCAACGTAGAGCGATTCGGTCTCTGCTTTATGCAATGCCGTATTGCGCTCGTCCGAGGCCACGTAAACCACGAAAAAAAACGCCGGCAGCGTCGCAAGACAAGCCAGCAATGTGAGTCGGCCGCGAAGCGTGGGGAATGAGAGAAACCGAATCACGGGTTGGAATCGTAAGCAAAACAAGAAATACGTGCGGAGAGTTGGCTGATCTACCGGACAGCTTCAAACTGCCCGCTCAACAACTCGGGCAAGCGGTCGGCCCCCATCTTGAAGCCACAGGCCTGCGCGTGCCCGCCGCCGCGCATGCTTTCGGCCAGGGGGATGCAGTTGAAGCCTGGTTGTGAGCGCAAACCGGCTTTGACGACGCCGGTTTTGTCCACACTCCACATCAGGGCAAACGTGCCGCTTTGCTTGCTCAGGATGTCACCCACCAGGCTGTGAAACACGCCGGGTGCATTGACTACCAGGCCCGCCACCCCATTGAAGGTGATGGGCCGGGCCGCTTCGGCCATGCCAGCGGCCAAGCGGCTGAATTTTTCATCCATGGCGCGGCCGCGTTCCATGAAGGTGGCCAGCTGCTCGGGGCTGAACTCGGCAATCTCCTTCCAGCGTGCAAACTCGCAGGGCTCCATGTCCAGCGCGGCCAGAAAACCAGCGCTCTCGGGGTATTGCCAGACCCAGATATCGCGGTCTTCCACAAAACGCACCAGGTCGGGCACGGGCTTTTCGCGCTGAAAAAACTCCCAGGCCAGCCGCGAGCCGGACTTCTTCATGTCGAAATGCACCACGCCACAGCGGCAGGCAAAACCTTCCAGCTTGTCCGCCGCACTTTTATGGTGGTCCAGCATCACCAGCTTGGCGGCACGCGCCTCGATGTCGCGCATGATCTCGGGCGAAAACGAGAAATCAAGAATGTAGACGGCACGCCCCTCCAGCGCTGGCAAGTCAGCCACTGATCGGATGTCACCATGGTCCAGGCCCAGAAACTCGGCTTGGCCTTCGTAAAAAAGCCAGGCGGCCAAGGCGGCAGCAAAGCCGTCCGGGCAATCGCGGCCGTGGTAAATCACCAAAGGTTGGGGATCGTCTTTTTCGGGGCCTACCAGCAGGCTTAAGGGAAGGATGGTTTTCAAGATACGAAGGGGGAAAATCTAAAGAGGGGCGATTGGCTGCAACAGATTGCTATGGATTCAATAGCTGCTTACGCACGGTACACAAGGGCTGGAGGCCATTTTAATCAGAATTTTCGACCTCCTTATCCTGCTCACGGGGGGGCCGGGGCACCTTCTTGAACTTGATCAGACGGGCCATTTCTATGGCGTCCTTTTTGATCTGACGCTCGGCATCCAGCTTTTGCCCCACCGCCAGCCACTGGGCAAACTCCTCGGGGGTTTCCAGGGTGATGCGCCCCAGGGCACTCTGGCGGAAATCGTAAATGGCCACCTCGCCCGCCTTTTGCAGATTGACCTTGCCTCCGGCCAACAGGCCGCCACGCTTGCGGCCAATCTGGTCCAGCAATTGTTCGTCGGTCTGGGCGGCCGCGCCGCTGACCTTGTAACGCTCCTCCAAACGGCCAGCGTAGTGCTGGCGCAGGTAGTCCAGCAGCTCCAGCGCAACCTCTTGCTCATCAAAGGCATTGCGGCCAATGGCACCGCTGGCGGCCAGGTTGTAACCGCTCTTGGCCACGATGATGCGCGGCCACAGCACGCCGGGTGTGTCGTACAAATAGAAGTCGTCGGCAATGGTGATGCGCTGCTCCAGCTTGGTCACCCCGGCCTCATCACCGGTCTTGGCCGCACGCTTGCCTTTGAGTGTGTTGATCAGGGTGGACTTGCCCACATTGGGAATGCCGCAAATCAGCACCCGCATGGGCTTGGTCATGCCGCCGCGTTTAGGCGCCAGCTCATGGCAGGCCGCCACCAGCGCCTTGGCCGGTGTGGCCATGCTGGCGTCCAGCCCCAGCGCACGGGTGCCCGGCTGGCCGTTGTAGTGTTCCAGCCAGAGCGCGGTGCGCTCGGGATCGGCCAGGTCTTGTTTGTTCAACACCTTCAAAGCGGGTTTGCCCGCCGTGATTTCGGCCAGCATGGGGTTGGCGCTGGAGCCCGGCAGGCGCGCATCCAGCAGTTCAATCACCACATCAATTTCCTTGATGCGCTCCTGAATCGCTTTTCGGGTCAGGTGCATATGACCTGGAAACCACTGAATGGCCATGCCGTCGTTCCTTCTTTTCTTTAAATCGTCAAACGGCGGCCAGCGCCTGGTCCAGGTCCGCCAGCAGGTCGTCAATGTGCTCGATGCCGATGGACAGGCGCACCATGTCGGGCTTGACGCCCGCTTTGGCCAGCTCCGCCGGGTTCAACTGGCGGTGCGTGGTGGTGGCGGGGTGGCAGGCCAGGGACTTGGCGTCGCCAATGTTCACCAGGCGGGTGAACAGCTTGAGCGCGTCCTGGAAGCGGGCACCGGCCTTGAGGCTGTCTTCGCCCCGGATGCCAAAACTGATCAAGCCCGAGGCACGACCCCCCATGTATTTCTTCACCAAACCGTGGTCGGCGTGCTCTTCCAATCCGGCATAGTTCAACCAGCCCACCTTGGGGTGCGACTGCAAATGGCGGGCCGCCTTGAGGGCGTTTTCGCAGATGCGGTCCATGCGCAGGGCCAGGGTCTCGATGCCTTGCAAAATCTGGAACGCGTTCATGGGGCTCAGCGCCGCCCCCATATTGCGCAAGGGCACAACGCGGGCACGGCCAATGTAGGCTGCAGCGCCCAGCGCTTCGGTGTAGACCACGCCGTGGTAGCTCACGTCGGGCTCGTTCAGGCGCTTGAAACGCTCCTTGTGCTCGGCCCAGGGGAACTTGCCGCTGTCCACAATCGCGCCGCCAATGGTGGTGCCGTGGCCGCCCAGGTATTTGGTCAGCGAGTGCACCACGATGTCGGCGCCATGCTCAAAAGGACGGCACAGGTAGGGGCTGGGCACGGTGTTGTCCACAATCAGGGGCACGCCATGGGCATGGGCTACGGCGGCCAGCGCCGCCAGATCGGTCACATTGCCCAGCGGGTTGCCCACCGATTCGCAGTACACCGCCTTGGTGCGCGCGTCGATCAGTTGGGCAAACGAGGCCGGATCTTTGGCATCGGCAAAACGCACCTCGATGCCCATCTGCGGAAAGGTGTGGGCAAACAGGTTGTAGGTGCCGCCATACAAGGTGGAGGTGGAGATGATGTTGTCGCCCGTCTCGGCAATGGTCTGGATGGCATACGAGATCGCCGCCATGCCAGAGGCCACCGCCAGCGCGCCAATGCCGCCTTCCATGGCCGCCACGCGGGCTTCCAGAACCCCGTTGGTCGGGTTCATGATGCGGCTGTAAATATTGCCAGCCACTTTCAGGTCAAACAAATCGGCGCCGTGCTGGGTGTCATCAAAGGCGTAGGCCACGGTCTGGTAAATAGGCACAGCCACCGCTTTGGTGGTGGGGTCGGGCGTGTAGCCGCCATGAACAGCCAGTGTTTCCATCTTCATTTAAAGAGTCTCCTTGGATTCAATTGATGTGCGTTTCCCGGCCAGCAAACACAAAAATGCCGTTCAGGGAAGCGGTGATTGTCAGGCAGTTTGTGCAATACGGCCTGCTTAGGCAGGCGCCTCTAGGAAATTCCACGGAATTAAGGTGCCTGTACTAGGGTGAATTGGGAAAATTCAACTTAGCGCAAAAACCATTCCCTTATTTACCCCAGGAAATTCACATGACCACCAAGAACCTCGCCACCGTCACCAACGAATTGATCGAATCCTACGGCAACACCGCCAAGAACGTGATCAACGCTTACCGCGTTGGCAACGAGCGCGCTGTCAGCTATGTGGACCAAAGCTGGGCCGCTGCCGTGAAAAAGACCGGTGCCCGCCTGAGCGCTGAAGTACGTGGCAATGCCATTGCAGCCCAAAAGAAAATCTCTGCCGTGTACGCCCAAGGCGTGACCTTGACATCGGACGGCGCTGACGTTGCCGTGAACAAGGCGGTTGAATTGGCCGGCAAAGGCGTGGAGCAAGTCGCTGCCAACGCCAGCCGCTTTGAGAAAGCCACCGGCGTGGTGACTCTCAAGAATCTGGCTGTGGCCGCCGTGCCCGCTGCCGAAGCCGTGACCAAGGTTGCCGCCAAGCTGGAAGCCCAATCCGGCGCTTTGGCCAACAAGATTGCCGGCTCCAAAGCCAAGGTCAAAGTGGCAACGGTGAAACGCACTGTGGCAAAAAAGGCCACCCGCGTTGCAAAAACAGTGACCAAAACAGCGGCTAAACCAGCGCCCAAAGCTGCCGCCCCAGTGGCACCTGCTGCAGCTGAATAACTGCGTTCACCCCACCCGCACAGCCCTTGGCCGTGCGGGAGTGACCCAAGCGCCCCTGTGCAAGCAGTGGGCGCTTTTCTTTTGCCTAATTCCATTTCCATATCAATGCGATATGTCGTTGCCCCTCCTTGTCGTGCTAAAGCACTGCCTGCGTCGGGGCGCCTAATCTCCCATTGATCTGAAAACGGAATAAACCTGGTGCGGCCTAGCCCAGGCGCCGGGGCGACAGGTACTCTTGAAGGTAGATGTCAAAAGGCATGGTGTCGCCCCGCTCCACTTGGCGCTGGTCCTCCCATGAAGTCCGCGCCAGTTGCTCAAAGCGCTGCTGAACACCGGGTGCCAGCGGCGTATCCAGCATGGCCTGCTTGATGCGGACCGATTGGGCACGCACAAAGGCGATAAATGAGCCTTCGTGGTTCTGCGAAATCTCGCGCAGCACCCGTGCCGAGGGTGTCGTGTCTGGATTAGCCAATGCGTGCTCAGCCGCCGCTATCGCAGCTACGTAGTCCGTGCCACCGTGGCTCGCGTCCAACTGGTTCGCCACAGGTGCCATGGCACGCACCAGCTCCAGCCCCCAATCGGTCAGCATGACGGTGCTGCCATCGCGCTCCAGCAGCAACCCCGGTTCACGCCCCCGCTCCGCCACGTTTTGCTGGTTGCGTCCCAGTGCGGCAATTTCTTGCGGCGTATCACGCGGGCTCTCGGTCTGCAGGCAGTGCAGCAGGAACACATCCAGAAACCGCATGGTCTGGCTGTTGATGCCCACCACCTCGAACGGGTCCAGGTCCATCAGACGAACTTCGACATACTCCACGCCGCGCTCACGCAAGGCGTGCAAGGGGCGCTCCCCCGGAAAAATCACCCGCTTGGGACGGATCGTTCCGTAAAACTCATTCTCGATTTGCAGCAAACTCGTGGCCAACTGGCGGTATTCCCCATCAGCCCCACGCACACCAATGGCCTCATAGGCGGGATACGGCCGGGTCAATGCGTCATGCAAGGAATCGCCATAGCCCTGCAGGCAGTTGTAGCTCACGGCCAGCGAGGTTTGCGCATCGCTTTGGTAGCCCAGGCGCCCCATCCGCAGTGAGGTGGCGTACGGCAAATACAGGGTCTGGGGACTGAGCGGCTTCAATTGGTGCTGGCGCCCTGCCACAAAGCTTGAACACACCGCGGGAGAGGCCCCAAACAAATACAACAGCAAGAAAGCGTGGCGCCGGAAATTGCGGATCAGTCTGAAATACTCTTTGCTGGACACATCGGGCAAAGACCAGTTGTAGTGAATCCCCGAAATGGTTTGCATACGGCGGCCATAACGGTGGCCCAGGCCCGTGCGGTACACACTTTTGGCGCGCCCCACGTTGGAGGAACCGTACTGCCCAATGGGAATGGCATCGTCCGCCGGCAAGCAACTGGGCATGCTGGACACCCACAACATCTCATCCCCCAAAGCCTGGGTGGTGAACTGCTGCACCTGGGTCAACTCATCCAGGCAGGCCTGCACACCGGCATGCACGCCCGTGATGAGTTCGACCTGCGATTCGCTGAAGTCCGTGGTGATGTGCGGGTGTGTCAGCGCAGACCCCAGCGCCGCAGGGTGCGGCGTCATGGCGACCATTCCGCTGGGCAGCGCACGCAGACTCTCTTTTTCTATCCCCCGACGAATGCCGCGAAGACGTTCGGGTGTCAACGCGGCCAGGGCCTCTGTATTCTTATTCATGCCTGTGAGCCTTAAAATTTTTCATGGGGCGCAAGGTAACACAGGCTGCACACATTTGCAGGACTGTGCCCTTGACCCAGTCCAGGCCAGATGGCAGCCAAATCCCCAATTTCAATAGCCTGCGTCCGTCACAATGGCATCCACGTCTGCCCCTCCACCCACCTGAGCCCTATGCCATGGAATTGAACTCCGAAGTTGTCACCTCGGTCCCGCGCCAAGCCGCCACCGTTGTCATGTTGCGCGACACGGCCGATGGGCTGGAAGTATTCCTGATGAAGCGCCATGGTTTGTCCGATGTGCTGGGCGGCGCCTATGTGTTTCCGGGGGGCAAGTTGGATAGCAGTGACGCGTTGCTATCGTCACCCCTGTATCTGGACCAGGACGCGGTGCAGATGCACGCGGCCCTGGGTGAGCCTGAAACCGACGTCACCACCGCCACCGGCCTGTATGTGGCCGCGCTGCGTGAGGCCTTTGAAGAGTCCGGCGTGTTATTTGCGCAGGACGCCAGCACCGCACAGCTGGCCCATGCCGCCCAAATGCAGGCACAAGGTATTGCATTCAACCCAATGCTGCAAAACTTGGGGCTGCGCCTGCAAACCAGCGCATTGCGGCCCTGGTCGCGCTGGATAACACCGCACCGCCCCTCGGTCACCAACAAGCGATTCGACACCCGCTTTTTTGTGGCCGCCGTGCCCGACGGGCAACACGCGCGCCACGACAATTTTGAAACCACAGAAAGCATCTGGCTCAAACCGCGCCAAGCACTGGAGCAGTACTGGGACGGCCAGATCGAACTTGCGCCGCCGCAAATCATGAGCCTGGCCCACTTGGCCCGCTATGCCGATGTAGACGGCGTGATGGCTGCGGCAAGCCTTGCACCACCACCGCTGATTCTTCCCGAAACCTTTGACGACCAGGGCGCGCGGATCATCTGCTACCCCGGCGATCCGCTGCATTCGGTCAGCACCCGCGCGCTGCCGGGCCCCAGTCGGGTGGTTTACCGCAACCGGCGTTTTGAACCACTGGGCGGGTTCGAAGCGCTGTTTGAATGAGTGGACCGACAGCGATGTGGTTTTCCCAGGGCCTATTTCAAATTGATCCACACTCTCAATCCCTTCACACAAATTTTCCTTCCCATTGCGGTCGTTCTCGTGATGTTTGCGCTGGGAACCACGCTGACCATCGCAGACCTGAAAAGTGTCATGCGAAGACCCCGCGGCTTGGTCGTCGGCCTGCTGGCCCACACCTTTGTGCTTCCTTTGCTGGCGTTTGGCGTTGTAACCGTTCTGGGCCTTTCCGCCCCCATGGCGGCCGGCCTGGTTCTGATTGCCGCCTGCCCTGCCAACCCATCGGTCAACCTATTCACCTACCTGGCGCGCGGGGATACGATGCTGTCGGTGGCCCTGACCGCCGGTGCCAGCCTTATATGTGTGGTCAGTATTCCCCTGTTTCTGAACACCGCCTTTCGTGTTTTCCCCGCCGGCCATACCGGTGTCAGTTTTCCGGTGTTGCCTGCTGCACTGGGTTTGTTTCTGGTGTCGACGCTCCCGGCCATGTGCGGCATGTTTTTACGCCACAAGCGCCCGCAGATCGCCCGCGCACTCGCAGCGCAAATGGGCAAATTGGGTCTCATCGGATCGCCCTGATCATCGTCGGCACGGTATGGACGGCCCACAGTGACATTCTGGCCGCGCTCATGCAGATGGGGAGCCCGGTATTGCTCCTCAATGTGCTGTCGGTGTCTTTGGCGTGGGGGTTGGCGACGCTGATGCAACTACCAAAGGCGCAATGTATCGCTGTGGGGTTCGAATGCGGTCTGCAAAATTTTGCCTTGGCCGCCTTCGTCTCCCTGACGCTGTTGCAAGACGCGACCTTGCTGTTGCCTGCTGTGGCTTACGGACTCACGATGTGGCTCTCTGCATTTGCCGTGCTGGCACTGGTACGGCGCGGCGCCCTGCAGCGGCTTATCGCTGGTACGCACAAGAACCCACCTTTCTGATATTTCCATGACCGACCTCGAAAACCGCCCTACTCTTTACGCTGACATCCTGCGGCACGCCCAAGAACGCCCGCTTGCGATAGCGGCCATTGATGGCCCACGCGCCATCAGCTATGTCCAATTCGCCAAAGACATTGAGGCCGTGAGCAGGCGCTTGTACAGCCTGCATTTGCCCGACACCGGATTGGTCGCTATCTCCGTCCAGGAACCCTACCTCCACTGGCTGGTGTTGATTGGCCTGTGGCGCAACGGGCTTGCTTCCGTTTCAGTCGACCGTGTGACCATCGCATCGCAGTTGGCGTATTTTGAAGCTCCGGTCCTTATCATGGACCACGACCTGAGCGCCCCCTTCGACGGGCAGAGTATTCGGATGGACGGGGATTGGCTTGTGGAGAATGGCGAATCACTTCCGCACTTCCAGGAAAAAATGCTGCTGGATGACCAGCCCTTGCGGCTGGCGGTGTCATCCGGCACCACCGGCACGCCGAAACGTAGCGTGTTCACCAAGCGCGTGGTGGATGCGCGACTGGAGCGCGTGCGACGCAACCCCCGTTTCAACACCTCCATTTGTTTCATGTCACTGGTGGGTGTGGCGTCTGTCGAATTTTTCTTTTCAGTAGGCGCCTGGTCGGTGGGTGGAACGGTCGAGTTCTGCAAGCAACCCGTGCGGGACGCGCTCACCCTGGGTGAACTCAAGGCCAACCTGCTGTTCATGAACACCGCCCAACTCAAGGAGCTGGTGCATGTTTTACCGGCCGATCAGAAGCCCAACAAGTCCTTGATCGTGCTGGTAGGCGGCAGTATCGTGCCCAAGGAAATATGCGAGAAGGCGCTCCAGCGCTTGGCGGGCTCTCTCATGATTATTTATGGCTCGACCGAAACCGGCACGGTGGCCATCAATCCCAACCCGCTTGAGTACGCGGAACCGGGCGTGTGCGGGTTCGTCGTTCCCAATATGGAAGTCCAGGCCATCAATGACGCAGGGCATCCGGTGGGTGACAGCGTCGTCGGCGAGATTCGCATTCGCAGCACCAGCTGTATTTCTGCGTATGTGAATGAACCGGAGTCGACCAGTGCGTCCTTCAAAGACGGCTGGTTCTACCCCGGCGATCTCGGCAAACTGGGCAAAAACGGCCTGATGACCATCGTGGGTCGCGTCGACGAAATCATGAATATCGGCGGCTGGAAAGTGGCCCCCGCCTTGATTGAGGACATCTTGTTCAAGTGCGCCGGTGTACGGGATATGGCTGCATGCGCGGTACCGGACGCCGATGGCATGGAACAACTCTGGGCCGTTGTGGTCAAGGGCGAAGGGTATGTACAAGAGCAACTCGTTGCGCTGTGGAAGGACTCTGGTGCACCGCAGGGCACGGCCTTGAACATTGCATACTGTGACGCCATTCCGCGTAACGCCATGGGTAAAACCCTGCGCGCTGAATTGGTCGACCTGATCAAAAGAAACCGCCCCCAAGAGGCCGCACCAATCAAACCGGCAGGCACCGCGGAGGTCAAAAACCAGGGCGCGATGGTACGCATCCGGGACCAGGACTTCGCCATTGACAAACTATCCGCGCCCGCCCAAGCCCAAGTGGCCAGCTTGCAATTCGTCGATGCAGAACTTCAGCGCCTTGGCAGCCAAATGGCGGTCTACCAAACGGCGCATCGCCTACGTGAATGAACTCCACAAATTGCTCGCCGAAGGTTCACTCTTGCGCAACGACCCGGCATGACGCCGACGTCGGCATGGTGAAGCGGGTCATCGTCGTAGCTTGGCTACGGCGGCGACAAGTCCCCACCAGACCAGGGCCCAGACAGCGGTGAACAAGGCCCAACCGAGCATCGAGGGCGCCGCCCAGCCCCAGGACGCGCCAGCCTTGAAGACAGGAAGCCCGATAGTTTTGAAAAGCCAGAGCGGGACGTAGACAGTTCCGGCGACTGCAGCCGCGATCTTGTCGGGGAGCGCACCCGCAAACGCGACGAGCGCCAAGTGCGTGAACAGCAGGCCTGAGGCTATGGCGTATCGCACTGGGTGGTTCGGAGGTTTAACGTCGGCACTGTCCGTCAGGCAGCATACGCCGCACAGCGGCATTGTGATGCTGAGTGTCCGCGACGAGCAACCTGTTAGCCCGCCGCGCCAGAAACCAGCGGAAATGCAGATGGATCACGTATGGACTGTACCGACAAGTCAACGTCCAACTCCGGCCAATAGAGGTGATCGGGGGTCGGCCACTGCACGTTAGAAATCTGTTCGATCGTCCCCTTTCGAAACCATGGGAATTGATCGAAAGGCACGAGCAGTTCCTCGTCAGCAAGTAGAAGCCAAAAACCGTGCTTCGAAACATGGGTAACTTCAGGCGCCAAAGTGGTGGTTCCAGGCATCTTGGATCTCCTTCAAGTGTGCATTCACAACTGCTTGCGCTTGTCGAAGTTGCGTAGCAGAAAGACCAGTATGGTTGGCTAGTAGCACCTGAGGTGTAAGCCAGAACTTCGCTTCGCCGTCCACGTGCGCAACATGCACATGAATGCGTGTCTCCTCCCGTGAAAAAAAGAAGAGGCGAAATTGACCGTCACGAACGATGGTAGGTGCCATCCCGTTACTGTAACCAACTTATCTTCTATTTGGCTAATCGGGATAGGAAGAAGCCTCGCGGCCCCTCCCTCCCACACCACCGGACATACGGGTCACGTATCCGGCGGTTCCTTGAAACTTCGTTGATCTCATGCTGCCTTGGCCGGTGCCAGTTCGGGCAGCCCCCGGCCGCCGTTGGCGGTCCAATCGACAACCTGTCGGCCGCGCAACTGACCGACTACTTCAGTGATTTGATCGCCTCGCACTCCTGGAGCGCGGTCAAGCTTGATCTGTACGCCTTCAAGTTCTACACCCTGCACGTTCTGGGCAAGCCCTGGACCATGCCCCATTTCATCAAGCCACCCAAGGTTTCACGCCTGCCCGATATCGTCACCGTCGAAGAAGCACAAGCGCTGTTTTCCGCCACCCGCACCCTGAGCTACCGGGTGTTCTATTTCACCTTGTACAGCCTGGGCTTGCGCCTGAGCGAGGGCCTAGCCTTGAAGGTCGCCGACATTGATGCGGTGCGCCACCGTGTGCATATACGGGACTCCAAAGGCAACCGCGACCGCTTTGTCCCCCTGCCCGAGGCCACCCTGTCGGTCTTGCGCCGATTCTGGAAGACGCACCACAACCCCGAGCTACTGTTTCCCAACCGCCATGGTGGCCTGGCCGGTGCGCGCAGCGCCCGCACACCGCTGGACCGCGGCGGCGTGCAAAAGACCTTGCACCAAGTGGCCATCGATTGCGGGCTAAAAAAAAGATCACCCCGCACAGCCTTCGCCACAGCTACGCAACCCACCTGATCGAGTCCGGTGTCGACCTGCTGGAAGTGCAGAAGATTCTGGGCCACTACTCCATCCTCACCACCGCCCGCTATACCCATCTCACCAGCCACACCAACGACCAGGCCAGTGTTCGCATCGATGCCTTGATGTGCCGTTTCAGCATCGATTGGGGAGGCGTCAAATGATTGCCATGGCCGCCATCATCGAACGCTTTGAGTCGGACTACCTGCGGCAATACCAGAACGCCATTTTGCCCAGCCATCGCCATGCGCTGGACGCGATGAAGCGCTGCCGCACCAGCTCGGGCGTGCACATGCTGGCGCAGTGCAGCGGCTGTGACGAGCAGCGTTTTGTTCCGCACTCCTGTGGGCACCGCAATTGTCCGCATTGCCAGCATTTTGAGAGCCAGCAGTGGATTGAGCGGCAAACCAAGCTGCTGGTGCCGGGCAGCTATTTCCTTGTCACCTTCACCTTGCCCGCCGAGCTGCGGGGCTTGGCTTGGCACCACCAGCGCACGGTGTATGCCGCGTTGATGGCGTGTGCCTGGGACACGCTGAGCACCTTCAGCCAGAACCACAAGCAACTCCTTGGCAGCCCAGGCGCGGTGGCGGTGCTGCATACGCATTCGCGCAAGCTCGATTTCCACCCGCATGTGCACGTGGCCATGCCCGCGGCCGCACTGGACACCGACAAGGGTTTGTGGCGTACTTTGCGCAAGAGTGCCAAGGGGGATGGCTATTTGTTCAACCACAAGGCGCTGGCCAAGGTGTTTCGCGCCAAGCTGTTGGCGGCCTTGATGGACGAGGGTTTGCCGCTGCCTGCGGACCTGCCCAAGAAGTGGGTGGTGGACTGCAAGAGTGTGGGCAATGGCGAAAAGGCCTTGGTCTATCTGGGGCGCTACCTGTACCGGGGCGTGATTCAGGAGAAGGACATCCTGCGCTGCGAGAGCGGCCAGGTCAGCTTTCAATACCGCGACAGCAAGACCAAGAAGGTGACGGTGCGCACCGTCAGCGGGGCCACTTTCTTGTGGTTGGTGCTGCAGCACGTGCTTCCAAAAGGGTTTCGGCGCTCGCGCAACTATGGTTTTTTGCATCCCAACAGCAAACGTTTGATTGCGCTGCTCAAGCTGTTGGTGTTCAAACGGGCTCCAGCCAATTTGTACACCCCGACGCCGCGTCCGCAATGGTTGTGTGCTTGTTGCGGCGCGCCCATGGTCATCATCCGGCGGCGCATCTTGCCGGTTGAGGTACACGGCCCCGGTGGTGAAGCACGGCAACAGGAGTTGGCGTTTTAAGTACAAATTCAGCGAGACCACCTGCGCGCAAACATGCCCAGAGGGTGTGGTGGTAGCGCTCGGTCAAAAATAGTAGGAAGCAGCTTGCCGGGTCAACAGGATTGAAACCAGTTTGGCAATCAACCCTTGCAATGGGGGTTCAGGCCATCGCCGCACACGGTCTTTGCAGTTCAAGAGACCGTCGTCGTGGGTGAGGCAGAGGGAGATATTTCCAGAGGGGTCGCTTCGGAACCGGGCTTGTCCAACAACCGGTTCAGATCGTGGCTTCGCACGATCTAACCTTATTCGTTAACCCTCATCATCCGGAGCGACATTGCTCCTCCCGATGTTGCACACGTGGCAAAGAACCCTGAGATTAGCCAACGTCGTTTCGCCGCCTTTGCTCCAAGGAATGATGTGATCCACATGGAGTAGCGCGCCGTTGCGAGCTTCGGCGCCACAAAGCTGGCAGCGCGCACCGTCTCGCATGAGAACAAGTGCCCGCAACCTCCAGTTGATGTTGCGAGGGCCACGGCGCTTTTCAACGATGACGGTCGGTACAGCAGGAATGGCGCCCTCGTTCGCCCAGGCCACAAAAGCTTCGAGCCCCTTTCGCCATCCCCCGAACCGGTTTTCATACGTACCGGCCGAGAAGAGGGAATGCTCCTTCACCATGTCTTGATACTTCGGCTGGCGCCCAAGCTTGAGCCACGCGGCCACGAGATTTTCGAAGAGAGCTTCATCTGAAATATTGAGATTTCGGGTCTTCTCAAGGCCCGCTGCTTCGAGGGATTTCAGCCAGGAGCCAAAGCGCCTGGCCAAGGTGCTGCTGTGGAACTTCGCGTTGTCATTGAACTGGTCAATCGTCACCGAACTGCGATTCACCAGCGTAGCCACCCGGCGCAACTCCGCGAGCAACTCGTCGTCGGGGACGTTGCGATGGTGGGCCTCAAGTTCGAACGCCATGTGACGTGAGGGTTAACGCCGAGATGACCGTCGCGCATGCGCGTGCGGGTCGATTGTTGAGTTAAATCCGGAATTCACTTGCGAACCTCCCAGCTTCCACTGACCTTGCCATCTTGAATTGCGAAGAAATGGGTAATTGTTTGCCGATATGGATTTACATAGCTCCAGGTCTCGTCAGCTTCCGGCTCCCTGAACGTAACAAACGACTGAAGATCTTCAACACTCTCTTGAGTCGCTTTAGGAATAAATCCCTGCAAACTCCTCTTCCGTTCGTCGGGAGCACCTAATCGCTCAAGCAGAACTTCAACAGACGTACCGGGCGTTATTTCCCTTACCGCGTCGCGCACCTTATTGATCATGCGACCGACAGGCTCCGTTGTTTCTGTTTCAAATCCTTTCATCGCAGCCCTTACGATTTAACGTCTGAATTAACCGGCTGGCGCGGCTTTATCGCGCCAGTCCGTGTTGAATGATGGGTTAGCCATTGCTTATCGAATAGCTGCTGGTTTCA
>Ga0156180_1039_pt1 | contig 74324 bp, 81 predicted proteins | sample RifCSPlowO2_12_FD_107833 | JGI IMG/M metagenome (GOLD analysis project Ga0156180, IMG submission 107833) | Burkholderiales bacterium RIFCSPLOWO2_12_FULL_61_40
CAGGCCTACAATGCCACACTTCAAGCTCATAAAAAACCTCTAAAAACGGGGAGACAAGTGTATGCCATACCTGCTCGTGCGCTTCGCTCTCCTGTTGATATGCCTTAGCGCATGTCCGGCCTGGGCTGCGGGCCCGGTGCCAGCCAACACCATCGTACTGGGCGATGGCAATCCGTCCTTCGAGGTCACCACCGACATTCAGACCTGGCTGGACACACACTCCAAGGCGGATATCGCCCTGGTATCCGAGTTTCCCCAACTCTTCACCACCGTCCCTGCATTGCACCGCCACAGCCTGACCGACCGCGACACCTTATGGATCAAATTGCGCATGGTGCGGGCGGTGGGCAATAAGGCCAGCTGGACACTGAATATTCCCCTCCCTTATCTGGACGCGGTCACCGTGTTCCAGCGCAACGGCCCTGATGGCTGGACGGAGCAAACCGCTGGCGACCATTTTGCCCAGAGCGGGTGGAGCAAAAAGGGGCTGTATCCCGAATTTGAGCTCCACCCGCCTGCTGGCGTACCGCAAGATGTCTACCTGCGTGTTCGCAATTACCAACACCTGAGTCTGCCACTGCGCATTGCCACCGCGCCAACGCGGGAATCGCAGCGTCTGCTGGAAATGGCCCTTCAGGGTTTGATGCTGGGTACGCTGCTGGCCCTGGCCATGCTCTCCGCCGTGCGTTACGCCGAGCACGGCAGCTGGGCCGATATATTGGCTTCGACGTACGGGCTACTGGTGCTGATGGCTGTGGCGCAGACCAACGGAGTCCTCAATGTTTTTGTCTGGGCCCAACTGCCCCTGTGGGGAAATTACGCGTCCAGCGTGATTCCCATGATTGCGGTGGGTGCCGGACTGCTGTTTATCCGCAACCTCTACGCCCTGTCCACCCATTACCACCGCTACGATGTCTTTCTGGGCAGAACCGCATGGCTGACCATGGCTTCCGTGCTGAGCCTGGCCGTTGTGGACCGGGCCAGCGCCGACAAGTTTTGCACCCTTGCGATGACCTTCGCCATCACCGTAGGACTGGCCGCCACCGTATTGAGCTGGCGCGGCAACTCCTCCATCTGGCGCTGGCTGATATTGGCTTATGTTCCACAATATGCGGGGCTGATGTGGCTGATGGCCGAATCACTGGGGCTGGCGCCCACGGTGTGGGAAATGCGTTACCTCACCTCCGTGAGTGCGTCGCTGTCCGTTCCTATTCTGCTGTACGCCTTAAGCCATGTCACGCACGACCGAAAAGAACTTGAAATGCGTGCCAACCACCTGCCCACGCAAGATGCTCTCACCGGTTTGCTGACCCCCCAGGCCTTCCACCAGCAGTTGGAGCATGCCTATGAACGCATCGTATCCAACCGCGAGCCCATGGCCCTGGTCCTGGTCCACGTCATCAACCACGAGCCCATCCGCCAATCCCTGGGCGATGCGGTGGCCGAGCAGTGTCTGCTGCGCGCAGTGGTCAAATTACACCGCATTTTGCGCGACATCGACCCCGCCGGCCGTGTGGATACCGCCCACTTTGCCATTTTGTTGGAAGGTGTACCCCACCGCCAGGCGCTCACCGAACGCATGGTCCAACTCATCGCGTCGGGCCTGATTCCCCTGCCTGGGCTCACGCCCCCCGTCACCCTGCAATTTCAGGCCGCTTGCGTCCTGCTGCACGAAAACCCGGTAGCCCCCGAAGAGGCCCTGGGCCATCTGCATGCACTGCTGGCCACCATGTCGGCACACACCCGCCGACCGATCCGCTTTCTGGACGCCGTGCCCACACAAGCTGCCCCATTGCAAGATGAAGTGACACCCGCATGACCGTTGCACAGCACACCCCCTGGGCAGCGGCCATCGGCTTCTACAATCTTCCCATGGCAAAACCTTTTGATGTATGTATTCGTGGCGCTGGCATTGTCGGACGCACACTGGCGTTGCAACTGGCCAGCAAACGCTTGCGCGTGGCACTCATCACGCCCAACGCCGTCCCCACCCCGCAAGCGCACAGCGACGTGCGCGCCTACGCCCTGAATCTGGCCTCCCGCCACCTCCTGGAATCGCTGCGGTGCTGGCCCACCGAGCAAGAAGCCACGCCGGTCCTGGCCATGCACGTCCAGGGCGACGACGGCGGGCAGGTGGTGTTTACCGCGGCCGACCAAGGCACGGCCGCCCTGAACTGGATTGTGGACGTGCCCGCCCTGGAAGCCCGGCTCGGCGAGGCCGTACGCTTTCAGCCCCAAATCGAGGTCTTTGACACCCCCCAGGACGCCGCGCTGACCGTGGTTTGCGAGGGCAAGGCCAGCAAAACCCGTGAGGAATTTGGCGTGGACTTCGATGTCACGCCCTATGACCAATGGGCGCTGGCCGCCCGCGTGCAGTGCACCCTGGCCCATGCACAGGTCGCGCGGCAGTGGTTCAGCCAAGGCGAAATCCTGGCTTTCCTGCCCTTGGACGGCCCCCACGGGAACTTATGCGCCATCGTGTGGTCCGTCAGTCCTGCGCGTGCGCAAGAACTGAAAACCCTCGGCGAAAAAGACTTTTGCCAAGCACTGGAGACCGCCAGCCATGGAATATTGGGAACCCCCACCTTGACCAGTGGGCGCAGCGTATGGCCCTTGCAACAGGCACAAGCCCGCCATTGGAGTGGTACATCTACCCTCGGTGCCTGGGTTTTGGCTGGCGATGCCGCCCACAATGTGCACCCTTTGGCCGGTCAGGGCCTGAACCTGGGCCTGGCCGATGTGGCGGAACTGGTGCGGGTGCTGGACACCAGGCCGTACTGGCGTAACGTGGGCGATGCCAAGCTGTTGCGCCAGTATGAGCGTGCCCGCAAAGCCGACTTGGCGGTGATTGGGCAAGCGGGTGATGCCTTGCAGCAACTGTTTGCCAACCCGCATCCCGGCTTGCAGGCCCTGCGCAACTGGGGAATGAACAGCTTTGAGCGCAGCGGGCTGATCAAGCAGTGGGTGGCCCGCCGCGCCATGGGCTCCTAGATTTTTTGCAGACTTAACCAACCAGCGAACCCGTCCATTGACCGCCATGAACCTCTTTCTCAAATCTCTGCTGACCACTGCCATTGCTGCCACCTGCCTGGGTGTGCTCGCCCAGGAGGCCGTGATCCGCAAAAACATGGCCCAGCGGATTCCGCAACTCAAAGCCATCGACGAAGTCAACCCCACCGCCATTCCAGGCATCTTTGAAATCCGGGTCAACGGCAGCGAAATCTATTACACCGACGCCAAGGCCAACTACCTGATCCAGGGCAATCTGATCGACACGCGCGAACGGCGCAACCTGACCGAAGAACGGGTGGAAAAGCTCACCGCAGTCAAGTTCGACGCACTGCCCCTCAAGGACGCCTTCACCATCGTGCGCGGCAATGGCCAGCGCAAACTGGCGGTGTTTGAAGACCCTAACTGCGGCTACTGCAAGCGCTTCGAGCGCGACCTGCAAAAGGTGGACAACATCACCATCCACATGTTCCTGTACCCCATCCTGGGCGCGGACTCCAACGAAAAATCCAAGGCCATCTGGTGCGCCAAGGACCGCGCTCTGGCCTGGCAGGACTGGATGGTGCGCGACCAACCCGCCCCGCCCGCCGCCGCCATGTGCGACACCTCGGCCCTCACCCGCAATGTGGAACTGGGGCGCACCTACAAGGTCACCGGCACCCCCACCCTCATATTTACCAACGGCTCTCGCATCCCCGGTGCCATCGACGCCAAACAGGTTGAAAAACTGCTTGCCGAATCCAAAGAATAATTGCTATACAAAAGATAGCTGCTTACGCACTATTTACAAGGGATTAAGCCACTTTTCATGACAAAAAAATCCCCGCCGCCGCACGCTATTCATTTCCGCGTGGAAGTGGCCAACCTGCATGCCCACCTCTTCAAAGTCACCCTCACCATTACCCAACCGGCGGCGCAGCAGGTGTTGCGCTTGCCGGTGTGGATTCCCGGCAGTTACCTGGTCCGCGAGTTTTCCAAAAACCTGCAGAAGCTCCAATGCCGCCAGGGCAAACGCGCGGTGCCTGTGGTGCAAAAAGACAAAGCCACCTGGCAGGTGGATTGCAAGCCAGAGCAGCCCCTGCAGGTGCAGTACGAGGTCTATGCCTTTGACAACTCGGTGCGCACCGCCTGGCTGGATGCCACGCGCGGATTTTTCAACGGAACCAGCCTGTGTTTATTGGCGGAAGGTTTCGAGGACACGCCCCACCACCTGGAGCTGCTTGCGTCCCCCGGCATGGACGGCTGGAGTGTTGCCACGGGCCTGGAGCCGGTACACACCGACCCGCAGGGCTTTGGCAGCTACCGGGCCGACCACTACGACGCCCTGGTGGACTGCCCGGTCGAGCTGGGGCCTTTTTGGACGGGCAGCTTTGTGGCCTGCGGTATCCCCCACCGCTTTGTGGTGGCCGGTGCACCCCCCAGCTTCGACGGTGCGCAGCTGCTGGCCGACACCCGCAAGATCTGTGAAGCGGAGATTCGCTTCTGGCACGGTGAAGATACCAAAATTGATAGCAGCCCACGCAAGCTGCACAAGGGCCAAAGTCCAATTCCATTCACCAACTACCTTTTCCTGCTCAATGCCGTGGGCGACGGCTACGGGGGACTGGAGCACCGCAATTCCACCGCCCTGATTTGCACCCGCAATGACCTGCCGCGCCAAGCCCGCACCACCCTGGCGCCGACCACCCACAAGCAACCCGAAGGCTACACCACCCTCCTGGGCTTGATCAGCCACGAGTACTTTCATACCTGGAACGTCAAACGCCTGCGGCCCGCAGAGTTCACCCGCTACCACTACGGCCAGGAAAACTACACCCAGTTGCTGTGGTTTTTTGAAGGCTTTACCAGCTATTACGACGACCTGCTGCTGCGCCGCGCCCAGCGCATCGACAACGCCACCTACCTCAAACTGCTCACCAAAACCATCAACCAGGTGCAGCAGACGCCGGGGCGGCAGGTGCAAACCGTGGCGCAGGCCAGTTTTGATGCCTGGATCAAGTACTACCGGCAAGACGAAAACACCGCCAACGCCACGGTGAGTTACTACACCAAGGGCTCTCTGGTGGCCCTGTGCCTGGATTTGACTTTGCGCCGGGAAGGAAAAACCACGCTGGACGCCGTGATGCGCACGCTGTGGACCCGCAGCGCCGGGGGCCCCATGACCGAGCATGACCTGCTGGAGGTGCTGGCGCAACTCAGCGGGCGCTCCTACGCCAAAGAACTGGCGCATTGGGTGCACAGCACCGCCGAACTCCCCTGGGCAGAACTGCTGGAACACCACGGCATCCAGGTCCACCGGGAACCCGACCAGATGGCCCAGCAACTGGGCATGCGCGTCAAAGAGAAACAGGGCCTTTACATTCACCAGATCCTGCGCGGTGGCGCGGCAGAAGCTGCCGGCTTTGCCAGCGGTGACGAGTGGATTGCCGTGGAATCCACCACGGGGCCAGCACGCGGCCCCTGGCGCATGCAAACCCTGGATGATCTAACCGTGTACACCGGCAAGGCCAAGCAGGTCTTGGCCTTGGTGTGCCGCGACAAACGGCTTTTAACCCTGCCACTCACCATGCCCAAGGCCACCCAGGCAATCCGCCTCTCGGTGCGCGACACCCAAGCGGCTGGGTTGTGGCTGGACCAGCCCTAGGCCCGTTCGCATCGCTATAGTCAATGATCCGCTCCCATTTCCACCACTCCTCTGACATCCCACTGCCATGAACTACGAATGCATCACCACCCGCATTGAAGGCGAAAAAGTCGCCATCATCACCCTCAACCGCCCCAAGCAACTCAACGCGCTCAACGACCAGCTGATGGATGAACTGGGCCACGCACTCAAAGGCTTTGATGCCGATGGCGCCATCGGCTGCATGGTCATCACCGGCAGTGAAAAAGCCTTTGCCGCCGGGGCCGACATCACGGCCATGGCCAACTTCAGCTTTGCGGACGCCTACAAAGGCGACTTCATCACCCGCAACTGGGAAACCCTGCGCAGCATCCGCAAACCGGTGATTGCCGCCGTCAGCGGCTTCGCCCTGGGTGGCGGCTGCGAACTGGCAATGATGTGCGACTTCATCATTGCCTCTGACACCGCCCGCTTCGGCCAGCCCGAAATCAAACTGGGCATCATCCCCGGCGCCGGAGGCACCCAGCGCCTGCCCCGCGCCGTGGGCAAATCCAAGGCCATGGACCTGGCGCTCACCGGCCGCATGATGGACGCCACAGAAGCCGAGCGCGCAGGACTGGTCAGCCGCGTCGTGCCGCAAGACAAACTGCTGGACGAAGCCCTGGGCGCCGCCCTGCTGATCTCCGGCTTCTCCCAAGTCGCCACCATGGCCGCTAAGGAAACCGTCAACCGCGCATTTGAAGGCAGCCTGTCCGATGGCTTGATGTTCGAACGCCGCCTCTTCCACGCCCTGTTTGCCACCGCAGACCAGAAAGAAGGCATGGACGCGTTTGTGAATAAACGCAAGGCAGAATTTACACACCAATAAATCAGCGCAAATTTCTGGCTATAATCGTGGCCTTCGGTGATATAGCTCAGTTGGTTAGAGCGCAGCATTCATAATGCTGATGTCGGTGGTTCAAATCCACCTATCACCACCAGAATTTCAAAAAGCCTTCCAAGTTACCCGCTTAGAAGGCTTTTTTTGCGCCTATTATTTTTGCGTTCTGTTATATTTCGGGTTCGCGTGTCCATCCACCCATGCCCACAAAGGGAAAATTATGAACTTCAATAAAATCGCCGCCGTAGCCGTTGTCGCTGCTTCCATGGTCCTTCCCGCCCCAGCCGTTTGGGCTCAAGCCCAAGGTGCTGCTGGCTCTACTGGTGCTGGCTCTACTGGTGCTGGCGCCGCTGGTTCTACTGGTGCTGGTGCTGGTGCTGGTGCTGGTGCTGGTGCTGGTGCTGGTGCTGGTGCTGGTGCTGGTGCTGGTGCTGGTGCTGCTGGTGCTGCTGGTGCTGGTGCTGCTGGTGCTGGTGCTGCTGGTGCTGCTGGCGCCGCTGCTGCTGGCGGGGCTGCCGCCGCAGGAGCTGCTGCAGCTGGTGCAGCAGCTGTCGGCGGAATTGCCGCGGCGACTGTGGCAGCGGCGGTGGCCGTGGGTGTAGCGGTTGCTGTTGCAACGACCCAAACCACCAGTGGCACCACTGGCACCACCAATTAATTCGGTGCTTCATTGCTGACTAGCGCCTTCGGGCGCTTTTTCTTTTCTGCTTTGAAACTTTTCTCTTGCTTTTCCTGCCGAGGGTGGCTTTTGACCATTGCGACGGTTCACCTTGCGGGATGTGCCTCAGGCACAACCCCTTTGGTAGATATCTTGTCTACGGTGGCTTCTGAAAAAATGGAGGCGGGAGACGGCTCCAAACGCCTTGGCACCCCCAACCCCAAACTCGATTACTTGCGCGTTCAAGCGCAGGACAATCCCCCGGCCTTTCTGGTGCTGGGTTATGTAGACACCCACCCTCAGGGTGACATCGAAGTCTGGTACTCCGGGCAGCATGAAGTCATCAAAACCCAGAATGGCCGAATCGTTGGCACTGCGGGACTGGAAGTAGATTGGCGCACCGTTCAATTTCCATCCGCACCGCCCGCATGGAAGGCAAGCCATTCACCAGGTGTTACTTACCAGCGCCTGCGTGACGAAATGCCAAGCCACCGCTACACCATTACCGAACAGATGGATCACCAAGCCTGGCAAGGTACGCCTCCCATCACCTTGCCTGCGTCACTTACAGCGGAGCAGGCTCGCACCTATGCATGGTTTCGCGAGTCCACCCTAAAAACAACAGCAGAAGCGCTCCCCCCCGCATGGTTTGCCTGGGGTGTGCGCCGGGGCGTGCCTACCGTGGTGTATTCAGAGCAATGCTTATCAGCGTCTTTTTGCCTCAAGCTACAACGCTGGCCCGTGCAAGAAGGCGCCCTGTGAAATTTCGACCTACACGCATAGCCCAAGCCTCTTTCCTGTGCATGGCATGTTGGTTTGGCTTGCCCAGCGCCGGGCTCGCTCAATCGGCGGCAATAGCTGCTTCCATCGTACCCGGAGAGCGGTTGAGCGACTGGCTGCTGCGCAACGCCGGCCCCAACGCCGACACCACAGCACTCCAATGGCAGGTACCTGCCGAGCGTGCGCCGCAAGCACAACTCCGCCAAGCGGCGTCTCTTGGCGTGCAAAGGAGTACAGGAGACGCTTTTTCTGCCGAGGCCCGAGACCATTTGTCCGAATGGGTGATGGCACTGCCCCTCACCGGACGGCTTACGGTCGCAATTGCAGATGCCCGCTGGCTTCAGGGTGCACCTGCACAAGACCCTATCTTGCAGGAGGGTCAGCGCATCGTTCTACTACCCCGCCCCTCCACCGTCACCGTGGTGAACGAGGCAGGCCTACCCTGCACGGCATCCCACACGCCTGGTGCACTGATTCAGGATTATTTACGCGCCTGCCTGGGGGATGCCACCAGCAGCCAGGTGGACTGGACCTGGATCGCCCAAGCCGATGGACGCACCACACGTTACGGCATCGCCCCGTGGAGCCAGGAGCCCCAAGCCGAACCCGGCCCCGGCGCCTGGATCTGGGCACCCAGCCGACAGATGGGCATTTCAAACACCACATCCGACAATCTGGCCCGCTTTCTGGCCACCCAGGAGCCCGGTGAGTTCATGTTACCTGCAGAGCAAACCCGCGCCGTGACGGTGCGGCTTGCAGGCACAGAACGCCCTGACGGACTCCGCCTTAGCGCCAGTGACTGGGGTGAAATTGGATTGCTGCAAACCCCCACCGCCCGCATGACATCGTCAGGTGATGTGCGCCTGCACGTGAGCAAGGTCGCGCCCTACACCAGCGGCACCGTCATGTTTCAGCGTTTTGAATGGCTGGAAACCGGGTTCCGTTATACCGATGTGGCCAACCGTTTGTACGGCCCCAGCATTGCGGGTGATCAGTCCTACAAAGACAAATCCATCGACCTGAAGCTGCGTTTGCATGCAGAAACCGCACTTGGGCCTCAAATTGCCTTAGGCATGCGAGACATCGGCGGCACCGGCCTGTTTTCCAGCGAATACCTTGTAGCCAACAAGCGCTGGGGCAACTGGGACGCCAGCCTGGGCCTGGGCTGGGGTTATATGGCGGGGCGCGGCAACCTCAAAAACCCCCTGTCCGTTTTGGGGAACGCGTTCGACAAACGTGCCCCCCCCACCGTTGGCCAAGGTGGCGTCGTCAACGGGCAATCCATGTTTCATGGTCCCGCAGCGCTTTTTGGGGGTGTGCAATGGCAGTCGCCGTCCAGCCCCTGGATTGTCAAGCTGGAGTTGGATGGCAACGATTACCAACACGAGCCCCAAGGCAACAACCAAACCGCCAAAAGTCTGTTCAACTTTGGCGCCGTGTACCGCTACTCCCCCAACATAGATTTCAGCCTGGGTTTCGAGCGCGGCACCACTTTCATGGTGGGCTTTACCCTGCATGGCGGACTCGACACCTTGCGTTCGCCCAAGTTGCTGGACCCCGCACTGCCACCGGTACGCCCCCTGGCCCCAGTTCAATTGCCGCCTACGGGCTGGACTGGCACCGCCCAAGCCATGGAATTGCACACCGGCTGGTCGGTGCGCGGCATTGCGCACCAGCACACCACCACCACGGTGGTGGCCGAAACTGACACCGCCGTCCACCTGCAAGAGCGAATTGACCGCGCCGTCACGATTTTGCACCGTGATGCGCCCGCATCTTCCACGCGCTTTGTCTTGCAATTGCAAGAACGCGGACTGCCCACGCTGCAGGTGGAGATAGACCGCGCTGAATGGGTCTCCTTGCAAACCCGCGCCGAACCGCCCGCTCTGCGCCTGCCCGCGCAGCGTGTGTCGCCAGGACAGAGAACCTCTCTTGCTGCTGTTGGTTCGGACGATGAGACCGGCAACACATGGACAGGCAAGCCCATAGGATTCACTGGCGAATGGGGCCCCAGCTACAGCCATATTCTGGGCGGGCCCAACAACTTTGTGCTTTATCAGTTGGGCCTGCAAGCCAAACTGGAGCAGCGTTTTTCTGACAGCACCTGGCTCAGTGGTGCATTTGATTTGCGCCTGCTGGACAACTACGGCAACTTTGTCTACGACGCCCCCAGCAAACTCCCCCGCGTGCGCACCCACCAGCGCGAGTACGTCACCACCTCGGCGCTGACCATGCCACTCCTGCAGCTCACCCATGTGCAGGATATGGGCAACGGCCACTATTTCAGCGGCTATGCAGGCATGCTGGAAACCATGTACGGCGGGTTCGGTGCCGAATGGCTTTACCGCCCCTGGCAGAGCCGCCTGGCTTTGGGAATAGACGTCAACCATGTGCGCCAGCGCAACTTCAGCCAAAACTTTGCCTTTCGCGACTACGCTGTCGACACCGGCCATGCCACTCTGTATTGGGACACCGGCTGGAAAGACCTCCAGGTTAACTTGAGTGCTGGACGCTACCTGGCGGGCGATGTGGGTGCCACGGTGGATGTGAAACGCACCTTCTTGAACGGCGTAACCGCCGGCGCCTGGGCGACCAAGACCAATATTTCCGCAGAAACTTTTGGCGAAGGCAGCTTCGACAAAGGGATTTACGTCACCATACCGTTTGACGCAATACTGCCCAAGTCCACCTCTGGCAATGGCAACATTGTGTGGACTCCACTCACCCGTGACGGTGGCGCCCGCCTGAACCGGCGCTTTACCCTCAATGACCTCACCCGCCAGCGCGACTACCGCGCCCTGGAATGGCGCTCAGTCACCCCAACCGGCGTGCGCTCCGCCGAGAACACCAGCTACGTGCTGCGGGAGCCATCACTCCACGCATTTGAGAGGCTGGGCGACACCACAGCCACCCTCGGCCAACAGATAGCGGACGTCCCGGCCTCCACTTGGCTGTTGGCAGGCGGTGCCATTCTGGCGTCCAGCCTGCTGGACAAACCCATGGACAACTGGGCGCAAGACCACCAGGGCGGCAGCGCAGAACGCTTAGGCAAGGCCACCAACGCCCTGCCCGTTGCCATGGCGCTGGGCGCTGGGTTGCTATACACCGGCATCGGCGGTGACAGCGCCTCCAGCACGGCAGAGACGGCACTCACTGCCGCAGCCTACACCTGGGGCGCTAATCTGGCCACACGCTATGTAGTGGGCCGCGCACGGCCCTTTGAAGAACAGGGTGCAGGCAGCTTCAACGGCTTGACCAGCAACTCGGCCCAATCGGGCTTTGCGTCCAACCATGTCGCCCTGGCCTTTGCCCTGGCAACGCCTTTTGCCCAGCGCCACGACATGCCCTGGCTCTATGGCCTGGCTGCCGCATCGGCCTTCGGGCGCGTCCAGCAGCGCGAACACTGGGCATCTGACACTGTGGCCGGTGCCTTCATGGGTTATGCCATTGGCTCCATGCTGACCGATCAGCAAACCCAGAACAAGAATGGCATGCGGCTGAGTGTTACGCCACAGGCTGTGGTGGCGAACTGGTCGTTTAAATAGCCATTGGCAGCACAGTGCCACCTCGCCTGCGCGGCATGGGGCGAAACGGCATGGTTTGCTTATACAAAACGGCCTTCAATAGCCTTCAGACACGCGTCAATCGCATTGGTCGTCTGCGCAGACACTTGGTTGCTTCTGGCCAATGAGGGCCATTGCGACACCGCATGCCGCACTTCATTCATAATTTTCGCGCCATTGACGATGCGAAATGCAGCTGCAATCTCCAGCAGTTTTTCTGGGCCAGGGTTACCGCTACCGGCAATGGCAGTGGTGTGCTCATTACCCATGCCATGGCTAAAGGTCAGGTCATACGCTGGCGACAACTCCCACCCCCTGGCACCGTACACAAAAGCAAAATTCTTGGCGTGATCATCTTTGTTATGCGCCAGCACGTTGAACGTCATCAACCGAAATGCGCGCTCCACCTGCCTGACGTCTTTTGTCAAAATAGATGTTGCGGCCAACACGTCTTTGTAGTCAATGCAAGGCAACCTGAAGTCTGCGTAGTACAAACCAGCCATGGTGACCACATGCAGACGCTCGCTCCCATCCCGGTCAAACCGGCGAACCGCAAAGTAGTCCTCTGTTGCGCCATTGACGGCCACGCTTTGCAACGCTGTGGGCGGCATTTGGACCCCGGCCAACTGAGCCATATCCGCGTAGGTTTTTTCCGCGCGGCCCATATCTTGGGGGTCTTCTTTGGAGCGAAACTTGACCAACCAATGCTGGTAATCTGGCGGTATCTGATGAAAGCCAGACAAGCATACCGATGACTGCGCCGACAAGGCCACTGTCACCTTGGGCCTTGCCCCGCCTGGCGAGCCGCCTTGAATACGCAATTGAGTCAACACATCATCCCTGCTGCCCGACAGCACCCGCTCCACCGAGGCAGCCATCAGGGAAAGATTGACCTCGTCTTCAACCGCTTCCTTTTCATACTCGGGTTCATAGCTCAACGCACCCATCGCCCGGTTGCCGATGTAGGCCAACCGATCCAGCGGCGTGATCTGATGCCGACTCCAACCCAGGCAATCCCCCAAGGCCCGGTCCATCAACAGCAGGCCCCAGCCATCGGGCAAAGAATCATTAAAAACCCCATGAAGCCCCGCAAACAACGGGTCTTTTGCAAGCTGCGCCGCCGCATTGAAAGCCAGCGACCTGGGGGCCAAATCAAATCCACTTGTCAGCCACAGCGGTGCATATTCAAAAATGATCTTTGACTTGTCCGCCAACGCCAAGGTACCAACCCATTGACCACGGCACATCACCCTCAGCCGCTCCACATGCGTTGTCATGCCCGCCCTCTCTGTCTTTTACGGTGGTGGAGCTCCCGAATCGAAGGGACGGAAGTTTCCGCCAAGACAGTATCCAGGTCAGAAACCCTGTCCAGCGCCATCAAAATGGCAACCAGACTTGCCGAGCTGATAAGCCCGCTGACTTCAAACCTTTTAATCGAGCTTTCAGGCACTCCAGAGCGCTCGGATAGCGTTTTGCGCGACATGTTCAAGCGCAGCCTGACTACTTTGGCCCGCTCGCCAAGTTCGGTCAATATTTGCTGTGGTGCTTTGAATTCAATGGATAACATATTGTCAATTATATTGACAAATTCAATATAACGGATAACTGGTTACCAGTTGAAATTTACAGGAATAAGAATCCGGCCCCACCAGCACCTACGCCACTACCACCTCCACCCCCGGATGCAACCCGCCCAGCACCTCGCGCAGCGCCTGCTTGGCCCCGGCATCGCCGTGCACCAGGCGTATCTGCCGAGGCTTGTGTCGCATGCGCCCCACAAAGTTGAGCAAATCTTTTTGATCGGCGTGGGCCGAATAGCCGCCCAGGGTGTGCACTGCCGCGCGGATGGTGATGCGCTGGCCGTCCAGCTCAACATAGCCGCCCTTGGGGCCGTATTTTTGAATGGCCTGCCCCAGGGTGCCTGCGGCCTGATAGCCTACAAACAGCACATCGTGGCGGGGGTCGCCCAGCATGGCCTGCAGATAATTCACAATGCGCCCGCCACTGCACATGCCGCTGGCTGCAATCACTATGGCCGCCTTGCCGGTCTTGGCCAGCATGACCACGTTTTGCAGGTGGTCTGTGTGGCTGCTGATGGTGGTGAGCTGCTCAAACGCCAGCGGGTGGCGGCCTTTGAGCAACTTGGCTTTGGCCTCGGCATCCCAGTGGTCGCGCAGTTTGGCGTAGCCGGCGGTAAAGTCTGCCGCCAGGGGGGAATCAATAACAATGTCCAACGTCCCCCAGTCCAGGCCCGCACCCTTGGCTGCGCCGCCCTTGAAACCTTTCAATTTTTGCCGGTGAATGATCTCTTCCAACTCATACAGCAGCTCTTGCGTGCGGCCAATGCTAAACGCCGGTATCAGCACCGTCCCCTGGTTTTTCAGGGCGCGCTCCACCAGGGCCTGCAAGCGGGTGCGGCGGTCTTTGCGGCTTTGGTGGGTGCTGCCGCCGTAGGTGCTTTCCAGCACCAGCACGTCGGCACTGTACGGTGCCTGGGGTGCGGGCAACAGCGGGGTGTAAGGTGCACCCAGGTCGCCACTGAACACAATGCGCTGGCGCGGCTGGCCTATTTCACACTCCACATAAGCCGAACCCAAAATGTGCCCGGCCGGTTGCAGCTTGATGCGCAAACCATGCACACCGGCAATGGCCTTATGCCATTGCTTGTAAGGCAGCGGCACAATCTGCTGCGCCACCAGCTTTAAAAACTGGTCTATCAGACCCTGGTTTTTGGTGAAACCCACTTTCAGCGCATCTTCCAGCACCAGAGGCAGCAGCGCCGCACTGGCCTGGCTGCACAAAATAGGCCCCCTAAAACCCGCCGCAATCAGATAGGGAATGCGCCCCACGTGGTCGATGTGCACATGCGTTACCACCAGCGCACGCACTTTGTCGATAGGGAAATTGATTTCCAGCTGGCTGGCGGATGCGCCATCTGCCGCCGTCTCGGCCCCCTGAAACAAGCCGCAGTCCACCAGCACCGCCTGCCCGTCTGGCAGGGTAAGCTGATGGCAGGAACCGGTTACGCCCGTCGTGGCACCGTGGTGGGTGATGGTGAAGGTGGCTGGCATGGGGCTCCCTGAAAAAACGTGCGTGCGAGCATCATAGGCCAGACATGGCCAAGCCGAAAAGCGATAGCCTTGTCCAACGTGGTACGAACCTAAACGGCGGCTGTATTTCCACCCAGATGGAAGCCTGAAACACTGCATTCCTGAGCGACGTTTTCAAGACGGGATCCGGGTCAAATTACTGTTTATGTAACCCATTGGGTTGCATAAAGTAAGGTAGCGGGTTACAGTTTAGGCATGATCAAATCGTTCGCACACAAAGGGTTGGAGTTGCTTTTCACGACGGGCAGCAAGTCGGGCGTTCAATCCATTCATGCCACCCGGCTGCACTTGATGATGGCCATGCTGGATCAGGCCCGTGTCGTGGAGGATATGGATGCCCCAGGCCTGCGTTTGCACCAGCTCAAGGGCAAGAAGTCGGCTTATTGGGCGGTGACGGTGCAAGCCAACTGGCGCATGATTTTCAAGTTCGACGCGGGCGATGCCTACGTTGTTGATTACCTCGATTACCACTGATAAAGGAGCCTCACCATGATGATGCATACCCCACCCCATCCCGGCACCATCCTGCGCGAGATGTGGCTCAAACCCCTGGATTTGTCCGTCACTCAGGCTGCGGCGCAACTCAAGGTGTCGCGCAAAACCTTGTCCGAAATCGTTAACGCCCGCGCCACCGTGACGCCCGAGATGGCCATGCGCCTGGAGCTGGCTTTTGGCAAGAGTGCCGAGAGCTGGCTGGGCCACCAAGCCGCGCATGATTTATGGGAGATTGAACCGCGCAAGGCCGATTTTGGTGTACAGCGGTTGACCGTGTCGATTTTAAATTCAGATCTTCAATCCGACGCCGTTTGAGAAAAGCGGCGGCACCAAACCACACAGCGAAAAGCGTTACATGCAATGGACTATTAACCTATACATGTTGCATGTAACAATTCAAGGGATGATGAAATGGCAACGATACATGTGAATGCACGAGTTCAAAGACACCGCGATGCGTTGCGCATGGCGGGCCTTCGACCGGTTCAAATCTGGGTACCTGATACGCGACGACCAGACTTCGCGCAAGAGTGCCGTCGCCAGTCCCAACTTGTCGCTCAGCAACCGTTACGGTATTGCCGGTGACAAGCACGCTTGTTGCTGCCCCGTTGCTGCGCATCACCGTTCCGCCCAGCACCGAGAATGGCCTGCAGAAGCCTTCACAGGTGATGGTAGACAAGGTCGTTACGGTAAAGCGCGACAAGGTAGGGCAAACCTTCGGACGCATCAATGCAGACACGTTGGTGGAGGTTGAACGCTGCTTGGCCGTGTTCTTGGGAATCGCAAAGTAACCAGTCTGGACAGGCCCGTGTCGTGGAGGATATGGTGTCGCGCAAAACCTTGTCCGAGATCGTTAACCGCACACTGACCACCATCCACTCGATGAAATTTGAATACATGGTGAAGTCTATGTCCATTGCGACTTGCTCGCGGGCACGAGCGCAGCCCAGCCGTCGGGGGGATGGCCGCGCTGGAGCATTTTCTGAAACACGGCATAAGGATCGCTCTTGCTGCCGGACGATCTCAAAGTGTTTTCGTCATTGACCCAGGCAAATATGATGATCTTGGTTTTGGAGTCAAACCGGAAAAACAACCGAAACCTTCGCCCGATCTTGGCCCGTCGCCAATGCCTGAACGCAGAGCCCATGGTATTGCCCTGCCGATACTCTTCGCGATTGGGGTCACTTGGCACGGTCTCAAGCATCAACTGAGACAAGGCGTTGAAAAGTTTGACGTTGGCGTTTGACTCAAACCCTTGCGGGTCTTGGGCCTGCGCCCGTTGTGAGGCGACTTGCAACTTCTGGAGTTGCTCAATCAGACAATCGTGGAAGAGCAAATTCCAACCGTGGCGCTGAATCACAGCGCTACATCTCCATGGATATCTTCGCCCAGATCGATAGGCCGCTTGATGGCCGACAACATGGAGCGCGCCAATTCATTGGGTAGCGTAGAGATATGCAGACCCGACGCGATGTCTTTTTCAAGCAGCGCCAGAAAGCACGCGATGGCGGGGTCTTCATGGACCTCATTTTCGACACGGGTGACCACGACTTGTGAGCCCAGCAAGTCGAACGCTACCTTGCCACCAAAATCTACGCCAAGTGCTTGACGAATAGGTTTGGGCAAAGTGATCTGGCCTTTCGATGTGATGGTGGCGACTTCATGAATAGCTTGCATGGCTAGATTTACCTCCAGTGGAGCAAGCATTGTAAGGATTAGTCCTTACAACATCAAGCATAAGCCTTGGCCAACGTGGTGTGCGCCTGAATGGTGGCCGTATTTCCACCCAGATGCGCGCCTGAAACGCTGCATTCCTGAGCGACGTTTCCAAGACCGAAGCGAGGCAAATTCAGGTCGTCAATCCGATGCAGTTTGAAAAAGCGGGAAAAACTCCGCGAGATACGGGCGAGCGCAATACAATGTATCTCATTTTATGGGAAGGAGGCTGTTATGGCTGCCACATCAATGGTTCACGTTCGTGTAGACGAGCAAATCAAGGCACAGGCCACCGAGACGCTCGCCGCGATGGGGCTGTCCGTCTCTGATGCCGTGCGCGTGTTTTTGATGCGTGTAGTCGCCGATAAGCAAATGCCATTTGCACTGAAGGCTCCCAACGCCGAAACCCGTGCAGCAATGGCTGAGGCCGACGAAATTGCACGCACACACCGCGCAAAAAACAGCGGCAAGTAAGCGCGCCTCATTGCCGCGTGCGGCGGACTATGCGTACAAACTCGATGACAGTGGGAAGCATGGTTTGTGCGAACAGGAACCCAATTGTGGACCCTGAGCAAACGGCTTGCGTCCATGGCCAGCGAATTGCACGAGGCCTACCGTCCAACGCTGCATTTCCGAGCGACGCTTTCCAAATATTGAAGACACATCCGGCATGCCGATCATGGGCATGGGAGATTTTTCACAGCAGAAGTAAAAAAGCCCTGGTTGTTTCCAGCCAAGGCTTTTGATCAAATCACACTGGCAAAAGCCAGTTGGGGGACTCAGAAAGAGTGGGAGAGCACCAGGCTGGTTTCGCTGGCGTTGGCGGAGTAGCCAAACTGGTTCAGGCTGGCTACGCTGGCAGCAGCTCCGCCACCTGCCGCTTTGACAGCGGCACCATACGCTTCAAACTGCTCATAACCGCTACGGGTCCAGGTGGCGTATTTCACCGTCAGGTTCGTGCGTTTGCTCAGGTCGTATTTGGCGCCAAAGCTCATGCTGTTGGCCGTTCCGTCCGCCAATTGCATAGCGGCTTTAAAGCCTGCATTTTGGAATGCATTCGTGCCCGGAAAGGCCGACACCGCCGCATCAGAAACGCCGGAAGTCGTGGCACGCCCCAAAGTCATGCCGAAGGTCAACGCACCCATGGGAACCGACACCCCCAACATCATGTCAGTCACTTTAGGGCCAACCGAGGCAGTGGTGGAGTTCATACCAAAACCGACCTTGGCCACGCCAAAATTGTAGCCCGCCTGTACAGCAAACACGCTGTCTTTGGTGAGCCCCTCTGCGGTGGCAATGGTTGCAGAGTTCCGGTTGTCATACGCGCGGTAAGCTCCCACCAAATCCAGAGGCCCTTTGTTGTAAACAAGCACAAAATCGCTAGTGCGCTGACCAACCTTCGTTCCCGCCGCACCACTTGTACCCTCGCCAAGGCCAATGCCGGCGGAGGATTCAGAAAGTTTGTATACAAAAACCACAGGCCCAATGGGGGCTGCATAGCTAACAAAGTCGCTGCTGGAACGAATTTGAAATAGCTTGCCGTCCATATCAACCACTGGCGCACCTGCGGAGGGAATACCACTGTGGATAGCTGCATCCTTGGTGGTGCCCAATTGAATACGCCCAAATGAATTATTGGTGTAGGTCAAGGTGGCGTCGCGGCCTTGCACCGTGCCGTTGCCAGACTCACCGCTGCGGTCGGCGCCAGCCAAGGCCAGTGCAGCTTCAATTTTCTGCCCGCCACCCAGGTCCTCGGTGGCGACAAAATCAATTTCTGAAGTATCCACACCAAAACCGGAAGCATCTGCACCCGAGGTTGCGGGAATAGCAGTGCCACCCAGAAAAGGGGACAACGTGATAGCGTTGGTGCCAACCGAGGTGGTCAGTTTATGGCCCATAGCCAAAGTGCCGGTAACGGTTACCTGGGCGAACGAAGCGCCGGATGCAGCCAACACTGCCAGCGCGATAAGAGTCTTTTTCATGCGTATGTCCTGATGGTGAATTTTTGTCGTAATCGCGCTTAGCCAAGCGCGATCATGTCTCCTCGGCTTCCTTTCAGAAAGCTGACTCTATTGAACCAAAAATCACAGATATTACAAAGAACTTTCTATTATTGATTTTTATATTAATGTTGTATGCCGCTGAAATGTTGCAACTACCCCACATGACTTGAGCACGCACCATGGAAAAAGCCCCACGGCATTGCTGCCATGGGGCTTTGAATTTCAAACACGCAGCTAGCTTACGCTAGCCAGGTATTTAGAACGAGTGGGACAACATCAGCTGGTACTGGCTGGATGCTTCTTGACCAGCAGCAATACCGGTGGCAGCTTGTGTCCAACGTGCGTAGTTGCCGATAACCGCAGTACGCTTGCTCAAAGCGTAGTCGAATTGCAGCGACGTACCATTGGCCGTTCCAGAAATGTTCGCGCCAACTGCGTTCAAGGAATCATCCAACTTGCGGGAAACCAGGTTCAGACCCAAAGTAACAGCGCCCATGGGCATGGAAGCACCGAAAGCCACATCTGTCACCTTAGGATTAGCAACGCCAGCGGTATTGCTGTTCTTGTTGGTCACGACAATACCAGCGCCCAATTTGGCAACGCCCAGGTCGTAGTTACCAGACAGACGTGTCTGGTCTTTGGTAGCACTGTAACCAGTGTTGCTGCTTGCAAATTGCAAGTATGTACCGTTGGCATTCAGAGCACCAGAAGCGTAGCTGGCAGACAAACCGGTCAGGCTCTGCGCAGTGACAGCACCCGCGCCGTTAGAGCCGAAACCCATGCCCAATGCGCCCGTAGTGGCGCCTTCTTGGTAAGTTGCGGTAACCGTGAAAGCACCGACGGGAACCACATAGGAAACGGTGTCGCGGACAGTACGGTCGCTAAACACTTTGCCATTCCAACCAGAGTAGTAAGCACCAACACCAGCCAAACCACCACCCAGGTAGTCAGCCGCCTTAACGGTGCCCAAAACCAAGGCGCCCACAGGGGTTGCCAAAGTCAAGGTAGCGTCCTGGCCACCAGCTGCGCCAGCACGGGTGATACCACCCAAAGACATCTTGGCAGTTGCCTTGTAACCACCACCGATGTCTTCGGTAGCCACGAAATTAACTTCAGCGGTATCGTTACCGAAGCCAGCTGCTTCAGAGGAAGCAGTGACATTGTCCTTGCCATTGGCTTGGGCTTGGTAACCCATGGTCACGTTACCAGTCAGGGCAACTTGAGCAAAAGAAGCGCCGGAAGCAGCCAGAACGGCCAAAGCGATAAGTGTCTTTTTCATTTAAAAATACTCCAAGGTTAAACAAAGGGCTCCGGACTGAAATCTCAGAACCCCGGGCCAACCTCCTAGTTCAGGAAGTTGTGTGTATTGCACCAGACGAACGGGGGTTTGGCAAAGAATTGGCCCTGAAATAAGGGTAAAGACCTAGTTTTCGTTGCAAGCTTGCAACAGCTTGTATCCACTGGTTCTCTTTTGCAGAAGATGCTCTCATGCGGACAGCCATGATAAAATTTAACATGGCTGATACAAAAATCATCGACGATGTTCACCACATCACACCCAAACGCGGCAACGGCCAGCTTAGACGGGAAATTTGGGTTAATGAACAAGGCAACGTAATGCGCTACAACCTTGCTTACATCAACCATGCGCTGTGCGGCGAGGATAACGGTCGCATAGTGGGCTACGACAACCAGCATGGCTATCACCACCGCCATTATTTTGGCGCTGTAACGCCTGTCATCTTCACAAGTTTTGAAGACATCGAAGATCAATTCCAGTCCGATTGGACCGCACTCAGGAGCAACGCATGAAAAACATCATTCTCAAAGCCGGTTCCGAACATGATTTTTTCCAGCGGGGAAGGTCACTGGCACGCTTGGCCGACACTGGCAAATTGCTGCCTGAAGAGTGCACCATCAGCTTTGAAGACCCTGCGGAACTCCTGCGGCTACTTACAGCCAGTCGCCTGGACGTGTTCCGAAGTGTGAAGGAGGAACCTGGCTCAATCACCGTCATTGCCGAACGATTGCATCGCGATCGCAGTGCCGTCAAACGTGATGTTGACCAGTTAGCGCAAGCGGGACTTGTGACGGTTGAGACCAAAGTCCTTCCAGGTCACGGCCACATGAAGGAGGTTCGGGCTTGTGCCAGCCGTTTTCGCCTTGAAGCCATGGTGTTGTGATGTAATTTCGCGCGTATGTGGATGACGGCACTGTCGTTTGGCCGGGCATGTAAACGCTTGCTACATTGTGGGCACAAGGAAAATATGAACCTCTTCTCTGCACTCGGATTTCGCTGGAACAGGTTGGCCGTACCTGGTGTGGTGCCGACCCATTCCATTGCGCGGGTGGCCTTCCGTTTTCATCGCATGCTGCCTGAGTTCGTTTGGGATGCCTCCATGCTCGAAGGCAATCCCTTCACCTTCGCCGAGGTCAAGACGCTGCTGGATGGCGTAACCATCGGCGGGCGGAAAATTTCAGATCAAGAGCAAATCCTCAACCTGGCAGCAAGCTCCAGGCACCTTCTTGCACTGGTGAAAGCGGGCCAGTTCTCACTGAGCAAAGCCACGTTCACCGAACTGCACGGCCTCGTTGCTCGCAACGAGGCTTTGGAGTGGGGCCACTTTCGGGGCGAGGGCAATGAAACAAACTACACGCCGGATGTTGGCCTGGGTGAACATGGTCGGTACACTCCGCTGGCGACCGTTGCTGGCGCCCCGGAGTTGAACCGCGTCTTTGCAAGCGGCCTGCAAGCACTTCAAAGCGAGGTGCAGCATCCATTTGAAAAAGCCGCCGCCTTTTTCCTGTTCGGTGCATTGCAGCAATTTTTTTTCGATGGAAACAAGCGCACGTCTCGCTTCATGATGAATGGAATTTTGATGTCGGCGGGCATTGATGCGATCAGCGTCCCCGCAGCCAAGACGCATGAATTCAATGACAATATGGTTCGGTTTTACCTGGAGAAAGATGCATCCGAAATGATGGCATTTTTGGTTGACTGCCACCCGGACGCAGAGCAAATTCATGGGGCGAACCCGCGTCGTTCAACAGCAGAAAACAAGAGTGGGATGGCGCCATGAAGATTCACCTGGGCACGCGACCGTGGCTCCAAGGTAGATGCCAGGCCCTGTCCAGCAGGGTGCATGCCCGCAAAAAATGTCCCTGAAAACCAATTAATCCGCATGGACACCCTACTCACCACCTTCGACACCGCGCTGCGCACCCTGTTTGCCAAACCCCACGCGTCGCAGGCCTGCCCGACCTTGCCGGAGCACGCCACCGAACTGAACGCGGAGGACAAGCGCCGCTCTGCCGGGTTGATGCGGGTTAACCATGTGGGCGAGGTATGCGCCCAGGCACTCTATACCGCGCAGGCCTTTTCCACCCAGAATCCCGCGCTTCGTGCGCATTTCACACGGGCTTGTGTGGAAGAGACTGACCATTTGGCATGGACTGCGCAGCGGCTGGAGGAACTGGGGTCGCGCCCCTCGCTGCTCAATCCGCTGTGGTACGCGGGTGCTTTTGGATTGGGGCTGCTGGCCGGTCGGCTGGGCGACCCGGTGAGCCTGGGCTTTGTCGAGGAGACCGAAATTCAGGTCGGCGCCCACTTGCAAAGCCATCTGGACGCGCTACCCGCAGGTGACCACACTTCACGCGCCATCGTGGCGCAGATGCGCGACGATGAATTGCGCCACGCCCAGGACGCACAAGCCTCCGGGGCCATGGAGTTGCCTACGCCGGTGAAAGCGCTTATGCGCGCGGCGGCCAAGGTGATGACGACGGTGGCGCAGCGTATTTAAGCAACGCCATTCATTTGCGCCAACAGCCGCTTGAGCATCAAGAAGAACGAAGCACTACGCCAGATGCGCGTTTATCCAGGCCGCAATGCGCTGTTTGCGCTCCATAGAAAGCGGCAACTTTTCGGTGCGCTGCAGCAAAGTCGATCCGTCCACAATTCGGTGCTTTAGCATTTCCGCGACAAAAATCCAGTCTTTTTCCCGTCCTGCAGCCAGCTTGGAGACTGCAAGATCATGCGGCTCCAGACAAAAGCCGATTTTGAGGTCCGTATTGGAATTTTGAATTCGGATGAGTCGATCTTGCCACCCCTCTGGCAATAGTGCAGTCTCTGGGCCAACGCCTTGGGCGTAGTAACCAAAACAATCGTGAAAAGTAGACCCTTCCCCAATGGCGCCATCTATCAGGTCGGCCAAATCTGGTCTTTGCAGGGGGTAGATATCTGCCTCCATGGACTCGGTCAAAGATGCCGGTGGCACGGGGACCGCTCCCAAAATGGACTGACTGCCAACAACCACAATTTCATACTGGTCGGTGATGGCCGATGCAGCCCGAATGATGTGCTCCAGTTCAGTGCGGCGCATGTTGCATTTTCCAGGATTTTAAAAATTCAAACCGTTCCTTGGGAGTCAGCAAACAGGCCAGAGGAGAGGCCTGGCGCAATGCAGCGGCATGCTCCGAGTCTTCGGTGGCAACGGCCAAACACGCTTGCTCACCTTGGTCCAGCAAGCGCTGCCATTCGTCAAGATAGACAAAGGTGCGCGGCGAAACCGTTTGATGCCAACGCTGCAAGGTCGCCCTGGCTTTGTCCAACAAATGCGCATCCTTTCTCACCTTGTCTGCAACGATGCAGTGCAAGGCAAGACTGCGTTGATCAAGCTCTTGGTGGGTGGGCATGGCGTCACTGGTCCACGACTGTTGACGGCATGCCTAACGTGAATCTCGCGCCTACAAATGATGACGGCCAGGGCGCAACGGGGCTGACGTCAATACTCATGGTTTCCTCCCATCTTCGTCACTGGTGCGCTCAGACTCCATATCGCAAACACGGTCAAAAATGGCAGTCGCGATATGGGCGGCTCCTGCTTTGACGACCAGCTCCCAGTCAGGAAGCAGTGGAGTGGTGTTCTTTGACATAGTGCATCCAAAAATGGTAGCGCTGTGCGTAGGGGTCAGAAACGTATGCTTGGCAAATACGTTGTACACGCTCCAGCACAGACCGTTCTCCCAGTACCGCACGGCGCAGTTCAGCCCAGTCTTGCCAACGACCGCGAGAAATGACATCGTCGATGGCGGCAAGAGTGAAACCAGTATGGTTGAGATGACGGTGCTGCATATTAAATACCCTGTCGGTAGTATCCCAGAACACAGGGGTCGCGTGGCGCGTATGCCATGGCGGCGCAACCGGCTTTGCGCCTTTCTTACGCCTCAATCAGCTCGAAGCTGGTGGTAATTTCTGCTGTCTTGGCCAGCATGATGCTGGCGGAGCAGTATTTGTCGCGGCTCATGGCAATGACGCGTTCGGCGGTGAGTTTGACGGTGCCTGCCAATACCGTTTCCAGCGGGCGCGGCGCCAGGTTCAGGCCGCCGTTTTCGGGTTTGTCAGCGTCCGGTCCAGCTGACTGTGCATTCCATGTTGATCTCCGAATTGGTAAAACTGTTGAACAACGGCCATTGTCGTGCAAACAACGCTACACTTTAATAGACACCATATTTGATGCAATATTAGATGTTTATTTGTGATTGGAGAAGCCAATGGACACCGTACTTTCCCATTTTGCGGTCAGCGTTACCGAGCTCAAGCGCAATTACGCAGGCATTCTGAAAGAAGCTGACGACGCCCCGATTGCCGTTCTCAACCACAACCGCCCCGAAGCCTATTTGCTGCCCGCAGGCCATTACGAGCGGCTGATGGCCCATCTTGAAGACCTTGAAGATGCCCAACTGGTGCGTGAACGCTCCGACGGGCCATTCGTAGAGGTCGATATTGATGCGCTATAAACTGCGTTTTCACGAATTGGCGCTGCGTGAATGGCACAAGCTGGACAGCAGTGTGCGAGAGCCTCTCAAGAAGAAACTCGCAGAACGCTTGGACCAACCCCGCGTTCCCGCCAGTGCGCTGCATGGTATGCCTGACTGCTACAAAATCAAGTTGCATAGCCTTGGCTACCGACTGGTGTACCGAGTCGATGAGATGGATATTTTTGTCACCGTCATTGCCACCGGCAAACGCAACGACAACAAGGTGTATCGCACTGCAGCAGACCGCCTCTAGCGCGGGTCAACCATGTGGGCGAGGTGTGCGCCCAGGCCTTGTATACAGCGCTGGCTTTTTCCACCAAGAATCCCGCGCTTTGTGCCCATTTCACACGGGCTTGTGTGGAAGAGACCGACCATTTGGCATGGACTGCGCAACGGCTGGAGGAACTGGGGTCGCGGCCAAAGTGATGACGACTGTGGCGCAGCGCATCTAGACAACGCTTAGCCTGCATCCACTCCCTCGGACTTCAGGCCTCAACCAGGTCAAAACTGGTCGTAATTTCCGCCGTTTTGGCCAACATGATGCTGGCCGAGCAGTATTTGTCGTGGCTCATGGCAATGGCGCGCTCCACCGCCGCAGCGGGAATGCCTTTACCGGTCACGGTGAAATGCATGCGGATGTGGGTAAACACCTTGGGGTCGGTCTCGGCGCGCTCGGCGGTGAGTTTGACGGTGCAGCCCTGCACTGCATGGCGGCCGCGTTTCAAAATCAGCACCACGTCGTAAGCGGTGCAGCCGCCGGTGCCGGCCAGCACCGTTTCCAGCGGGCGCGGCGCCAGGTTCAGGCCGCCGTTTTCGGGTTTGTCGGCGTCCGGAGCACCGTCCATCATCAGCGTGTGGCCGCTCCCGGTTTCCGCGACAAAACCCATGCCCGAGCGGGTGTTCAGCCCTCCGGTCCAGCTGACTGTGCATTCCATCAAAACTCTCCTATCAGATATTTCGGTATCTCCTATAATACCAAAATGAAACCTCAAGTCGTCTTGGACACCAACGTGCTACTTACTGCACTCAAGTCTTCCCGAGGCACTTCATTCCGGTTGCTGTCCATGCTGGAGACCGACCGGTTTCAATTGCATGTTTCCACTCCCTTGGTGGCTGAGTACGAGTCTGTTTTAAAACGTGGATTGCTGGTTTTGACTCCGCAGCAAATGGATGACGTGGTGGACTTTATGTGCGCGCGGGCCATTCAACACAAAATTTATTACCTTTGGCGGCCTGTACTGAAAGATCCAGGAGATGATTTTTTGTTGGAATTGGCGGTCAAGGCCAACGCACGCATCATCGCCTGGAACGTAGCCGACTTTAAGCGGGCCCAACCCCTCGGTGTATTGGTGCAAACGCCGCGAGATTTTTTACATTTTTTGGAAGGGAAATAGCCATGAGCGCCATCAGCATTCGTTTGCCCGAATCGTTGCATCGACTGGCCCGCGACATCGCGCGGCAAGATCAGGTGTCCATGAACCAATTTATCGCCTCTGCTGTTGCAGAAAAAGTGTCTGCACTGGCAACAGAGCAGTACCTGAATGAACGCGCTGCGCGTGGCTCAGCAGAGAAATTTCGCGCCGCGCTGGCACAGGTCCCTCAGTCCGACCCAGAGGCGTTTGACCAATAGAAGTTGCCATGACTGAAAAAAAAATCAAACCACTCACCCCCGCCGACTACCTGAAGAAAATCCTGACCGCTCGCGTGTACGACGTGGCTACCGAGTCCGCCCTGGAGCCGGCCAAGAACTTGAGCAAACGTCTGCACAACACCGTGCTGCTCAAGCGCGAAGACCAGCAGGCGGTGCGCAGTTTCAAGCTGCGCGGGGCCTATAACAAGATGGCGCATCTGACCTCCGAGCAGCTCAAAAAAGGCGTGATTTGCGCTTCAGCCGGCAACCATGCCCAAGGCGTGGCCCTGAGCGCCACCAAGCTGAAAACGCGCGCCGTGATCGTGATGCCGACCACCACACCCCAGGTGAAAGTGGACGCGGTTCGGGGCTTTGGCGGCGAGGTGGTGTTGTTTGGCGACAGTTATTCCGACGCCTATGGACACGCGCTGGGTTTGCAAAAGAAGCAGGGCCTGACCTTTGTGCACCCGTTTGATGACCCGGATGTGATTGCAGGCCAGGGCACCATCGCCATGGAGATGCTGCGGCAGATGCAAACCCTGGGCGGCGCGCCGCTGGACGCGGTGTTTGTGGCCATTGGCGGGGGCGGGCTGGTGTCGGGCGTGGCCAATTACATCAAGGCGGTGGACCCGCGCATCAAGGTGATTGGGGTGCAGATGAACGACTCGGACGCCATGATCCAGTCCGTGTCCGCCAAAAAGCGGGTCACGCTGGCCGACGTGGGCCTGTTTTCAGACGGCACCGCCGTGAAACTGGTGGGTGAAGAAACCTTCCGCGTGGCGCGTGGCCTGGTGGACGCGTTCATGACGGTGGACACCGACGCGGTGTGCGCCGCCATCAAGGACATATTTGTGGACACCCGCTCCATCGTGGAGCCCGCCGGTGCGCTGGCCGTGGCCGCTATCAAACAGTACGTGGCCCAAAACAAAACCAAGGGCGAGACCTACGCCGCCATTTTGTGCGGTGCCAACATGAATTTCGACCGCCTGCGCTTTGTCGCCGAGCGCGCCGAGGTGGGTGAGGAACGCGAAGCCCTGTTTGCGGTGACCATTCCCGAAGAACGCGGCAGTTTCAAGCGTTTTTGCGAACTGATTGGCGAGCTGCCCGGCGGCCCGCGCAACGTGACCGAGTTCAACTACCGCATCAGCGATGCCGCCAAGGCCCATGTGTTTGTGGGCATCACCACCCAGGGCAAAGGGGAATCCACCAAGATTGCCAGCAACTTCACCAAGCACAAGTTCGCCACACTGGACCTGACACACGACGAGTTGGCCAAGGAGCACATCCGCCACATGGTGGGCGGCCTGTCCACCCTGGCGCAAGACGAGCGGCTGCTGCGCTTTGTGTTCCCCGAGCGGCCCGGCGCACTGATGAAATTTTTGAGCCTGATGCGTCCGGGCTGGAACATCAGCCTGTTCCACTACCGCAACCAGGGTGCGGACTATGGCCGCATTCTGGTGGGCTTGCAGGTGCCCAAGGCGGATAACAAGGCCTTTGCCAAGTTCCTGCAAACGCTGGACTACCCCTATGTGGAAGAGACCGACAACCCGGTGTACCGCATGTTCTTGCAGCAGTAGAACGCCGAAAACTCCACATTTTTGCTATTAATTTGAGGGCATTCGTAAAAGTGCATGGGAACCGAGAAGGCGACGCATGCTGATCCAACATCGTAAAATCGTGTTGTAATTTGCTGCACAATCCGATACAGTAGCAACGCTAGAAAATCGTAATAGCTTGTTGTGATTGGAGCCTCTATGACTGCCAGAGAACTTGAAGCGACGCTGTTGACTCGGTGTACCGTCGCTGCGCGGGAAGTCGCGCCGACAGCCCAAGATCAGCGCGAGGCCAACGTGTTCCAGTTGGCGGCGATGGTCGTCCGATCACGCTTCCCCCGCGAGTCCACGAGCCTGATGCTGGCGAGCGAGCAGTATTTCGCAACACATCCCAGTGAGCGACTGGCTTCGGGTGATGTAGTCAGGAAGGGATGGGTTCAGAGTCTGCCACGTTTGCGTGACATGCTGAGTCAGCAACTTTATGGGCGCTGAAACCATGCCGAAGAGCCAAGTGTTCCATACCCACACTGCGCTGGCAGAGGGCCTGAGAGAGCTTTTCAAGCAACTTGAAGAGCGGCTTTCACTGCGCAGCCCCATCAATGTGTATCTGGCAGGTGGATGGCAGTTCATCTTTACACGGCCAGCCGTGTCACTACTGACGTTGATGCCGAATTTGGCAGTCGTGTATTCATTCCTAACGACCTGATTGTGGACGTTACGCTGGAGGATGGAACGCGGGAGTCGGTGTACTTCGACACCAACTACAACTCGTCGTTTGCCTTGATGCACGAAGATTATCTTGACGATGCCATTTTGCTGGATTTAGGCGTGGAGCAGATAAGGCTGCATATTCTCTCCCCTCTTGATCTTGCGGTCAGCAAGATTGCTCGTTTTGCTGATAACGACAAAGAGGATATTGCCGAGCTAGTGCGTCTCGGATTAACCACCGCTGACGAAATTGAACAACGCGCAACAAGCGCATTGGGTGGATACGTTGGCGGGCAAGCCATGTTGCGCCTGAATCTTCGGGATGCGCTCACTCTGGCCCGCGAAGTTGAGGCTGGACAGGCGGCATCTCAACGAGTTGCGGAATTGTCAAATTTGAAGGCGCGAGCGGGGGCAGCATTAACTTTCTGGAAAAACGCAACCGACGCCCTTGCAGAGAAGGGGCTTGACGGTGTGAATTGGGCTGATGTCGAGCAAATAACCATCGTCGAAAGCATCTCCGAACATGGTCAAGCACCATCGGAAGTTGCGGATGTCATTTGCCTTCACAGTCCGGGAGCCGTAAAGCAGTCGAGGCAAAATGAAGTTCGGGCACTCGTCGAGCGACTTACCCCTGAACTGCAATCTCAGTATGCCAAGGCACAAGCGCAGCCATGAGGTCATCCGCCTCAAAGACACATGCCAGCCAACATCCTGAACCTATCGCAGTACCGCGTGCTGCGCATGGAGGAAACCGAACACGATTACCACGTCACAGCCGAGCCGGTGGACGTGACATCTGCCTGCCCACATTGCCAGTCCGACCGGCTGACCTCATGGGGCACCCGAGATCAGGTGTTCAAAGACCTACCCATGCACGGCAAGCGCGTGGGCATCTACATCAACACCAAGCGACTGCGCTGCCAGTCCTGTGGCAAGACGTTCTCGCAAGCGCTGCCCATTCTGGCCGAGAACCGCATGATGACCGAGCGGCTGGTGGCGCGGATCGGACAGCAGAGTTTGAAGCGAACCTTCACTTCGCTGGCCAACGAAACCGGCGTAGTCGAAGGCACCATCCGCAATATCTTCCGTGACTACGTGAACGAGCTGGAAGCCCAGTTCAGGTTTGAAACACCCCAGTGGATGGGCATCGACGAGATTTATCTCATCAAACCACGTTGCGTGATTACGAACATCCAGAACAACACCGTGGTGGACATGCTTGCCAACCGCAACAAAGACACGGTGGCCAAGTACCTGTTTCAGATGAAACACCGCGACAAGGTGCAGTTTGTCGCCATGGACATGTGGGCACCGTACCGGGATGCGGTGACCGCCGTCATGCCACAAGCCAAGATCGTGATCGACAAGTTTCACGTCATCAAGATGGCGAATGAGGCGATGGAGAATGCACGTAAGGGCATCCGGGCTGACTTGGATGTGAAACAGAGGCGCGGCCTCATGCACGACCGCTTCGTGTTGCTAAAACGGCAAAGCGACCTGACAGACAAAGAAGCCTTTAATCTGGATGGGTGGACCAAGAATTACCCGGTGCTGGGTGAGACCTACCGGCTCAAGGAGAGCTTTTATGCGGTCTATGAGGCATCCACCGGCAAGGACGACGCTTTGGCCCGCTATGAGGCCTGGAGCAAGAGTGTGCCGCCCGAAATCAGGCCACATTTCTCGGACCTGATCCGGGCCTTCACGAATTGGCAACCGTGGATTCTGAATTATTTTGATCACAAGGTCACAAACGCTTACACAGAGTCCCTGAACAGCCTGATACGCGTGATGGATCGCATGGGCCGGGGTTACAGCTTTGAGGCATTGAGGGCCAAAATTCTGTTTACTGAAGGCATCCACAGCCGAAAACAGGCAAGACCCAAGTTCGAGAGAAAGCGTGCGCCGGAACCTGTTGAGATCGGCAAAGTCATGCCGGACGACGCAATGGACTATGGATTGCCAGTGCTTGAAAAGGTGCGTCCGATGAAGCCTCCAAAGGAGGCTGACAAGGCTGACCAACACAAAGCACTTCCGCCACCCAAGAACTACGGGGCGGACATTTCAACACTCATCCGCATGATCGAGACGGATGAGCTTTGAGAGCTTTACAACACGCTTTTACGAATACCCTTAATTTGATAGCTGTCTACGCACTATTCACGGGGGCCGGAGGCCGTTTTTACCATTCAAAGCAGACGGCAGCGGCATTTCCAGCACCAGTTCGGTGCCGCCGGTCGCGGGCGGCTGCCCGGTGGCATCCAGGTGCACCAGGACGGCACGCCGGGGCTGCACCGACCGCAACACCCATTCCTCCCCCACCCGGGCGCCCACCACATAGGGCTTGGGTGGCTTGCCGTCGACGGAGATGAGTGAAGCGCCGTGCTGGCTTTGCCCCGCAATCACACCGGCCAGCACAAAACGGCTGGACGCCAGCACCGGGCTGGCCACACTGACGCTGGCGGCGGCCCCCCCTAATGCACGCACCACGGCGGCCGTGTCGGTCAACACGGCTGGCTGCGTGTCTACCGCAGGCAAGGCGGCACTCCCAGCCGGAGCCGACAGGTGCAGCGCCCAAAACACGGCGCTGCCAGCCGCCAGCGCCGCCAGGACGAAGGTGGAAAGACGTGGTAACCAGACGGTTGGTGCGGACAAATGCATATGGCGCATTATCATGGAAGGCCATACACCCTTGTCGTACTCCCCCTTACCGCCCATGCTCTACACCCGACGCCCGCTACGCCCCCGTTTTGCCTCTGGTTTTACCCTGATCGAACTCATGGTGGTGCTGGTCATCATCGGGGTGCTGGCTGCCCTGATCGTGCCCAATGTGCTGGACCGCGCCGACGACGCCCGCGTCACCGCCGCCAAAACCGACATTGCCAACCTGACCCAGGCCCTCAAACTCTACAAGCTGGACAACCAGCGCTACCCCACCGGCGAGCAGGGCTTGCAGGCGCTGGTGGCCAAACCCGGCAGCGGACCCGCCCCCACCAACTGGCGCCCCTACCTGGACAAGCTGCCCAACGACCCCTGGGCACGCCCCTACCTGTACATGAACCCCGGCGTCAAGGGCGAAATTGACGTGTTGTCCTTTGGCGCCGATGGCCAGGCCGGAGGTGAAGGCAAGAATGCGGATATTGGCAGCTGGCAGTAGGGTGGCCTGCGGGTTCACCCTGCTGGAGCTATTGTTGGTCATTGCGATTGTGGCCACGGCCTCGGTGGGGGTGACACTGGCCATGCGCGACTCGGGGCAGGCCCAGCTGGAGACCGAGGCACAGGCCCTGGCGGCGGTGCTGGAGTCGGCCCGTGCGCGGTCCCGCGCCAGTGGCTTGCCGGTGCGCTGGCGCGCCACGGCCACCGGTTTTGCCCTTGATGACAAGCCCCAGGCATGGGCCTCCAGCGGCATCGCCGCCAGCTCTGAGCAGCCCCTGCTGCTGGGCCCCGAACCCATCATTGCGCCGCAAAGCGTGCGGCTGTGGCTTACGGAACAACCCGGCAAAAGCGTGCGTATCGCCACCGATGGGGTGCGCCCCTTTGCCGTGCAAAACATCAGCCCATGACACGTCTGCCATCGCGGCAACGCGCCCTGCCCTGCGGCTTCACCCTGATTGAAGTGTTGGTGGCCTTGGCCATTGTGGCCACCGCCCTGATCGCCGGTCTGCAGGCCACTGCCGCCATCACCCGCAATGCGGAACGCCAGACGAACCGGATGCTGGCCCAGCTGTGCGCGGAAAATGCGCTGGCAATGGTGCGGTTGTCACGCCAGCTGCCGGACGTGGGCGACACCAGCACGTCTTGCGACCAGGCAGGCCGCACGCTGGAGGTGCGTCTGGTGGTGCAGCCCACACCCAACCCCAACTTTCGGCGCGTCGACGCCCGGCTGTACCGGGACACGCAGCCTTTGCTGCAACTCAGCACCGTGGTGGGACGCTACTGATGGCCCTGGGCATTCCCACCAATAGCCGACGTTCGCTGGACGGCTTTACCTTGATTGAGCTGCTGGTCGCCATCAGCGTCATGGCGCTGATGGCGGTGATGGGCTGGCGCGCACTGGCGGGCATGCAGCAAGCCACCACACAAACCCGAACGCACACCGACGCCGTGCTGACGCTGGAAGCAGGATTGGCGCAATGGGGCACCGATTTGGACGCCCTCGCCGAGCTGCCGTTCACCACCGCCGTGGAGTGGGATGGCCGCGCCCTGCGCATCACCCGCAGCCACAGCGCGGGTCCCAATGAGGGGGTGCTGGTGGTGGCCTGGACGCGTGACAGCCGGGACGACGCCGCCCAGTGGCTGCGCTGGCAGTCCGCCCCGGTGCGCAGCCGCCAGGAATGGCAACAGGCATGGGCCGCAGCGGCGGCCTGGGCGCAAAGCCCCAGCGACGCCGCCAAACAAAGGGAGGTCGCCATTGCACCGCTGGCCCAGTGGCAAATCTACTACTACCGGGGCGGAGCCTGGAGCAACCCGCTGTCCAGCAGCGGCGCGCCGAACGCCAGCAAGGGCACCCCCGCACCAGCCGCCACGCCCGACGGTGTGCGCCTGGTGCTGACCCTGTCCAGCCCGCACCCGCTGGCGGGCACCCTCAGCCGCGACTGGGCCCGCCCCACCACCGGGAGCACAACGCCATGACCGGCTTTGCAGGGCGGCACGCCCAGCGGGGAGCCGCCATCCTGACCGCCATGTTGCTGGTGACCCTGGTGGCGTCCCTGAGCGCGGCCGCTTTGTGGCAGCAGTGGCGCGGCATTGAGATCGAAACCGCTGAACGCGCACGGCTGCAGTCCACCTGGATTTTGCGGGGTGCGCTGGACTGGGCCCGGCTGATTCTGCGGGAGGACGCCCGTGCAGGCAGCACAGACCACCTGGCGGAACCCTGGGCCGTGGCGCTGCAAGAGGCGCGTCTGTCCTCTTTTCTCGCCACAGGCCAGGGCCAGAGCGACACCATGGACAACATGCCGGACGCCTTTCTTTCGGGGCAAATTTCCGACCTGCAAGCGCGCCTGAATGCCATGAACCTGGTGCAAGACGGCGTGGTGCATGCCCCTTCCGCACGCGCCTTCAGCCGCTTGTTTGAAAACTTGCATTTACCCGAAGGGGAACTGCTGGCCTTGATCCAGAATTTGCAACTGGCGTTAAGCGACAACGCCGCCACCAACGCGGGCAAAAACACCTACGCGCCTTTGCAGCCGCAGTCGGTAGACCAGCTGGCCTGGCTGGGCCTCTCGACCACCAGCATTGCCGCCCTCAAGCCCTATATCACCGTGCTGCCGGAGCGCACCGCCGTCAACGTGAACACCGCTTCGGCGCTGGTGCTGCACGCCTGCATCGGCACCCTCAAAATGGCCGACGCCCAGCGTTTGCTGGTGGCGCGGGCCCAAACCCACTTTCGCACGCTGGCCGATGTCACGCAGGCCCTGGGGGGAGCGGATGTGCCTTTGGTGGAAGGACAGCACAGCGTGAATTCGCGCTTCTTTGAAGTCCGCGGACAAATGCGCATGGGGGAGCGGGTGGTGCAAGAGCGCTCGGTGGTGCAGCGTGACGGGCTGGTGGTGAAAGTATTGCGACGCGAGCGCACCTGAGAAAAAAGTCCACCCCAGCCTGGGCACATTCATTTTAGGCAAGCTGACCTAAATGGGGGCAGAATGCGCCTTAGCCAACGCAAAGACCACTGCCCTTTGGAGAGCCCACGATGCAGTTCGACAATTTCGGATCGGATGGACACACCAAGGCAACGCCCGCAGCCTTTGCACCGGTCGCGCCTGCGGCGCCCGCCCCGACCCCAGCCACCGTCAGCGCGGGCGGCACCGGCACAGCAGCCGTGGGGTCATCCGCCGAACGGTTTGCAGCGCTGTGCGGCAGCGTGGACGCAGCGGTCAAGGGCGATTACACGGTCCCCTTGCCCCTCGATGGGAATGACCGGCTGACCCTGCTGGCCCGGCATCTGTGCAAGCTTTTTGAGCGCGCGAGTGCCACCGACAGCCACCCCACTCACGACCTGGCGCGCGACAACGCCCGCCTCAAGTACCTGATTGCCAACACGCCCGCCATCATTTACAGCAGCGTGCCCACCGGCGACGGCACCATGACCTTTGTGAGCGACAACGCCCTGCGGGTGCTGGCCTACAAGCCCGAAGAAATGGTGGCCGACCCCAGCTTCTGGTTTGATCACATCCACCCCGATGACGTGCCCACCATCTTCTCCAGTTTCAGCAAAATTTTCACGGAAGGCCAGCAGGCCTATGAATACCGCTTTCGCGCCCGCGATGGCCATTACCTGTGGATGCACGACAGCCTGCGCCTGATCCGCGACGCCGACGGCAACCCGCTGGAAGTGGTGGGCTCGCTCACCAACATCACCGACCGCAAGCTGATGGAAGAGGCCTTGCAGAAGAAAGGCGAGGAACAACAGCTGCTGATCAACGAACTGCAAGAGACGCAGGCCCAGTTGCTGCAGTCGGAAAAAATGGCCTCCATTGGCCAGTTGGCCGCCGGCATTGCCCACGAGATCAACAACCCGATCGGTTTCGTCAACTCCAATATGGGGGCACTGCGCGGCTATGTGGACACCCTGTGCGAGCTGGTGGACGGGTTTGACCAGGTGGTGGGCGCCCTGACGGACCGGCCGGAGCTCAAAGCCAGCACCAGCCAGCTCAAGAAAAAGGCCGACTTTGATTTTTTGAAGGAAGACGTGGGGCAACTGGTACAGGAGTCGCTGGACGGATTGAAGCGGGTGAAAGACATCGTGCAGTCCCTCAAGGACTTTGCCCACATCGGCGAGACCGATTGGCAGTATGCCGACCTGCACGCCGGCATCGACAGCACCCTCACCATTGCCAACAACGAATTCAAGTACAAGGCCGTGGTGAAAAAAGAATACGGCACGCTGCCGCTGGTCAAATGCGTGGCCTCGCAGCTCAACCAGGTGTTCATGAACCTGATCGTCAACGCCTCCCACGCCATCAAGGACAACGGCGTCATCACCATCCGCTCCGGCACCGAGGGCGACTGGGTCTGGGTTGAGGTGGGCGACAACGGCAGCGGCATTGCGCCCGAGATCCTGAACCGCATCTTCGAGCCCTTTTTCACCACCAAGCCGGTGGGCAAGGGCACCGGCCTGGGTTTATCCTTGTCCTACAACATCATCACCAAACACGGCGGACGCATCGAAGTCGCCAGCGAACTCGGCCAAGGCACGCGTTTTACCGTGCACCTGCCCATCCACCAGCCGGCCGCAACCCCAGCCGCCGCCGATTGAGGCCCTCCAAAGCCGCCCATTGCCCCTGCGCATTTCCGCAGCCAGCCCAAAGTAGAGCGCCAATTGACAATCCCCATGGCACAGGCCATGGGGCAGCGCATGGCCTCCGTACAATGGGCCCCGTGAATTCACCCATGCCCCTCTCACTGACCCCTATTGATCTTGGTGCCGAAACGGTGGCGCTGGTCCCTGCGCGGGCCTTGTCATGGCACCGGGTGCAATTGCCCGCAGGCACGCTGGCCCGTGGTCTCTTTGCCGAGCGCAGTGCGCCCCGGCTGCGTGCGGTGCTGGAAGGCCTGCTGGAAGACCAGTTGCTGGACGAGCCCGCACAACTGCACTTTGCCCTGCAACCCGACGCCAGCGACGATGCCCCGGTGTGGGTGGCCGTGTGCCACCGGCAGTGGCTGCAAGACGCGCTGACCGCACTGCAGCAAGCCGGGCACACACCGCAGCGCGTGGTGCCCGAGTGGGCGCCCGACACCGCAGCCCGGACAGAGGGATCCCCCCCAGCCCCCCGGTGGGTTACAGGGGACGCGGACGCCCCCCAGCTGGTGTGGGTGGACCACCAGGGCGTGCACAGCTGGCCCCTGCCAGCCCACCAGGGCGAGGCGGGGGTGACGCAAAACCACCTGCACAGCCTGTTGCCCGCCGACGCGGAACTGCTGGCCGAGCCCGCCGTGGCCGAACTGGCCGAACACCTGCTGCACCGCACGGCCCGTGTAGTCAGCCCGGCACAACGCCTGCAAGGCGCGGCGCAGTCCGCTTGGGATCTGGCGCAATTCGAGCTGGCGCGGCGCAACCCCTGGCTGGCGCGGCTGGCCGTGGCGGCAGACACGGTGGCGCGCGCGCCGCAGTGGCGCCCCGCGCGCTGGGCCGCCATCGCCCTGGTCGCCGTCCAGGTGCTGGGGCTCAATACTTTTGCCTGGCGCGCCCAGGCCCAACTGGAACAACAACGCCTGGCCATTCGCAACACGCTGACCGCAACCTTCCCGGACATCACCGTGGTGGTGGACGCCCCCCTGCAGATGGAGCGGGCGGCAGGCGCCCTGCGCCAGAGCAGCGGTAGCGCCTCCAGCCGGGATCTGGAGACCCTGCTGAGCGCCTTGGGCGCCCCCCAGGCGCAAGCGCTCGTCGGCGCGCCACCCACGGCGATGGACTTTGCCGAAGGCGAGTTGCGGCTGACTGGTGGCAGCTACAGCCCGGAAAACACCGCTGCATTGGATGCCATCCTGCAAACCCAAGGCTTGACCAGCGCCTACGACGGCGATGCCCTGGTGCTCAAAGCCCGCAGCAATACCACCCCATGAACAGCACACAACTCCAAGCCTGGTGGGCGCAGCGGGCTGCGCGCGAAAAAACCATACTGAAATTCGCCGCCCTGCTGGTGGCTGCCGCCCTGCTGTGGTCAATTGCACTGGCCCCGGCCTTGCGCACCCTGCGCACTTTTGACGACAAACACCGCACCCAGGAAACACAGCTGCAAGCCATGCTGCACCTGCAAGCCCAGGCCCAATCCATGCAATCGCAGCCGCATCTGTCGCAGGCTGCGGCCGTGCAGGCGCTGCAAACCTCGGTACAACAGGTTCTGGGACCCAAGGCCGACTTTTCCAACAGCGCGGGCAATGCCACGGTGACCTTGCGCGGCGTCAGTGCCGAGGCGCTGGCCCAGTGGCTGGCCAGTGCCCGCACCGAAGCACATGCCAGCCCGGTTCAAGCCCACCTGAGCCGCAATGGCACGACCTGGAGCGGCACCCTGCAAATGGGCCTGCCTGCGCCCTGATCGACTGCTTGCCCCTCCATGCGCGCCCTTCCCCAACATGCCACCACGCCGCGCCATCCGGCAGCCCCTTGGCGCTGGGCGGCCACGGGCGCCTTGCTGGGCGCCGTGCTATGCACCGTGGTGTATGCCCCGGCGCGCTGGCTGGCACAGGGCCTGGCGCAGGCCAGCGACGCACGGGTCCAGTTGCTGCAACCCCAGGGCACGGTGTGGCAAGGGTCGGCCCAACTGGTGCTGGGAGCGGGCAGCGGCAGCCAGGCCCACACCGCACTGCCCGGCCGCGTGCAATGGCAGCTGCGCCCCAGCCTGCGGGGCCTGCAACTGGCGCTGCAAGCCCCCTGCTGCCTGCAACAAGACTGGGTGTGGACGGTCACACCTGGCATCGCGGGGGTGCAGCTGGCCTTGTCGGACCAGCCCTCCGTATGGCCCAGTGCCTTGCTCGCAGGGCTGGGCACCCCCTGGAACACCTTGCAACTGCAAGGCGTGCTGGCACTGTCGACCCGGCAACTGACGCTGCAGTGGCAATCGGGCGCCTGGTCCCTGGCCGGGCGGGCCCAGCTGGACGCCACGGGTCTGTCCAGCAGCCTGTCCACGCTCAAGCCCATGGGCAGCTACCGGCTGGGCCTGACGGGCGGGCCGTCCCCCACGCTGGACCTGTCCACGCTGGAAGGCAGCCTGCGTTTGAAGGGCTCCGGACGCTGGATCGGTGGACGCCTGCGCTTTGAGGGCGAGGCCAGCGCCGCACCCGAACGCGCCGACGCCCTGGGCAATCTTCTTAACATCATTGGTCGGCGCGAGGGCGCGCGCTCCATCATCAAAGTGGGCTAAAACCGCATGCAACTACGAACACCCCCTTCTGTCAAGCCGACTCAACGCACTGCACATGCTACTCTTTTGATAGCTGCCTGCGCTCTATTGACGGGGGCTACAGCCATATTTCCCTTAAATTCTCTGGCGCAAACCGCACTCAGCGCTCCCAAGCGCGGCGAACCCATTACGCTGAACTTCAGCAACGCCGAGATCGATGCCGTGGCCCGCACCATGGCCACCATCACCGGGCGCAATGTGGTGGTGGACCCGCGCGTCAAGGGCACCATCACCCTCACCACCGACACACCGGTCGCTCCGGCGGTGGCCTACAACCAGTTTCTGGCGACCTTGCGCATGCAGGGCTACACCGTGGTACAGACGGAAGGCCTGGACAAGGTGGTGCCCGAGGCCGACGCCAAGCTGCAAGGCGGCTCGGTCACGGTGCTCGACCCCGACAGCCCCGGCAGGGCGGGAGCCACGGGCAACCAGTTGATGACGCAAATTATTCGCCTGCAGTACGAAAGTGCCAACAACCTGGTGGCGGTGCTGCGTCCGCTGATCAGCCCCAACAACCCGATCAACGTCAACCCCGGCAACAACTCGCTGGTGATCACCGACTACGCCGACAACCTGCGCCGCCTGGCGCGCATCGTGGCCGCGCTGGACGTGCCCAACGCCACCAATGTCGAAATCATCACGCTCAAGAACGCCATTGCGTCCGATCTGGCGCCCCTGGTATTGCGCCTGCTGGAAAGCTCGGGCGGTGCAGGCCCTGCCGGCCAGGGCAACAGCAGCTTCAAAACCGCCATCGTGGCCGAGCCACGTTCCAACTCCCTGATTCTGCGGGCCGCCAACCAGGCCCAACTGGCCCTGGCCAAATCACTGATCGACAAGCTGGACCAACCCTCCGAAAGCACCCCCAATGGCGATGCCGGCAATATTTATGTGGTGTACCTGAAAAACGCCAACGCCACCCAGCTGGCCACCACCTTGCGCGCTGCCATCAGCGGTGAGGCACACTCCACGGCAGCAGCGGCGGGCACGGGTTCAAGAACCTCGGGGGCCAACCCCACGCCTGCCGGCGCAGCAGCGTCCAACGGAGCTTCCACTGGCGGCCAGATCCAGGCCGACCCCACGACCAATGCCCTGATCATCACCGCCAGCGAACCCCAGTACCGCCAGTTGCGCGCCGTGATCGACAAGCTGGACGCCCGCCGCGCCCAGGTGTTTGTGGAAAGCCTGATTGCCGAGGTCAGCGCCGACAAGGCGGCCGAATTCGGCATCCAGTGGCAAGGTGTGCTGGGCCAGGCGGGGGACGCCACCATCGGCCTGCTGGGCAGCAACTTTGGCACCGGCGGCAAAAACATCGTCAACCTGGCCACCTCGGCCGCCAGCGGCACGGTGACCCCAGGCCGGGGCGTCAACCTGGGCGCCGCCACGCAGACCAACGGTGTGTACGTGTTGGGCTTTTTGGCGCGTTTTCTGGAAGAAAGCGGTGCGGGCAATGTGCTGTCCACGCCCAATTTGCTGACCCTGGACAACGAAGAGGCCAAGATCGTGATCGGCCAGAACGTGCCCTTTGTGACCGGCCAGTTCACCAACTCGGGCACCGCTGGCGGTTCGGTCAACCCCTTCCAGACCATTGAGCGCAAGGACGTGGGCCTGACGCTCAAGGTCAAGCCGCAGATCAGCGAAAACGGCACGGTGAAGCTGGCCATTTACCAGGAGGTGTCCAGCGTGCTGGCCTCCACGGCCAATGCCGCCAATGGCCCTACCACCAACAAACGCACGATTGAGTCCAACGTGCTGGTGGACGACGGCGCCGTCGTGGTGCTGGGGGGACTGCTGCAAGACGAGTACGCAGGCAACCAGGAAAAAGTGCCCGGTCTGGGCGACCTGCCCTTCTTTGGCAACCTGTTCAAGAGCGAAGCCCGCTCCCGCAAAAAAACCAATTTGATGGTGTTCTTGCGCCCGGTGGTGGTGCGCGATGCCGCCGCCTCCGACCGCCTGTCGATCAGCCGCTACGAACAAATGCGCACCAGCCAGCAAGAAGCGCAGCCCGAGCCCAGCGTTTTGGTGCCCGTGAACGAAGCTCCCCTGATGCTGCCGCTGAAGAGCACGCCGACATTAACAATCCCCTTGATGGCGCCCTCTGCCACCACGCCTTGACCCCATGAGCTACCCCCTGCCCTACGCCTTTGCCCGCACCCAGCAACTGCTGCTGGAAGACCAGGCAGGCACGCTCACGCTGTGGGTGCACGCGGCCACACCGGCCTCGGCCCTGAGCGAAGTGATGCGCAAATACGACCCGCAGCACATCGAAACCCTGGACGCCCCCACGCTGACCCAGCGCATCAGCGTGGCCTACGCCCAGGGCGAGTCCAGCGCCGCCACGGTGATGAGCGAGGTGCAGGGCGACGCCGACTTTTCCCGCATGATGCAGGAACTGCCCGCCGTGGAAGACCTGCTGGAAACCGCCGACGACGCGCCCATCATCCGCATGCTCAATGCCCTGCTGACCCAGGCTGCGCGCGACGGCGCCAGCGACATCCACATCGAGCCTTTCGAGCGCCACTCCGTGGTGCGTTTTCGGGTGGACGGCACCCTGCGCGAAGTGGTGCAGTCGCACCGCGCCTTGCATGCGGCGCTGATCTCGCGCCTGAAAATCATGGCGGACCTGGACATTTCCGAAAAACGCCTGCCGCAGGACGGCCGCATCAGTCTGCGCATCGGCACCCGGGCGGTGGACGTGCGGGTCAGCACCCTGCCCAGCGCCCATGGCGAACGCGCCGTGCTGCGCCTCTTGGACAAAAGCCAGGACCAGCTCAGCCTGGAAGCCGTGGGCATGCAAGGCGAGGTACTCACGCGTTTTGAAGGACTGATCGCCCAGCCCCACGGCATCATTCTGGTGACCGGCCCCACCGGCTCGGGCAAGACCACCACGCTGTATGCCTCGCTGGGCCGGCTGGACGCCTCGCGGCAAAACATCATGACGGTGGAAGACCCGATCGAGTACGAGCTGCCCGGCGTCGGCCAGACCCAGGTCAACCCCAAGATCGACCTGACCTTTGCCAAGGCCCTGCGCGCCATCCTGCGCCAGGACCCGGACGTGATCATGATCGGTGAAATCCGCGATTTTGAAACCGCGCAAATCGCCATCCAGGCTTCGCTCACCGGCCACCTGGTGCTGGCCACGCTGCACACCAACGACGCCGCCAGCGCCGTGACGCGGCTGACCGACATGGGCGTGGAGCCTTTCCTGCTGAGTTCGTCCCTGCGCGGGGTGCTGGCGCAGCGCCTGGTGCGCAAGCTGTGCACGGCCTGCAGTGGTGCGGGTTGCGCCCGCTGCGGCCACACCGGCTACCAGGGCCGCAGCGGGGTGTTTGAACTCTTGCGGGTCGATGAAGCCATTGCCGCACAAATCCACCACCAGGCCCCCGAAGCCGAGATCCGCACCGCCGCCCTGCAAGGCGGCATGGTGCTGATGCGCGAAGACGGTGAGCGCCTGGTCCAAAACGGCCTGACCAGCCGGGAAGAACTGCTGCGGGTGGTGCGGGACTGAACCGCAGCCAGCCCTTGCGCTTTTATTGCTCGTAGGCCGCCAGACGGCGGCGTTCTTCCTCGGTGAACTGCGATTGCTGCAACTGGGTCAAGGCCATTTGGCGCTCGGACTCAGGCGCGTCGGCCTGGGCTTGGAGCACCTTGCTGCGCTCATTCAGGTACACGGCGATGCGGTCTTTCCAGGCTTTTTCTTCGCGGTCCACTTCGGCCAGCCGCACCGCCGCCTGGGGGTCCAGCGCTTTGGCCCGCATGCGGTAGATGTCGTCGTCACTGGCGCCGTTGGCCCGCATGGTCTGGGCGGTTTGTTCCACCTGGATCACCACGCGGGGCGCTTCGCGGTCGGCGCGCAGGGCGGCGGGCAGGGCGGCGTCCAGCACCGCGAGTTGGTCGCGCTTTTGGTCGGCGCTCAGGGCGGTGTTTTGGTGGATCTCCAACCGGGCCAAAGAGTCCCGGTCGTTGGCGTCTTCAAAGCCAAACAGTCCCTGCTCTTCTTCCGCGCTGAAGATGCTGGCGCGCAAATCCTGCATGGCGTTGAAACGCTGGCGGATGGCCTGCACACCGGTGCCTTCGAGTGCGGGATTTTTCTCCAGATCAACCAATGCGCGCTTGAACTCCAGGTAGCGGCCCAGCAGGCGTTTGGCGCCCGGCGCCTGCGCTGACGGCACGTTTTGGTCGATGGCACGGTGGATCTCTTGCGTGATGGACTCAATGCTTTGCTCACCGACGGCGCTGAGGTAGTAGTCAAACATGCGTCGCAGTTCGGCATAGGCGAGCGCGCCACTGCTTTGGCCGAGCATCTGTCCGGCCAGCACACGCGCATCACCGTCAGGTACGGTGCCTTGCATCGAGGGTGCAAAGGTGGAACGGGCCGCTGGGGCCGCCGTTGCGTCTGAAGGCGCTTCGGTGGCAGCGCCGCCTTGCCACCACCCCAACCCTGCATACAACAGAGCCAGGGTGAGCAGGCCTAAACCGACAGGGGTTCGGGTCAGCTTCATTGCCGTATTACAAGCCGGCGTTTTTCAGGCGGTTGGCCTGGGCGCGGAACACGGTCACCGGGTTGGTTTCAAACAGGTTGACGAGGCCAACCGTCTGGTTGACCACGTCCATGTGGTTCATCGCGTAGTCCGCACGAATCACTTTTCCCAGGCGCTGGCTGCAGGTGGACACCAAGCCATCGTTTTTCGCACCACCAAAAGCCAGAGAAGTGAGCGCCATGAAGGGGTCCAAAATGTCCAGCACATTGGTGTAGGACTTGGCTCCTCCCCACGAATAATAGGCCACACCCCGCGCCGTATAAGCGCCTTCGCCGCAGGCCGTAGTGGGCACGCCCTCGGGATGCGCCAGATTGAACTTGGCCGTGCCTGCCGTGCTCAAGGACGTCGTTGCCGCCAACGAATTCTGCGGCAGCCCCGATCCACCGGACAAAAAGTTGACGATGGAGCTGAACCCATTGGCCACCGTGACCAGGGCCGCATTGGATACAGTTCCGGGCGGCGCCACATGCAACGCCACATCCGCCACCGCCGAGCCCTTGTTCACGCCATCGACCGAGGTGACCGATGCGATCAGGTCCGGCCGTACCGAGGCCACATAACGCGAGGTGGGGCTGCCCTGGCTATGCCCCATCAGGTTGACCTTGGCAGCGCCGGTGGCCGCCAGAATCTGCTTCACCTGGGTGAGCAGTTGCTCACCCCGCACTTCATGGCTGTTGGCGGCCGACACCTGCACCAAATACACCTTGGCGCCATCGGCGCGCAAGGCCGATGGAATGCCATAGAAATATTCCACGGGGCCGATATTGTCAAAGCCAAAAATGCCGTGCACCAGCACGATGGGGTACTTGGTTTGGGTATAGGTTCCCGCCGCTGCGGGCCACGCTGCCAAGGCCAGAACACACGCACTCAGCCACATCATCAAAGTTTTTTTCAAAGGTATCTCCAAAAGACCCACAAGAGGTCATACAGGTTGAAAGGAACAAGTCTGAATTTCCAACGACAGATCAACCCGGTGCCTTTACAGGCCCGCGTTTTTAAGGCGGTTGGCCTGTTGGCGGTAAAGGGTGACTGGGTTGGTCTCGAACAGGTGGACGAGCCCAATGGTCTGGTTGATCTCATCGGCGTGGTTCATCCGGTAGTTGTCGCGAATCACCCGCCCGAGGTGTGTAGAACAACTGCTCACCAGGCCATCGTTCCTGGCGCCGGAGAACGCCAGCGAGGTCAATGCCAGCGCGGGGTCGACGATGTCGAAGAAGTTGGTGTAGGGCTTGGCGCCGCTCCACGAGTAGTAGGCCACGCCGCGCGCCGTATACGCGCCTTCACCACAGGCCGTGGTCGGCACCCCTTCGGGATAGGCGGCGTTGAACTTCAGACTGCCCGCCGTGCTCAGCGACTTGGTTGCAGCCAGCGAATCCTGGGCGGGTCCGGCCCCGCCCGACACCAGGTGCATGAAGGCGCCAAAGCCGTTGGCAATGGACACCAGCACGGTGTTGGACAGTGACCCCGGCGGCACCACCCCCAGCATCAGGTCAGCCACCGCAGAGCCTTTGTTCACACCACCCACCGAGGTGACCGAGGCCACCAGATCGGGGCGCACCGAGGCCACATAGCGGGAGGTGGGACTGCCCTGGCTGTGCCCGATCAGGTTCACCTTGGCGGCGCCGCTGGCCGCCAGAATTTGTTTCACCTGGGTCAGCAGTTGCTCACCGCGCACTTCGTGGCTGTTGGCCGCCGACACCTGCACCAGGTACACCTTGGCACCGTCGGCCCGCAAGGCAGAGGGGATGCCGTAGAAGTACTCCACCGGGCCGATCTTGTCAAAGCCAAAAATGCCGTGCACCAGCACGATGGGGTATTTGGTCTGGGAATAGGTGCCCGCCGTGGCAGACCCCGCCGTTAGTGCCAGCAGGCAGGCGCTCAGCCATGTCATCCATGTTTTTATCAAAGTCATCTCCAGGTAAAAAAGTTGAAAGAAGCCACTCCGAATGGCCTGCGCGCCCGCTTCGGATGGAAGAATTGTGCAAATTTGCGTCACCCGGCTTGTTGCCAATTCGCAAGCACTTTGGCACTTCGGGGGAACGGTGGAACCGGAGAAATCCGATGGCGGGCAAGCCCGGTCGAGGCAGCAGAAAGTGAAATGCAACCCTCGCAGCGGCCAGGTCCATGCGTGCGCAGTGCGGCACTCCACCTGGCATCGCCATGGCCCTTGGCCTGGCGATGCCAGAGGATTTTCCGCAGTACCGCGCGCCCTACAGGCCAGCGTTTTTCAGGCGGTTGGCTTGCTGGCGGAAGATGGTGACCGGGTTGGTCTCGAACAGATTGACCAAGCCTATGGTCTGGTTCACTTCGTCCAGGTGGTTCATGGCGTAGTTGTCCCGAATCACCCGGCCCAGGTGCGACGAGCATGTACCCACCAGCCCGTCGTTCCTGGCACCGGCAAAAGCCAGCGAGGTCAAAGCCAGGGCCGGATCGGCAATGTCGAACAGGTTGGTATAGGGCTTGGCGCCGCTCCAGGAGTAGTAGGCCACGCCGCGTGCCGAGTACGCCCCTTCACCACAGGCCGTGGTGGGCAGGCCTTCGGGATAGGCCGCATTGAATTTGGCCGAACCCGCCGTGCTGAGCGACTTGGCGGCGGCCAGGGCGTTTTGGGTCAACCCTGAACCACCCGAAAGGAAGTTGATGACCGTGGCCAGGCCGTTGGTCACGGAAACCAGCACCGTGTTGGACAGTGATCCGGGAGGGGCCACGCCCAAGAGCACATCGGCCACCGCCGAGCCTTTGTTCACACCGCCAATGGAAGTGACCGAGGCCACCAGATCAGGGCGCACCGAGGCCACATAGCGGGAAGTGGGCCCGCCATGGCTGTGCCCCATCAGGTTCACTTTGGAAGCCCCCGTGGCCGCCAGAATTTGTTTCACCTGGGTGAGCAATTGCTCGCCACGCACTTCGGTGCTGTTGGCCGCTGCCACTTGCACCACATACACTTTGGCGCCGTCCGAGCGCAAAGCCGAAGGGATGCCGTAGAAATACTCGACCGGCCCCAGCTTGTCAAAGCCCAGCAGGCCGTGCACCAGCACGATCGGGTATCTGGTTTGGGAATAGGTGCCCGCTGCGGCAGGCCAGACCGCCAGGGCCAGCACGCAGGCGCACAGCCATGTCATCCATGTTTTCATCAAAGAGTCTCCAAAGGAATCGCAAGGTTAAAAGAGTGAAAAAAATCAGTCCGAATAGCCAGTGCGACCTCTTTGGTGGGGGCGGTGTCGCTGGATGACCCATTGGCGGCGCGTGGTATCGGCCGGTTGGAGTCAAAATAGAACGGTTGTGCTATTTTCGAAATTGTAATTTTTGGTTCGTTTTGTGTCATCGGGGAAAACCCGAGCCCACCGCCCCGCTACCATTGCACCATGCCCGCCTACTCGTTTGAAGCCCTTGACGCCCATGGAAAAACCCGCAAAGGGGTGCTGGAGGCCGACACCGCCCGGGCGGCACGCAGCCTGCTGCGCACACAGTCGCTGGTGCCCCTGAGTGTGGAAGCGCTGTCCGGCGGCGGCACCAGCGCATCCACTTCCGGCGCAGCGGGATCGGCACCGGCACTGTGGAGCCGCCGGGTATTCAGCGACACCGAGCTGGCGGTGTGGACCCGCCAGATTGCCGGCTTGGTGAGTTGCGGTTTGCCGCTGGAGCGGGCTTTGAGTTCGCTCTCGGAAGAAGCCCCCAACGACAAACAACGCAACCTGGTGGCCACCTTGCGCGCCGAGGTCAACGCCGGCTCCACCTTTGCCAAGGCACTGGGCCAGCATCCCAAAGAGTTTTCCGCCATCTTTGTCGCCGTGATCGGTGCGGGCGAACACAGCGGCCAACTCGGGCTGGTGCTGGAACGCCTGGCGGATGAGCTGGAAGAACAGCAAAACCTGGCGGCCAAGCTGCTGGGGGCCGCGCTGTACCCCGCCATCGTGAGTGTGGTGGCGCTGGCCATCGTGCTGTTTTTGCTGGCCTATGTGGTGCCACAGGTGGCCAGCGTGTTTGCCGGCTCCAAACGCGCCCTGCCCCTGCTCACGCAGATGATGCTGGCCGTCAGTGGCATGGTGCGCAACTATGGATGGGTGATGCTGCTTGCTATTGTTTTAGGAGCTGCTTGCGCACGTTTGGCGTGGGCCAGAGCCTCTTTTCGTGAAAATTTTGACGCCGCCTGGCTGCGCCTACCGGTGCTGGGCCGCCTGGCGCGCGGCTACAACGCCGCCCGCTTTGCCAGCACCCTGGCCATGCTGGGCGCGGCAGGGGTGCCTATTCTGAAGGCCCTGCAAGCCGCTGCCGATACCCTCTCCAACCGCGCCATGCGCGCCGACGCCCTGCAGGCGCTGGCCCTGGTGCGCGAAGGCGCGCCCCTGGCCAGTGCCTTGGCGCACAAGCAGCGTTTTCCACCCCTCTTGGGCATGTTCGCCCGCCTGGGGGAACAGACCGGGCAGCTTCCGGTGATGCTGGACCGCGCCGCCAACCAGCTGCGCGCCGAAGTGCAACGCCGCGCCCTGCAACTGGCCACCTTGCTGGAGCCGCTGCTGATTGTGGCCATGGGCATGGTGGTGATGCTGATTGTGCTGGCGGTGCTGCTGCCCATCATCCAACTCAATCAATTGGTGAAATGATGCCCCCACGCTCCGCACTTCGTGTCGTCGCTGCCCCCCAGGGGGGCGCTCGCGCCTTGGGGCGGCCCGGCGGCGCTCGGGTCATGCCCCCACGCTCCGCACTGCGTGTCGTCGCTGCCCCCCAGGGGAGCGCTCGCGCCTTGGGGCGGCCCGGCGGCGCTCATTATTTGTTAAAAGGATATTCATATGGCTTTGACATTGGACGGCAAGCTGGTGGTGGCGATTTCCAGCCGCGCGCTGTTTGACTTTGAAGAAGAAAACCAGGTTTTTGAGCAAAGTGACGACCGCGCCTATATGCGGCTGCAGCTGGAGCGCCTGGACATCCCGGCCAAGCCCGGTGTGGCGTTTTCGATGGTGCAAAAGCTGCTGGCCTTCAACGAGACGCCCTCGCAGCGGGTGGAGGTGGTCATCCTCTCGCGCAACGACCCGGTCAGCGGCCTGCGGGTGATGAAGTCGGCCGCGCACTATGCCCTGCCCATCATCCGCTGCTCCTTCACACGGGGCGAAGCGCCGTGGCGCTACCTCAAACCCTTGCACGCCAACCTGTTTTTAAGCACCCACCTGAGCGACGTGCGCGCCGCGCTGGCCGCAGGTGTTCCGGCAGCCCAGGTCTACCCCAGCTCGGCCCACGCCAGTGACGCGCACCCCGGCGAAGTACGCATTGCGTTTGACGGCGACGCGGTGCTGTTCAGCGACGAGGCCGAGCAGGTCTATCAGGCGCAAGGGCTCAGTGCCTTTCAAAAACACGAGATGGAAAACGTGGCCCTGCCGCTGCCCGACGGCCCGTTCAAGCCCCTGCTGGTGGCGCTGCACCGCATGCAGCGCGCTGATATCCCGCACATGAAGATTCGCACCGCGCTGGTCACCGCCCGCAGCGCCCCGGCGCACGAGCGCGCCATCCGCACGCTGATGAACTGGAACATCGAGGTGGACGAGGCCATGTTCCTGGGCGGGCTGGACAAAGGCGAATTCCTGCGCGAATTCGAGCCCGACTTTTTCTTTGACGACCAGACCGGCCACATTGAATCCGCCGCCCGGCATGTGCCCTCGGGCCATGTGGCCAGCGGTGTGCGCAACTGAGATTTTCCATGCAAGCCACCCAAAAACTCCGCGCCTTCAAAACCTTTGCCACCCAGGCCTGGGCCCTGTCCAAACCCTACTTTGCCTCGGAGCACAAGTGGAAGGCCCGTGGCCTGCTGCTGGCCATCGTGGCCCTGAACCTGGGCCTGGTCTACATGTCGGTGCTGTTCAACGACTGGAACAAGCTGTTTTACGACGCGCTGCAGGACAAAAACGCCGCTGTGTTCTGGGAGCAGCTGGGGCGCTTCACCTACCTGGCCTTTGCCTTCATCGTCATCGCGGTCTACAAGTTCTACCTGACGCAACTGCTGGAGATGCGCTGGCGCGCCTGGATGACCGGCCACTACCTGCAGCGCTGGCTGGCCAACCATGCGTTTTACCAGCTGGAACTGGCGCGTTTTGCGCACCCGCCCAACGCCGACCACAACCCGGACAACCCGGACCAGCGGATTCAGGAAGACATCAACCAGTTCACCACCTATACCGTCTCCCTGACCATGGGCCTGCTCAATGCCGTGGTCACGCTGGCCAGCTTTGTGGGCATCTTGTGGGGGCTGTCGGGCGGGTTTGCGTTCACGTTCTCCGGCAGCGAGTACAACATTCCCGGCTTCATGGTGTGGATGGCGGTGTTGTACTGCGCGGCGGGCAGCATCCTGACCCACTACATCGGGCGCCCCCAGATCAAGCTGAATTTCGAGCAGCAGCGCCTGGAAGCCGACTTTCGCCACCACATGGTGCGGGTGCGCGAATACAGCGAGTCCATCGCGCTGGACCGGGGCGAAGCCGTGGAGCGCGCCCAACTGGACGGCCGCTTTGACCGGGTGCTGGGCAACTACCTGCACCTGATCAAGGCGCAAAAGAACCTGATCTGGTTCACCAGCTTTTTTGGCCAGGCCGCCGTGGTATTTCCCTTTGTGGTGGCGGCCCCGCGTTTTTTCAGCGGCGCCATTCAGCTGGGGGAACTCATGCAAATCTCCAGCGCCTTTGGCCAGGTGCAGGGGGCGCTGAGCTGGTTTGTGGACAGCTACAGCAGCCTGGCGAGCTGGCGCGCCACGACCGACCGCCTGACCAGTTTTGAAGCATCATTTAGGGCTCTAGCCCCCGTAGAACAAGCGCAAGCAGCTATTGATTCAATAGCACTTGACAGCCGGGACCTGAGCGTGGCCCTGCCCAACGGCACTGTCTTGCTGGAACATGCGCAGTTACACGCCGCCGCCGGCGACAGTGTGCTGCTGCAAGGACCGTCGGGCAGCGGCAAGTCCACGCTGTTTCGCACTTTTGCCGGCATCTGGCCGTTTGCCAAGGGCAGTCTGCAGCGCCCAGCCCAGGCCATGTTCATCCCCCAGCGGCCCTACTTCCCGAACGGCCCGCTGCGCGATGCGCTGGCCTATCCCGAAAGCCCCGCCCTGTATACCGATGTGCAACTGCGCCAGGCCCTGGTGGACGCACTGCTGCCCGGCCTGGTCGATCAACTGGACCTGGCCGATGCCTGGAGCCAGAAACTCTCGGGGGGCGAACAGCAGCGTCTGGCCATTGCCCGCGTGCTGTTGAAGAAACCCCAGTGGGTGTTTGCCGACGAAGCGACCAGCGCGCTGGACGAAGCCAGCGAAACTGTGGTGTACCAACGGCTTCTGGCCCTCGTCCACAGTGCGCAAGGCGCTCTTGTTTCTATAGCACACCGCCCCAGTGTGGCGGCGTTTCACAGCCGCCGCTGGGAGTTGACCAAACAGGCCGACGGTGCCCCCGCCCTTTACACGCTGGAAGAAAAACGCGCGTAACCGCGCGCGCGTAGCTCACAGGCCGGGCAGGTGCCGCAGCCATACCCCCAGGGGTGACGGTGCTCCCGGTCGCCCAGGTAGCAGGTGTGGGTGTGCTCCACAATCAGATCCACCAGGGCTTTGCCGCCGCCCGCCACGCCGGTTTGTTCACCCAGGTCGTGCGCCAGCTTCCAGGTGTCCGCTTTGTCGATCCACATCAGCGGGGTTTCGATCAGGTAGCGTTTGTCCATGCCCAGGGACAGCGCCAGTTGCATGGCTTTCATGGTGTCGTCGCGGCAGTCGGGGTAGCCGGAAAAGTCGGTCTCGCACACGCCGGTCACAATCACCTGCAGGTCGCGGCGGTAGGCCACGGCGGCGGCCAGGGTCAAAAACAAGAGGTTGCGCCCCGGCACAAAGGTGTTGGGCAAACCACTGGCCTCCATTTGGAAAGCGGTGTCGCGGGTCAGCGAAGTTTCGCTCACCGCGCCCAGCACCGCCAGGTCCAGCAGGTGGTCTTCGCCCAGTTTGGGCGCCCACTGGGGAAACTGCTGGCGTAGCGCGCCCAGCACGTTCAGGCGCGCCTCAAGTTCGACACTGTGGCGTTGCCGGTAATCAAAGGCGATGGTTTCCACCCGCTCGTAACGTGCGAGGGCATGGGCCAGACAGGTGGTGGAGTCTTGGCCACCGGAGAAAAGTACAAGGGCTGAAGTGTGCATGGCCGCCATGGTAAAACACCCGGCGCCTGCGGTCCCCCTACGGCCCGGATACGGGCTATAGGGTTTCAGATATTTTCGGTCTTGTTGATCTTGCTGGGCTTGTAGACCATCGACTGTTTGGCCAGTTGCCCCGGTGCTTCACTGGGGGTGGGCGCGATTGGCGTCATCAGCTGGTTTTGCACCTGCTCCAGTTGGACCGCACTGGCACTGGCCGTCCACATCGATCGTATGTGGTCCATCAGCACTTGGGACATCGGTTTGGGCGGCGGGTCCTCCACCTTCTCGGGGGCGGGGCGGTGGATGGTCCAGTCTTTTTCAGCAGGAATCACTTCCATGCCCCGGGTGGTGGGGTCAGAAACGCTGTTGTACACCGACCCGCTCTCGTTGGGGTCCAGCGCGGGGTTGATCTTGTTGATCACACTGGGCGTGGGCTCCAGAGGGGGGCTCACATGGACCGCCGGATTCACCGGAGCAACGGGCAGAACCCTGTTTGCCCCAGTCGAAGCCAAATCTGCACCGGCGGGGCGCACATTTGGGGTTCGTTCGATGGAAGGCAATTGCATTTTGGTTCGAGCCTAAAGGCCCCTCCGGTGGCTTTTATGAGTTGACGTACATTTCTTAACGGCAGATTTAGGGGGTTATTTAGGCCTATTTTCAAAATCTTGGGATTTTTTTGCGGTCAAGAAGGGGATGGCACCTCAAAACGCACCATGCTGGTGCAAATCTTCCCCAGCCAATCGGCATTGCACCGGTTCGCGCTGGTCCCCGGAGGCGCCGGGTGTGGGGTTCACCCGGCGCCTGGGTGGATGTTCAATTCATGTATTTCTTCATGATGGCGTCCACATCCACCTTCTTCAGCGCCTGGTTGAAGGCCTTCAGCGCCTTCTCACCTTCGGGTGACTTCTTGAAGCACACATAGAGCTTTTTATCCTCCAAAATCTTGGCATTGGCCTGCAGCTTGGTCGCGGCCTCTTTCAGCAGCGGTTCGTTTTTGACCAAATAGTTGTACACGTTGATGTCCACCACCGCCAGGTCCACCCGTCCGGCCGCCAGCTTCAGCAAGTTCTTGACGTCATCGGGGGCTTCCTCCCCCGTCAGCGCCTTGCTGGCGATTTTGGCGTCCAGCTCATCGGTGTTGACATAGTCTTTAACGACACCAATCTTCTTTCCCTTAAGGCTGTCGTAGGTGGTCCACTTCACGGGGTCCGCTTTTCTTTCGATAAACACCAGGGGGCCGCTTCCAATGGGGTCCGAGTACAGAAAGTCGGCCTCATTGGCCTTGGAGTAGTACTCGGGGAAATAAGCGATGTAACCGGGGTCCGCCTTGACCAGATTCAGTGTCCGGGTCCACGCGTAGAACTCAATCTTGACGTTGCCACCCGCAGCCTTCACCACTTCCGACACCACAGCCGAAGACGCCCCCTTGGCTGGCAGCTTTTCGCTTGTGTACGGCGGCCAGTCGAGTGATGTCATTTTGTAGTCGGCCGCGTACGCATGGGTGCCCAGCAACAGCAGGCATGAGGCACACAGAGTGGTCAAAGCAGCGCGCTTCGTCAACGATTTCATATCGGGTCCTTTGTGAAAAGTCAGGTGGAGGAAATTTCATTCTGGCCGATTCAATGGCGCTTGACAATGGGCAAACACCCCGTGAAACGCCCCTTGCAAGGCTGCAAATGTGCCTGGGTGAACCACTTTTTGGCGGGATTGATCTGCATCAACCTGCAAGTCGATTTGCGCATCCAATTAAAGAGGCATAATAAATACCTCTTATTGACATCCTTCTCATTCGCCACTTCCAGAACGGAAATTTCCATGTCCTCAGACTGCACCTCCACCCTCACCCCTTCAGACACCGCCACACAAGCGCAAGTGGCAGCCATCCTGGAGCATTTTGAGAATTTGCGCCCCGGCCAGTCGTTTCCATTGACGCTGGACCAGGATCCCAAAGCTCTGCGCCTGCAGCTGCAAACCCGTCTGGGCCTGAGCCTGGTCTGGGAGGTGCAGGAATCAGGTCCGGCTGTTTGGCGGATTCAAATTGGCAAGCGCGGGGCTGCGACCAGCAGTTGCTGCTCGGGCGGCGCCTGCGGCGGTTGATGTTGCGCCTTACCCCAGACCCCACACCGGCGAGCGCGTCAGCGCCACGCCCACGATGTAGGCCACACTGAGCAGTGCCGCTGCGAAAAACAGCGGCCGCTGGCGTTGGGGCGTGTTTTTACCCAGGGCAAAACGCCCCAGGACGATATAGACCAGCAAAGCGAGCACTTTGGCCGTGAGCCAGGTGTCAACAAAAGGGTATTGCCCGGTGCGCCAGACCATCCATAGTGCAGAACTCAGCAGCACGGTATCGACCAGATGCGGCGCCATGCGCAACAGCCGCCAGTGGCGCCATGGCCAAGACAGAAGCTCCAGAGAACCACGCACGACAAACAGGCCAATGCTCAAGCCCACGCAGGTGACGTGTAAATGTTTCACCCACAAAATATCGAACATGCTGCTGCGGACCTAGCCGTCCTTGCCATCCAGGCGGGTGCGCACCAGCCAAGGCGTGAATACCCACAGGTAAATGCCAAAGGCCACACTCCAGGCCATGGCTGCAGTGACCAAAGCAAACACATACAGTGCGGGCGCTACCAGGGGCAGTACCACGCGCAGTACGGCAGCGGCCATGACCAGCGCGTAGGCCAGCACTTCCGCCTTGGACGCCACCAGGGGCCGTCCGGTGTGGCCGCGCGCAGTCCGCGTGACCATGCCAATGATGAGGCCGCCCGTGGCCCCCACCGCCAGCGCGTGCACACCGGCAGACACCGGCACCCATCCCATTTGGGCCAGGGCCAACAGCGCCAGACCCACCGGAATCCAGGCGTAGGACGCATGCAATATCCACAGCAGGGGGCGGTCCCGGGTGGTTCCTGGTTGCCAGCCCAGACACCGTTTCGCGTGCATTGCACTGGCCAAGCCCAAAACCACCAAAGTGGGCAGGCCTGCTGGCGCCAGCACCCACAGCGCCAGACCCAGTCCGGTCAACCCCAGCGCCAGGCGTTCCACCCACACCTTGGCCACCAACTTCAGTCCGGGCGTCACACTCATGGTGAAGGCCGGAACGACACGCCCGGCCATGACACACTCCATCATGATGATCAGCGCCAGCCCGGCATACAGGGGGGTTATGGGCGGCACCGGCCACACACCCAGCGCCGCCAGATGGGAAGTCAGGTTGGCCAACGCCAGCAAAACCAAAATCAGGGCCAGTGGCAAGTTGCGGTGGTTGCGCGAACGCAGCAGCAAACGGACCAGAATGACCGCCACACAGGGCAGCAAGGCCACGTCCAGTGCGGCATACAGGGCGTACGGCCCCACTGCGGCAGCCAGACGTGCGGCCAGCCACAACAAGGCCAGCGCGCCCAGCCAGGGGCCGCGCGGCGTGGCCAGCCCGGTCCAGGCTTTGCCCGCCGTCAGCAAAAAACCCACGATGATGGACACGGCGAATCCGAACAACATCTCATGGGCATGCCACAGCAGCGGGGGGGCCGACGGTGTAAGCTGCAAGCCCCCCAGGAACATCAACACCCACAAGGGCACAATCAGAGCTGCAAGCAGAGCCCCACCCAGGTAAAACGGTCGAAAACCCAGCCGCAGCAAAGGCCAACCTTTGGGCGCCGACGATGTCGGTTCACCGATTTTGAACAGGGGCAGGGGAACTGGTTTCATAGCGAAAGGCGACACATACGCCGAGGGTTGTGATTAAATGCATTTTACATACATCTTAAAGGGACATCCATGCGATTGACAGATTACACCGACTACACCTTGCGGGTGCTGATGTTTTGTGCCATGCATCCCGAGCGTTCCGTCACCATTGCCGAACTGGCCGAGAGCTACGCGGTGTCGAAAAACCACCTCATGAAAATCGTGAACGACCTGGCGCGCCAAGGTTTGCTGCAAACCACGCGCGGGCGCGGAGGCGGTTTGCGCCTGCTCAAACCCGCCTCCGACATCCGCATTGGCGATGTGGTGCGGCAGTCCGAAACCGACTTTCGCCTGGTGGAGTGCCTGGATGCCGAAAACAACACCTGCACGCTGACCGGATTTTGCCAGCTGAAGCAGGTTTTTCGCACCGCCCAGCAGCGCTTTCTTGCCGAGCTGGACAAGGTGACTCTGGCCGATATTGCAAAACCATTTGCCTCAGGCCAGGCCCTTGCGAACCCAGGGATCAGTATCGTACCGGTGAGCGATATCACACGCGCGGCGCCAGGCAAACGCGGGTAATTTTCGCTCAGCTCAAGGCGGTCTTTTTGTCTTGCACAATGGCCGCATCCAGCGTGTCCAACAAGGCCTTGCGTACTTTGAGCTTGGTGTTTTTGTGGGCCGCCATATTGATTTTCTTCAATCGCCGTGCCACCTCCAGCGCCGTACTGAGCAGCTGATCTACCGCCACGACCTGGTCCAGAAATCCAGCGGCCAACGCCCCTTGGGGCGTGAACATTTCAGCACCAATGACGGAGCGCTGGAAGGCCGCCTTGCTCAAGCGGTCACGCGCCAATTCGATGCCCACATGGTGCATGGTCATACCGATCTGCACCTCGTTGAGCCCAATGCTGAAAGGGCCTTCAACGCCAATCCGGTAATCGGCCGACAGCAGCACAAAAGCCCCTTTGGCCACCGCATGCCCAGGACAGGCAACAATGATGGGGTAAGGATGTGCCAGCATGCGCCGCGCCAGGGTTGACCCCGCCGCCACCAGGTCGATGGCATTCTGGGGGCCTGACATCATGACTTTCAGGTCGTAGCCACCGGACAAAATGCCCGGCTGACCGGTCACGACCACCACAGCCGCATCCTGCTCGGCCTGGTCCAGCGCACGATTGAAATCATGGATCAATGCGTGTGAAAAGGCATTGACCTTGCCGTTATTCAGGGTCAGGGTGGCAACACCGTCGTCAAGGCTGTAAACAACCAGTTCGCTCATGATTAAATTCCTGTAACAAAAGAAACGCACCGACGCAAAGTCGAAAGCCGCGCACACAATTTAGCACAGTCAGGGTATCGCCAGCGGTCAAGTACCAGAGTTGCACGCTCCTGTTCCTGCATTGACAAAAATCATCCTTCAGGAAAAGAGCGCCACTAAGGTACAGACCCAGAGTCCGTGAAGTCGGCTCTGTTGAATGGGAGAACTTGATATGCAGCCAGGAAACCGCAGAACCGTAACTCCAGGGTGGCTATGGCCCATAGCTCTAGCCATGCTCACCGCCTGCAGCGGGGGCGGCGCCTTGTCGTCCAATACCCTGACGGCCTCTTTGAACGGCGCACAGGAAATCCCACCCAATGCCAGTGCCGCCACCGCCAATGGCATGGCAACGGTAGACATGGCCACTCAGGTGCTTACGGCGACGGTGACCTCGACGGGCATGGCCGGTACCGCGGCACACATCCACAACGGAGCCCCTGGAACCAACGGCCCAGTCGTATTTCCCTTGACCGAAACGCCCGCGGGAAGCGGCCGCTGGAGCACCACGGTGACACTCAGTGGCGAAGAACTCCATTTACTTCAGTCAGGCAACTACTACTTCAACATCCACAGCCTGATTTTCCCCAACGGGGAGATTCGCGGACAAATCATGGCCCGGCAACCCACTCGCGGTGGTTACTGAAGGCATATCCATTTTTAACAGGAGAACCACCATGCACACCCGAACTGCCCTCGCCGCTGCCCTGACTGCTGTCGTTCTGCTCACCGGACCTGGCTGCGCGGTGTCCCGCGGGCAGGAGTCCGTGGGTGCTTATGTGGACGACGCCACCATCACCACCCGAATCAAATCCCGCTTTGTAGAAAACACCGACGTCGACGCATCGGCCATCAGCGTAGAAACGCTGAAAGGCACGGTCATGCTATCGGGCTTTGCCAAAAGCATGAGAGAAAAAGCAACGGCAGAAGAAATTGCCAGGATGGTCAATGGCGTGAAGGAGGTCAAAAACGAGATCGCCATCCGCCCTTGATTGCATCCAGTAAGAAACGTTGACACCCTTTACAAAAAAGCACCACACGGGCGAGTCCGCCAACACGCCCCTCTTCGATATACCAAGATACGGCCCAGGGCTGACCATGGAAATGCGCCGCTTTTCGGCGGGTATGCGTGTCATCACCGCACTTCTTTGCACCGCTTTGTTTTTCACGCTCGACGCCGCTCTGGATTTGCGTGCGTTAGGGGTCATGGTTGTGTACAGCATATGGTCCGCGTGGCTGCTTTGGGTCGAGGCCAGTGGACGGACCAGGCATTCAGCGCTGTGGACCTACTGGATCGATGTCGCCTGGTCATGCCTGATCATGAAACTGTGGAGCATCGGCGCCATGATGATGGTCTTCACACTGGTACATCCTGTCGTGCTTGCCACCATTGGCTATGGCATTGGGCAAGGGCTGCTTCTCGCGCTTTTTGCGCTGCTGCTCACATTGGGCCTGTTGATCGACAACGGCAGTGAGTTCATGCGCGGCCTGGGTTGGCGCCAAACCATGCAGGTGCTGTTACTGCTGTCCTTGGTGCCCGCTGCAGCCATGATCGCGCGGCCCATGGGCATACGGCTTCGTTGGATCGCCATGCTGGATGAACTCGAAGCCCAGCTGGATGCGCGCCGAGGTCTTGAATCAACCTGCACAGAATTGGCTGAACGCCTGCGCAATGCCACGCAAGCCGACGTCGTGGCGCTCGTATTACCGAGTCACCTGGGCGCTCCCGCAATGATCGCCGGTCGCGGCGAATCCTGCTTTCGCACCACGGCAGAGGTCCATGCCCACCTTGAAAGCCTGCTGTCACGGGTTCCCGCTTGCCCCATGAGCCACACCGCACGCCACTGGTGGGATCCACGGCCCAGTACACAACTGCATACCGAAATTCCTGTGCCTCAGGGGCTCCCGGATCATCTCGCCGAACTGGCCAAGACCCTGGACATGCGCAGCCTGCACGTTATACCTCTGACACGTTATGCCCACCACCACGGACACCTGCTGGTAGGCTACCGGCACCACCACAATGATGAATACAAAGTCGCCGCGCTGACCAAAGCCGCCCCCGAATTGCTGCACATCATCGAGCGGGCCACGCTGGTGGACCAATTGCAGGAAGAAAGCGCCAACCATGAACGCGCGCGCATTGGCCGGGATTTGCACGACAGCGCCATCCAACCCTATCTCGGGCTGAAGTACGCCGTCGAATCTGTGGCCTTGCGTATTCCAGTCGACAACCCCGCGCGCGCGGAGCTGGACGCATTGGCCGAATTGGTGAATGGCGAAGTGTTCGCGCTGCGCGAACTGATCTCAGGTCTGCGCACGGGCCACAACCCCGGTGACAATGCCCTCGTGCCCGCAGTGCGGCGCCAGGTACTGCGTTTTTCCTTGCTCTTCGGCATTGATGTCGAGATCGATTGTCCCGACACCCTGGCCACCACCCGCACCATGGCCAGCGCCTTATTTCACATGGTCAACGAGGTGCTCAACAATATTCGCAAACACACCGCCGCGTGCCGCGTCTGGATTACCTTGTCCATCCAGTCGTCCTCGATTTATCTCGTGGTTCGAGATGACGCAGGCAGCATTCAGGGCCGCCCAGCAAACGACTTCCGTCCCGTTTCGCTCATTGAGCGTATCGGTGAATTGAATGGGTCCCTGCATATCAGCCGTCCCGACAGCCTGAACACCAAACTCGTGATTCAGATACCGCTGTAATGGAATCGACGCCCTGGACGCATGGCCTATTCACTTGAATTTGGGAACGGCATGCCGGTCATTGCGTTCGCGCAACGAGCGAGGCCCCATTTATGAATCTACTCACATCTTCCAAGGTCCTCTATTCGAAAGAAAAGGGAAAACAATGAGTTATAGCGATACCCTCAATGCCGGCATCGAAGCCGCGCAGCGAACGATCCGGGTGTTTGTGGCCGAGGACCATCAAATCACCCTCTGGGGCCTGCGCCGACTGATCGACGCCTCCAGTCCGCGCATGGAAGTCATCGGTACAGCAAGCTCGCGCACGGAACTTCTGAATCACGATGCCGCCGCCACGGCCGACGTCATTTTGCTCGACCTGGATCTCGGCGGCGATGATGCCATGGCCTCGCTGGCCTCGCTGCGCCAACGCTGCCCAGGGCAGATATTGGTACTCACCGCTTCCGACAACGTGGACCAGCACCGCGCCGCAATGTTGAAGGGGGCGCGTGGCGTCATCCACAAGTCGGCGCCGGCACAAAGTATTCTGCAAGCTATCGAGAAGGTGAACCATGGCGAAGTATGGCTTGACCATGTCCTCTTGGGCGAAGTGCTGGGCATGCTGACCAATGACAGCCCCAAGGCGCCCCCGCGCCAGACCGACCCCGACGCACGGCGCATCGCCAGCCTCACCGCCCGCGAACGTGAAATCGTATTGATCATGGTGCACCGCGCCGGTGCCAAGCAACTGGCGGTGGCTGACGAACTCGGCATGAGCGAACACACCTTGCGCAACCACCTGACCACCATCTACAGCAAACTCGGTGTGCGCGGTCGATTGGAGTTGCATGTGTATTCCACCCAGCACGGGCTGGGTGCCGCAACACGCAACTGGAGCGAACCATGAGCACGGGCGCTGTACCGCCACTGGCCGAAGGCCCGTTGACGGAATGGCTGCTGCGCGGCCTTGCATTGCTCCTCATGGCATTTATCGTCGTTCGGTGGGGCCATGCGTGGATGATCGATCCGTCACGCTGGACCGCTCTGCTGTTGCTGGTCACCGAGGGATACACGCTGATGCTGGTACTGCTGGCGCGGCGGGCCACCCAACGCGACCTGACTGCCACGGCCATGGTGGCAACCATCTATGCGACCTGTTGTGCCGTGCTGCTCAACCCGCAAGACACCATACGCCTCGCACCCGAATGGGTGGGCGTTGCACTGCAATTGGCCAGCATGGGCTGGCAGTTCACGGCAAAGATCGTGCTGGGACGCTCATTCGGATTATTGCCAGCCCAACGCGGCCTGGTGACAGGAGGGCCCTACCGCATCGTTCGGCACCCCATCTACTGCGGCTACCTGATCGGGCACATCGGTTTTCTGGCCGTGAACTTTTCTTGGCGCAATACCATCGTCCTGGTGCTGCTGTATGTCGCCCAAGTGGTTCGCATCCTGCGCGAAGAGGCGATGCTGGCGGCTAGCGACACCAGCTACCGGAGCTACCAGCAAAAAGTGCGCTGGCGCCTGTTGCCATTCGTTTTTTAACTGCAGCAAACTGGCCTCTCCCTTGGGAGCAATCTCCCTGCGGCGGCACCTGCGCATCCCATGTACATCCATCTGGTCCGGCCTAGCATGAAGCCATGTCGCAACCACCGCCTCCCAGCGCTGAACTCAGCAAGCCCGGGGCCCCCATCGGGGTACTCGTCATCGACGACCAATGGGCCATACGCGAAGGCCTGGCACGGCTGATTGCATGTGCACCACTGACGCTGCGCTATGTCCGTACCGCAGCGACCAGTGCAGAGGCACTGAAAGCCCTGCACCAGTTACAACCCGACGTAGTGGTGCTGGACGTTGATTTGGCTGGCGAAGATGGCCTGGCTCTCATCCCACAGTTCGCACTGACATCGGGCGTTCTGGTACTCACCAGCCATGGCGACCCCACCACGCGCGCCCGCGCAGCACAGCTCGGCGCCCATGCCTTCCTTGAAAAGCACCAGCCTGCGGCTGAATTGCTCCAGGCCATTGCGGACATCTGCCACCAGAAAAACCAGAGGAGGGAGAAATCTCCTAATGGGGAAGGGACAAGTGCCCCCCTGGCAATGGCCCCATCCTCCGATGCAATCAAGCCGCGTGGTGCCTAAAGTTAAGCCATGAAAACCAGCGCACCCAATTTCATCCAGGAACTCGCCGAAGAGGACGGCGTGGCCGCCCTCGAATATGGCCTGCTGGCGGCTTTGATTGTGGTGGCGATGATCGGCGCAGTCAGCGCGACCGGCACATCACTTCTGGACCTCTACAACCACTGGACTGCGACCGTGATTGCAGCCCTCTAGACAGGGAAAACGCGAGTCGCTGGTCGGCGTTACAGCAACAGGCCAGCAGGGTTTTGATCCGGCCCCTCTCGGATCATTGGCAGGCGCCTTACCCGCGCCGAATGTTTTTTTACCGCAAGGAGCTCATCATGAACGTCATTTCAATGTCCCCCCATTTTTTCCGGGATGAAGAGGGCGTGACCGCCATCGAATACGGCTTGATCGCCGCATTGGTTGGGGTCGCCGTCATCGTCGGTGCAACCGCCCTCGGCACCAACCTCAATGGGCTGTTCAGCTACATCTCCACACAGGTTGCAGCCCCAGCCTGATTAGGCACACAGCACCTCACGCCGCAATCTTTCGGCAATACCAAGCGACCGGGGCTCCAGGTCCCGGTCATTCCTTCCATCCATCGGGTTTCGACGCACCACCATGACACCCCTCTCCGCCACAGCTCTCCTACAAGTCCTTGGACTCACGCTGCTGCTGGTCATTGCAGTCATCCACGATATGCGTGCGCGCCGGATCCCGAATTTTCTGATCCTGACAGGCCTCGGACTGGCTGTCAGTCTCCACACTGTTGCACTGCTTATAGACTCAGCGTCGCTTGCGGGTTACGCCTGGTGGTCACCACTGGCGGGGCTGATGACCGGTTTGGCAACCCTGATGCCGCTCTACCTGTTGCGGGCAACGGGTGCGGGCGATGTGAAGCTGATGGGGATGATAGGCGCCTTCATTGGCACCCAACCCGTGCTCGCTGCCACCTTCTACACTTTTCTGGCCGGCGGACTGCTGTCGCTGGCCTTCATGTTTCGTCCCGGCGTGGCCAGACAGGCCCTGGCCAATGTGCGCTTCCTGGTCAGCGACTGGGTGCTGCGCACCAACACCGGCCAGGGTCTGCGCCTGGCACCACTGAAAACCACTGCCGCACGCCTGCCCTACGCCGTAGCCATTGCACTGGGTACAGGCGCTGCCCTGCGTTGGCCCCTCATTTCACCCTGACCACTGCCCTGCCATGAAGTTGCCCCCAAAGTCCACCGTTACGCCACACACCGCGCACATCCGGCCGGTCACTTTGCCCCTCGCACCGCAGACCGCGGAAGAAACCGGCCTGTCGGTCACCTTCCTCGTTGAGCTGGTCGCAAAAACCATGTACCAACTCGGATTGACCCGGCTCACGGATCTCTGCGCCCAGCTCTGCCTGTCCAGTACCGTGGTGGAATCGGTGTGCCAGTTCATGCGCCGTGAGTCCCTGCTGGAAGTCACGCGCCGCGGACAACATGAAGCCGATGTGCAGTTCGACCTCACACAGGTGGGCCGCACGCGGGCCGCTGAATGGCTGGCGCGCAATTCCTATATCGGTGCGGCGCCGGTACCGCTGGATGCCTACGCCCAACAGGTGCGCGCCCAATCGGTCACCAACCAAGCGATCACTGCGCACCAGGTACATGCCGCATTTTCGGATCTGGTGGTACCCGAGGACCTCATTGACCAGTTGGGCACGGCCGTCAACTCGGGGCGACCCATTTTGTTGTACGGCCCCTCCGGCTCGGGCAAGACTTACCTGGCGGAGCACCTCCAGCGTCTGGTCGGCGGCGCCGTTGCCATTCCCTATGCGATCTGCGTGCAAGGCGAGGTCATCCGTGTCTTTGATGCGCAGTGCCACCATCCGCTGACAGGGGACGAAGGGGCGCATGCGGCGCTCGACAATCGGACCAAGACCGACGCACGCTGGGTCTTGTGCCAGCGTCCCTGTGTCATCTCTGGCGGTGAACTCACGCTCGAAATGCTGGATCTCAGCTTTGACCAGCGCGCGGGCTACTACGAAGCGCCACCGCACTTCAAGGCCAACAACGGCCTGTTCATCGTCGATGACTTCGGACGCCAGGTGATATCACCGCGCGAACTGATGAACCGCTGGGTCGTGCCCATGGAACGCGGCCATGACCATCTGATGCTGCGCAATGGCGGCAAGTTCACCATCCCCTTTGACATGGTGCTGGTGTTCTCCTCGAATTTGCGCCCCGAACAGCTTGAAGACCCGGCATTTCTGCGCCGACTGGGCCACAAGATTGCGGTTGGCCCTGTGTCACCCGCCGACTACGCACTGATCTTCGAACGCGACTGCGAGGCAATAGGCATCGCGCAGGACCCGCAGGCTTTTGACCAACTCATGCACCGCTACCACGAACAGAACGGGTGCCCCCTGATGGCGTGCTACCCGCACGATTTGCTGCACCTGATGGTCAGCCGCGCCTGCTACCTGGAGGTGCCCACAGAGTTGTCTCCCGAACTGCTCGACTGGGCCTGGCATACCTATTTTGGCAATGAGGCACTGCTTAAAGCGACGTCCGAAACAAGGAGACTGGCATGAGATCACGAGGCATGTTGATGTTGTTTATAGCGCTTATCGCAGGCCTGGCGGCCGTATTTCTGGCAACACGCTGGATGCAAAGCCAAGGCGGCGACAAGGGGCGTATTGCGGTGGCCAATACCGATATCGAACTGGGCGGGCGCATCTCGCCCGAAATGATCCGCATGGCGGATTGGCCTTTGGGCAGCGTGCCCACAGGGGCTTTTAACGAGGCCACCCAACTGGATGGCCGCGTCGTCACCGTGGCGATGCAGCGCGGTGAACCGCTCATTGAAACGCGGCTCGCACCCATCGGCACCAAGGGAGGCCTGTCGGCCGTGGTGCCACAAGGCAAACGGGCCATGACCGTGCGCGTCAATGACGTGGTGGGGGTTGCCGGCTTCGCGCTGCCCGGCACCTATGTCGATGTCATGGTCAATACCCAGGATGAAAGAGGCCAGCGCAATGACCGCGACCACTCGGTTTCAAAAATTGTGCTCGAACGCATTCTGGTACTCGCCGTGGCGCAGGAGGCCGACCGCGATGCCACCAAACCCAAGGTGGTGAATGCAGTCACACTGGAACTGACTCCGAAGGATGCGGAGCTGCTCGACCTGGCCCGTAGCGTGGGCACGCTGTCACTGGTGTTGCGCAACCAAATCGACCCCAAATCGACCGAAGCCACCACCGGAGCCACCAAGGCCGAGTTACTCGGACTGGCCAAACCTGAAACCACCAAGCCGGCCGCATCCAAAGCGGTCCCCACGCGGCGTGCCACCCCGCGCCCCATCGCCGTGCGTGTTGAACCCCAAGCGGCAACACCCAAAAACTGCGTTGAGATCATTCGAGGTTTGAGCAAGGTGACCGAATGCTTCTAGGCCGTCACCCACACTACAACATCCACCAGGGAGAATAAAAATGCCATCGCCCTCACGCGCAATCGCCATCGCCCACATGGCACTGGCAGCGAGTCTGACTTTGCATGCCCCGGGTTCCACCGCCCAGACTGCCAAAGCCAAGCCAGCGAAGGCGCCACCGCCTGCCGCTGCATCCGCCAGCCCGGAGCCACTGTCCAGCACCGGCCTGTGCGCACGCGTCAACATCGCGCCCGTGGTGCAGATACCGGTCGGCAAGTCCACCATCCTGCGGCCCAGTTCGCCCATCACCCGCATCCTGCTGGGCAACCCGGAAAACGCACGCGCAGCCCGCCCGAACGAAAACCCCGACGGGAAAAAGGAAGAAAACGTCAAAGCACCGGCCATCAACACCCGCCCCGGTGTCGCCGATGTGGATGTGCTCCTGCTGGCGCCCACCGAGGTCTTTCTGCTGGGCAAGACCATTGGCGCGACCAATGTGGTGATGCTGGACCGTGAAGGCACTTGCACCGCCTTTGACGTCGTGGTTTCAATGGACACCTCCTCACTGCAAGCGGTGATCGGTCAACTCTTGCCCTTGGAGAAAGAGATCAAGGTGACGCCGGCTTTCGATTCCATCGTGATGTCAGGCACAGTTTCTGACGGCGAAGCGCTGACCCGCGTGACCGACCTGGCCAACGCGTATGTGCGCGGCCAGGATGGCGGTGGCCAGAGCAGCCAGCGTGTTGTCAACATGCTGGAAGTTGCCGCACCCCAGCAGGTGATGCTGGAGGTCAAGGTGGCCGAAATTTCCAAGGCACTGCTCGACAAGTTCGGCATTGACTTCTCGCGCGCCTACGCACCGGGCGACGGCTCCATGCTGCAATTCCTGTCGGGCATCTTTGGCGGCGCCGCCGCCACGGTCGGCCAGATCAGCGGCACGGGGCCAGGCGGCGTTCCGCTCAGCTCGGTGGACGCGGTGGTAGGCGGCACGGTGCCAGTTGCAGGCGCCAGCGGCGGCAATGTCACGGTGGCCTACGACAGCGTGGGGCGGCCTACGTACACCACGACTTTCGGCACCGTACCAGGCCGCGGCGTGACCAACATTGGCCTGAACATGCAAAAGACCGACGGCCTCATCAAGGTGCTGGCCGAACCCACGGTGATGGCCATCAGTGGGCAAACCGGCAGCTTCCTGGCGGGCGGAAAAATATTCATCCCGGTATCGCAGGACAACGGCAACGGCCAGGGCCGCTCGATCACGCTGGAAGAAAAAGAATTCGGCGTCTCCGTCAAGTTCACCCCCACCGTGCTCGGCAATGGCCGCATCAACCTGCGCGTTCGCCCCGAGGTGTCCGAGCTCAATGCCACGGGGATCACCATCAGTGGCGGCGGAATCAATGCGGTTTTGCCCTCCTTCACCTCACGCAAGGCCGAAACCACCGTGCAACTGATGGATGGCCAGAGCTTCGCCATTGGCGGCTTGATCAAAAACAACACCACCACCAACATCAAGGCGTTTCCTTTCCTTGGAGAGTTGCCGATCGTCGGCGCCCTGTTTCGCAGCTCTGAATTCCAGACGGACCGCTCGGAACTGGTATTCGTCATCACGCCGCGCCTCGTGAAACCCCTGCCCCCCGGCTACCGCCTGCCCACCGATGGTTACGTCCCCCCCACGCGCAGCGAGCTGATTCTGGACGGAAAACTGGAAGGCCAACGCCGCGAAGACGCCCCCAGCAGCGACACCAGCCCCATCCAAGGCGGTTTTGACAAGGAGAAACCATGAAACGCAACACCAACCTCTTTGGCGCAGCCCTTTGCCTGCTCATACTGGGCGGCTGCGCCGCCTCGGGGTCCCCGCAGTGGGATGCCCAATTTGGTGACCGGGTGCGCAGCCTGAACGCGCAGCAACTGATCACGCCGCAAGCCCCCACCCACAATGCGCAGGCGACTCCCGCCACCGACGGACGTAGCGCACGCGAGGCCATGAGCCGCCATGTCGAGAGCTACCGCAGCCCTCCGCCCACCACCGTCATCAATGTGGGCAGCATCGGCACCAGTCGCTGAAGTCAGGCACATCAACACCACCATGGACTTGTCATGATTCATCTGCATTCCCACCCCACTGCCAACCGTCGACGTACCCGTACACGCCAGCGTGGCGCGGTAGCGATTGTGGTTGGCTTGATGATCGCGGTGATGGTTGGATTCATCGGTTTGGCGCTGGACGGCGGGCACCTCTATCTCACCAAAACCGAACTGCAAAACAGCGCCGATGCCTGTGCCCTCGCGGCAAGCTACGAGCTGACCGGGGCGCCGACCATTTCCCCAGCCGCATTTGACCGGGCCGAAAAAGCGGGACAGACCGTTGGAACGATCAACAAAGTGGACTTCCAGGGCACCCCCATCGCCCTCACCGATGTCAGCGTCCGCTTCAGCACCACCTTGAGTGCGGGCAGCAGTTGGGTCAACGCCGGCGCCGCATCGACGAGTTCCAAGTATGTGCGCTGCACCCTCACACGCAGCGGCATTGCGCCCTGGTTCATGCAGGTGCTGGGTTTTGGCGCACAAACCGTCAACGCACTCGCAACCGCCACACTGACACCGGCACAAACCAACTGCGCCATGCCAATGGGCCTGTGCGTGCAGGCCGGTGGCACGGCGGCCAATAATTTTGGCTACACCGTGGGTGACTGGTACGGACTGGACTTTGCCGAGACCGGGGGCGGCGACCAATCCGCCTACACCGGCAACTTCCGCTGGCTGGATTTCGACCCCGGCGGCCAAACCCCCGGCTGCCCTGGCGGGGGTGCGCAGGAACTGGCTTGCCTGGTCAAAGGCGCAGGCCAATGCAGCCTGCCTGCGCCCATCGTCACCGGCGGCTGTGCCAGCAGCGGCAACACCACAGACCCCGGCTGTGTCGGCGAAAACGGCAATATCAACGCCATGTCGGCCGCCTACAACAGCCGGTTCGGGCTGTACAAGGGCAGCAACAACGCCACCAATGCCCCCATGGATTTCACCGGCAATGCCTACCGCATTGGCACCTGGACGCTGGGCCGCAATGCCTATAACGGCACAGTGGCTGGAGAGCAAAATTTCAAAACGGCGCGCTCCAATTTTGTGTCGACACAGGGGATGTATGTACCGGGCGGTGGCTATTCGAATGCCAGCCAGGCCGAGCACCAAACCGGGGCGGATCGTCGAATGGTCGTGATGCCCATGGTCGATTGCAGCGGATTCACGGCGGGCCAGCACGCACCGATTCGCGGCTACGCCTGTGTGCTGATGCTCGACCCCTATGACAAGAACGTGAACGACGTCATCTCCAAACTGGAGTTTGAAGGTTTGGCAAATGTGCCAGGCAGCCCCTGTGCCAGTTCCGGCATTGCGGGCGACACCACCAGCATCGGGCCGATGGTGCCGGCATTGGTGCAATAAGGGGTGGCCCAGATGAAAAAACGCGCACTTCACCATGCATTGCTGCGGGGCGTGGCGACGGTCGAATTTGCCTTGTTGCTCACGCCGCTGGTATTGATGATCTTTGGCACCACCGAACTGGGCCGCGCCATCTACAGCTACAACACCCTGGACAAAACCGTGCGGGACGCGGGCCGCCACCTGTCACAACACGGGCCCGGCGACACCGTGATCGCCACCCAGGCACGCTGTCTTGCCGTGTATGGCACCACCGACTGCACCGGCACACCGGTCGCCCCCGGCCTGACAACGGGCATGGTGTCCATTTGCGATGCCTTGTTGTGCCCCAGCACGCATGCCAGCCAACCCACGGGCCTGGGCGCCATCAACCTGGTCACGGTCAGCATCCAGGACTACCCCTACAACTCCTTGGTCAGTTTCGTGGTTCCTGACATGACCTTCAACAACATTTCGTTCACGCTGAGGGCGCAACTGTGAATATGACGCAACGCCTTTTCCATCAACGCGGTGTCGCCGCAGTCGAGTTCGCCATCATCTCGTCGCTGCTCTTCACGATGTTATTGGGCGTGGTGGAGATGGGCCGACTTTTCTGGACCTGGAACGCAGCGGTAGAAGCCACACGCTACGGCGCGCGCCTGGCGGTGGTCTGCGATCTGAACGACAGCCATATCCAATCCCGAATGGTTGGCAGACTGCCTTCGCTTGCGAACAGCAACATTGTCGTCACCTACCTGAACCCACCGGCCGCCGACAACACCTGCACCACGGCCACCTGCAAGGCAGTGAAGGTGTCGCTCACGGGCTACACCCACAACACCATTATTCCCTTTGTACCGCTGTCGCTCACGCTGCCACCCTTCAGCACGACGCTGCGCAAAGAGTTCATGAGTAGTACTGCCAATGAGGTCTGCCAATGAAAGTCAAACTCGTCACCCCCGACACCATCCATGCCAATGCCTGGTGCGACGTGCTGCGCATTGAACCCGCATTTGAAGTCACATCCCTGGTCCATCCTTTGGCCGAGGTGCGCGTGGTCATCAATGGCAGCCGCCCCGACCTGGTGCTGGTGGAAACCACCTCGCCACAAGATTTCGAGGCACTTGAAGCGCTGACCAACGCGCATCCGGAAATCGATTGCGTTCTGGTCGCCAAAGAACTTACGCCGGCCTTCCTGCTGCAGGCCATGCGCATTGGCGTGCGGGAGGTGCTTCCCGCATCAACAACACCGGAAGCGGTGCTGGCGGCATTGCGCCGCCAGCACCGCAAACGCACACCCAACGCCGCCCAGTTGGCCACGCGCAACGGTGAAGTGCTTGCATTGGTGTCGAGCAAAGGCGGCGGTGGGGCCACCTTCATTGCAGCCAACCTGGCCCATATTTTGGCGGCAGGTGGAAAACGCCAGGTGGCGCTGATTGACATGAACCTGCAGTTCGGCGATGCAGCTTTGTTCGTCAGCAGCCAAACACCGGTGAGCAACGTGGCTGACGTTGCCCGCAACATCAGCCGGCTTGACAACGACCTGCTGCGCTCGTCCATGAGTGAGGTCACCCCCGGCCTGTGGGTACTGGCAGCACCGGACGACCCGGCCCTGGCGACCGACGTGACACCGCAGCATGTCCGGCAAATTGTGGACCTGGCGCGTGAGATGTTTGACTTTGTGGTCATTGATGTGGGGCGGTCTTTGAGTTCGACCACGCTACAGGCGCTGGACCTGGCAGACAGGGTGTATGCCGTGCTGCAAATGACATTGCCGTTCATCCGCGATGGCAAGCGCTTGCACAATGTGTTTCGCTCGCTGGACTACCCCTCACACAAGATTGAGTGGATCGTCAACCGCTACCACAAAGGCGACCAATTCACCATTGATGACCTGAAAAAAACCCTGGAAATTGACCATGTCATCTTGCTGCCCAACCAATACGGAGCGGTCGCAGCGGCAGTCAACCAGGGCATTCCGGTCGAGCGCATTGCGCCCAACAGCATGATTGCCAAAAGCCTGCGGGAGCTCGCCGAAAGCATCGCTCCACCTTCGCTCAATCGCGCCCGTTCAGGCTGGTTATCAGGTCTATTTCGCGGTGCACCCGCTATAGGAGGATTGACATGAGTTTGCGCGACAAGCTGGGCGCTACGACCCAAAGAATTCCGACGGTGGGTGATTTGGCACCGGAGGCCACCGGCGTCCCCACCCGGGCCTACCAGGACACCAAGGCGCACATCCATCAGGTGTTGCTCGGCCGCCTCAATCTGGAGGCCATGGAAAATTTGACACCTGAAGCGCTGAAAGAAGAGTTGCGCCACATGGTGGAGCGCCTGCTGCTGGAGGAAAACCTGGTGCTCAATGCCAGCGAGCGTCGCAATCTGGTGCGCGACATCCAGTACGAGATGCTGGGCTTCGGCCCGCTTGAACCCTTGCTGGTCGATTCGACCGTGTCGGACATTCTGGTCAACACCTTCCAGCGCGTCTATGTCGAGCGGCAGGGGCGGCTGGAGTTGACGGATATCCGTTTCACCGACGATGACCACCTGATGAAAATCATCGACAAGATCGTCTCACGGGTGGGGCGCCGCATTGACGAGTCCAGCCCCATGGTAGACGCCCGGCTGCCCGATGGCTCCCGCGTCAATGCCATCATTCCCCCACTGGCAATTGACGGCCCTATTCTGTCGATACGCCGTTTTGCAACGATACCGCTGAAGGTCAGCAACCTGATTGAGTACCGCTCCTTGTCCGACGAAATGGCACAGTTCATCGGTGCGCTGGCGCAGGCAAAAATCAACATCCTGATTTCGGGCGGCACAGGCTCCGGCAAGACCACGCTGCTCAACATCCTGAGCGCCGCCATCGGCATGACCGAACGCATCGTGACCATCGAGGACGCCGCCGAGTTGCAGTTGCAGCAACCCCATGTGGTGCGCCTGGAGACACGCCCGCCCAACATCGAAGGCCGCGGCGAAGTGGCGCAGCGCGCGCTGGTGCGCAATGCGCTGCGCATGCGCCCCGACCGCATCATCCTCGGCGAAACGCGGGGCGCCGAAGCGCTGGACATGCTGCAAGCGATGAACACCGGCCACGAAGGCTCCATGACGACGGTGCACGCCAATACCGCGCGCGACGCACTGGCGCGGCTGGAAAGCATGATTGCAATGGCCGGTGTGGACCTGCCTGCCAAAGCGGCACGCGCCCAGGTGGCGTCGGCCATCGGCGTCATCATTCAGGTGAACCGGATGAGCGATGGCACGCGCAAGATGACGAGCATTCACGAGGTGACCGGCATGGAAGGCGAGACCGTGACGATGCAGGAAATATTCATCTTCAAGCAAACCGGCGTAGGCCCCAGCGGCATGGTCGAAGGCGCCTTCACCGCCACCGGGGTGCGGCCGCGTTGTTGGGACCGCCTGGTCACCCGTGGCATTCACCTGCCGCAAAATATCTTCGAGCCACTGCGGCGCGAAGGTTGAAGGAGCCGGTATGGACCTGTCCCTCGTTCTCTTTGTGGTCGCGGCCTTTCTGGCCGTGGTGCTGTCCCTTGAAGGCATGTACAACATCTGGGCCTCGCGCAGCAGTCCCGAAGCCAAACGCATCGCCGCCCGCCTTGCTGCGCTGTCCGGCACAACCCTGGCACCCGCCAGCATCGAACGGGCGCGGCAAGAGACGCGCATGCCGCGCCTGAATGCCTTGCTGAACGGCATTCAGATCGGCCAACGCATGCAGCGCTTTGTCAAAGCGTCGGCCATGGCGGTCTCGCTGGCCGAATTGCTGATGATGTCGATCGCGTTGGCGGCATTCGGCCTGCTTTTGCCGGAGCTGTTCGGCAAACCGCCCATTTTTGGCGCTGCACTGGGACTGGCGCTTGCCCTTCTGCCTTGGTGGCGTGTGGTCACGCGGCGGCGCGCCAGGATCGAGCGCATTGAGCGCCAGTTGCCCGAAGCGCTGGACCTGATGGGCCGCGCCATGCGCGCCGGACACGCATTTCCATCGGCCGTCAAGATGGTCGCTGACGAATTGCCCGACCCCTTGGGGCGGGATTTTCGTGTTCTGTTTGACGAGATGAACTATGGTGTCTCCGCCAACGATGCATTGGCCCATTTGGCCGAACGCGTGCCGGTGCCGGATGTGAGCTATTTTGTGGTCGCCGTCTTGATCCAACGCGAATCGGGCGGCAACCTCGCAGAACTTCTGGACAAGATATCTGCCATTGTGCGGGACCGTCTGAAGCTGCTCGGCGAGGTTCGCACCCTGTCGGCGGAAGGCAAGCTATCGGCCATCATCCTGACCGCCCTGCCCTTTGGCGTGGCCCTGGTGGTGAACCTCGTGAATCCGACGTTCATGGACGTGCTCTGGACCGACCCGACCGGTCTGCGCATGGTCGGCGCGGCATGTTTCATGATGCTGCTGGGCATGATGTGGATGCGCAGCATCATCCGCATCCGGGTGTAAGGGAGACGATGGCAATGAACCTGATTCAACTTCTCTTTCTTTCACTCATTTTTGTCGTGGTGGTGACCGCCTTTTACGGCGTGTCTACCCTGATGAGTCCGAACTCTGCGCGCCAGCGCCTGATGGACCTATCGATTGACAGCACGCAACAGACGCCGTCCAAAGACCGCTGGTTGCGCTGGGTCGCCGATCTGACCCGCCCCGTCAGCAAGCTCTCGATGCCGGAGGAAGGCTTTGAGAAATCGCGTGTCAAGTTGCGGTTCGCACATGCGGGCATCCGCAGTGCATCGGCCACGTCCGCGTACTTCGGCATCAAGACGCTGCTGACCGTGGGACTGCCCTTGACCGGTTTTGTACTGATCACCCTTTCCGGCTCGCCCCTGAAGGGCAATAACATGCTGTTTGCCATGCTGACGCTGGCGGCTGCGGGCTATTACGGCCCCAATCTGGTCTTGTCGCGCCTGGTCATGGTGCGCCAGCGCGAGATATTCGAGTCGTTCCCCGATGCGCTGGACCTGATGACCGTGTGTGTAGAAGCCGGCCTGGGTACCGAATCGGCCATGAACCGCGTGGCCGACGATTTGCAATTCAAAAGCCCGGCACTCGCCGACGAACTGCGTATCGTCAACCTGGAACTGCGTGCCGGTTCGGCCCGCGAACGGGCCTTGCGCAATCTGGCCATACGCACCGGCGTCGAGGAAGTGGACGGCTTTGTCACCATGATCAGCCAGGCCGAACGGTTCGGAACCAGCATCGCCGCGTCGCTGCGCGTGCACGCCGAAATGTTGCGCACCCGCCGACGCCAGCGCGCCGAGGAGGCCGCTGCCAAGATTGCGCTGAAGCTGCTCTTCCCTCTGATCTTCTGCATTTTCCCTTCGCTGATGGTGGTCCTGATGGGCCCCGCCATGATCCAGGTTTACCGCGTATTGCTGCCCACGATGGGCGCCGGCCACTGACAGGAGCGCCTCCATGTTTTATGACCACCTGTGTTTGCACCGCAACATTTTCACGGCCGTCACCATGGCGGCGGTTGTGGGCGGATGTTCCACGCCCGCACCCGAGGCCTGGCGCGTGGCGCCGGTCTACCATCTGGCCCATGCCGGGGGCACCAGCGCCGATTCCGCTTACACGGCGTTGGCGCGCCAATACGAGGGTGAACACCGCTGGCGCGAAGCACGGAATGCCTGGCGCAAGGCTGCGCTGGCTGCTCCGCAGGATGCAGATACCCTGAATGCGCTGGGCATGGCGGAAGCGGGCCAGGGGCTGTATGGCAACGCGGTCGAGGCTTTGCGCCGCGCGGTGGCGCTGGCCCCCCAGAATGCCCAGTTGCTCAACAACCTGGGTTATGCCCTGCTGCTGGACGGCCACCAGGAGGAAGCGAAAATCGTCCTGAAAGAGGCCCTGGTGCGCAAGCCGGACCATCGTCTGGCCATGGCCAACCTCAACCGCCTGGAGCCACTGGCGAAAAACCTGGACGCGCCCGTCAACTCCGAGGTGGCGGCATTGCGCATGGCGCCCCCCGCCAGCCCCCCGGCAGAGGCTGCGCTGTCGCTCAGGGAACCCTCCAGCCCTGCACCCCATCTGCAAACCACCCCCAACCTGGCCCCCTTTGCGTTGCGCCAGACGGGCTTGGCAGAAGCAGAAACAACAACGCCAGAGCCTGCAGCACAAGCGGCATCGCCCCCCCTGCACACCGTGCCAGCGTTGCAGCCACGCATCGAAATCGCCAACGGCAACGGCATCAACGGCCTGGCCACCGCGCTGCGCGGGTGGCTTCGCACGCGGGGTCTGGAGCAAAAGCCACTGCTGCGCAATGCACTGCCATTCAACACCGCAACCACCGTGGTCCACTACCGCGCAGGCTACTTGGAAGCCGCCCAGGCGCTTGCCGAACGCATGCCCCAACGCGTCACACTGGCACCCGAGCCGGGCGGCGTGGCGGACGTCGATGTCAGGGTGGTGCTGGGGCGTGATTTTTTAAGGGAAATGCTATCTTTTTTTTAGTTGCGGTAGGAACAAAGGTTACCCTCTGCCCCCCGCGCAGATCCGTACGTGCGGAATTCCCGCATACGGCTCCTGCCTCAGGTATGT
>Ga0156180_1022_pt1 | contig 68517 bp, 71 predicted proteins | sample RifCSPlowO2_12_FD_107833 | JGI IMG/M metagenome (GOLD analysis project Ga0156180, IMG submission 107833) | Burkholderiales bacterium RIFCSPLOWO2_12_FULL_61_40
ACGCTACCGGTTGGCATTGGAATTGCATGTGATCGACAACGGACCTGGTGTGCCAGATTCGATCAAAGACCGCATTTTCTATCCGCTGGTGTCGGGCAGGGACGGCGGATCGGGGTTGGGGCTCACATTGGCGCAAACCTTTGTGCAGCAACACCACGGCTTGATCGAGGTCGACAGCGTGCCAGGCCGTACGGATTTCAAGATTTTGATTCCGTTACCTTAAACAGTGGGGAACAGCGCTGGCTCGCCTTGTGGAGCGGTGGCCTGTTCCACCAGGGATTTAACGCAGGGATAAACAGAACATGAAGCCCATTTGGATCGTAGATGATGACCAGTCCATCCGCTTCGTACTGGAAAAGGCGCTGCTGCGCGAACACCTGCCCACGCGCAGTTTCTCCAATCCGCGCGATGTGCTGTCCGCGCTGAACACGGCGGCCGATGACGAGGGCCCGCAGGTGCTGGTCAGCGACATCCGCATGCCCGGCGGCTCGGGGCTGGAGTTGCTGGAAAAGGTCAAGGCCAAGCACCCGGGCCTGCCGGTCATCATCATGACCGCGTTCTCGGACCTGGACAGTGCGGTCAGCGCCTTCCAGGGCGGCGCCTTCGAGTACTTGCCCAAACCTTTTGATCTGCCCAAGGCGGTGGAGCTGATCCGCCGCGCGGTGGAAGAAAGCCAACGCGAAGAGGTAAATGAAGAGCGCATGGCCGAGGCCCCCGAAATGCTGGGCCAGGCCCCCGCTATGCAGGATGTGTTTCGTGCCATTGGGCGTTTGAGCCAGAGCAATGTGACGGTGATGATCACCGGTGAATCCGGCTCCGGCAAAGAGCTGGTGGCCCGCGCCTTGCACAAGCATTCACAACGCGCCAATGGCCCGTTCGTGGCCATCAACACGGCGGCCATCCCCAAGGACCTGCTGGAATCCGAGCTGTTTGGCCATGAGCGCGGCGCTTTCACCGGCGCGCAGACCATGCGCCGGGGACGTTTTGAGCAGGCTGACGGGGGCACGCTGTTTCTGGACGAAATCGGCGACATGCCGTTTGAGTTGCAAACCCGCTTGCTGCGCGTCCTGAGCGATGGCAATTTCTACCGCGTGGGCGGCCACAGCGCCGTCAAAACCAATGTGCGGGTGATTGCCGCCACCCACCAGAACCTGGAGCAGCGGGTCAAGGACGGGGCGTTTCGTGAAGACCTGTTCCACCGCTTGAACGTGATCCGGCTGCGTTTGCCCGCCTTGCGCGAACGCAAGGAAGACGTGGCCATGCTGACCCGGCATTTTCTGCAGCAAAGCGCCCAACAACTCGGCGTGGAGCCCAAGCGCATCTCGGATGCGGCGCTGGGCTGGCTGGAAGGCTTTGCCTTCCCTGGCAATGTGCGCCAGTTGGAAAATATCTGCCACTGGCTCACGGTGATGGCGCCAGCGCAGGTGATCGAACCCAAGGATTTACCGCCCGAAGTAGAGGTTTCCCGCACCAGCCCCCCTGTTGGGCCCCTGGCCGGTGCGCTTCACAGCCCTGTTGTGCTGGCGGGAGCAGACGAGGGACACAGCCCTGACGATGCCGGTGGGGTGTCCGGCCTGGTGGGTGAGATGGCCGACGCCGCTCCTGTGGTGTTCGGGCTGCCCAGCCCTGCGCCAGGGGGAAATGCGCCTTTGCAGGAATGGGAAATCGAGTTGGAACACGAAGCGGTGGCGCTGCTGGAATCGGGGCGCACCGATGTGTGGGACAGCCTGACCCGGCGTTTCGAGTCGCGCCTGATTTTGGCGGCGCTGGCCGCCACCCGGGGCCGCCGCATCGAAGCGGCGCAAAAACTGGGCATTGGGCGCAACACCATCACGCGCAAGATCCAGGAGCTGGGTTTGGAGTAAAAAAGGCCTCCAGCCCCCGTGGAATATGCGTAGGCAGCTCCTGAAACTATAGCGAAAGCTCAATGACCACCGGGGCGTGGTCGCTGGGGCGTTCGTTGCTGCGCGGGCGCTTGTCGATGACGCAGGAGCGCACCAGGGGCTGCAGCGCCTTGCTGACCAGGATGTGGTCGATGCGCAGGCCCCGGTTGCGCCGGAACGCAAAATTCCGGTAGTCCCACCACGAGTAGCTCTTGGGCGGCTGGGGAAACAGCCGGAAACTGTCCACCAGCCCCAGCGCAATCAGGGCGCGCAGGTGGTAGCGCTCTTCTTCGGTGCAGTGGATGGTGTCGCGCAGGCCCTCGGGGTCCCACACATCCAGATCGTCAAAGGTGATGTTGTAGTCGCCCATGAGCACCAGTTTGGGGTGTGCCACCAGTTCTTGTTTGACCCAGTCGCGCAGGCCCTTGAGCCATTCCATTTTGTATTCGAACTTGTCGGAGCCCGGCTCCTGGCCGTTGGGAAAGTAGGCGCCAATCACCCGGATGTCGCCTACCGTGGCGCTGATCACCCGCGCCATCTCGTCGTCAAAGCCGGGGATGTTTTTCACCACCCGCTCTACCGGCGTGCGGGTCAGCAGGGCCACGCCGTTGTAGGTCTTCTGGCCGAAGCACTGGCACTGGTAACCTGCGGCCGCCAGTACCTCCAGAGGAAACTTGTCGTCCGTCAGTTTGAGCTCTTGCAGCGCCAGCACGTCGACAGGATTGGCTTGCAGCCAGTCCAGCACCTGCGGCAGGCGGACGGTGAGGGAGTTGATGTTCCAGGTGGCCAGTTTCATATTTTCTCTATCTCATTGATTCAACAGGATTTTGTTCTTTGATTTGCTTGTATGGCTGCACTGCAAGGTTACGTTCGGTGAGCGCGCTCATTCAGTTCCCCCGTCGCCAAGGCCGTAGGCCTGTGCCACTCGGCCAAGCAGGTCCGCCAGGGTTGCGCGTCCGAGACCCAAGGTTTTGGGGTCGAGTGAGGTATCGGCTGCAGCCGCATCCAGAAACCTTCGCATGTCACCCGCAATTTTTGCATCCAACGCGATACGTGTCGCTGGGGCGAGCAACAGGGAAAGGCGCAGGACATCATTGGCATGTTTGCGGATGTTCTTGGCATCCACCTGCTCTCCATGGGCCAATCGCGCGCTCAGGTCCAGCCAGGCGACCGCTTTCAGTGGGATGAGGCGGTCTTCGCCCACCCAGGGCAGACCATTGACCGCGCGTCGCCCGGCCATGATGAAGGCGTAGTAGGTGTCGTCAAGCAGGATGGCTGAGAGGCTGGAGACGGCCTCATCGAAAGGGATGGGTGTGAGCCTTGCGCCCGTGATGGGCCGTAGCGTATCGGGTGCTCGGGAAAATAGTTCGACCATGGCCGGAAAACGGCTATCGGTCGGCTTCTGAAAGCGGTAGAAGCTTGGCTTTCCGGCGTCACTGGCCTGTCGGATCTCATAGCCGCCCGCTTCGATGAATTTCCAAAAGGTCTCACCGAATGCAGGCCTCAGCGCCTCCACATGCAACACGATATCCAAATCCTTGGTGGCACGGAACTCCAATCCGGCCTCTTCCATCGCCAGGCTGGCGGCCGTGCCGCCGATCAGGATGTACTGGTCAGGGTAGTCTGCGAACCAAGCCCTGAAAACATCGAGTCCTTTCACCATGGCAACTGTTCTTTCAACACATCCAGCGCGCTCTGGACGCGTTCATCGGGGTCGTCCCGCAAGCTTAAACTGAGCGAAAGTGGGTCTACCGTGCCACTGTCTGGCTGCAGTGCTGGGCTGTAGCTCCACAGCTGCCATGCATACGCGCCGGGCATGGCTTCGGGCAGTTCATCGACGTTTGACTTCAGCGCCTGCCACGCGGCGCGGCTCACCGCATGGACGGGTAGTCGGGGTTCTGCAAGCATGGAGTGGTGTGCGAGTGCGCTCAGGCCGGCCAGCCGTATGGATCGATCAGCCGGTATCGGAGTGGAGGTCCAGACGGTTCGCTGTACCGGACTGCGCAGCAGCGGCGTGGCCCGTTCCCAGGTTTCCTGTGGCGAAAATGCCATGGTGAGGTACTGGGACCGGCCCGCCTTGTGAACACTCGCGAGCCCAGCGGCCGACAGCTCGCGCACGGCGCGCGAGAGCGTCATCGGCGTGTAGCCCAGCGTGGCTGCCACTTCTGCAGGGTGCCATTCGGGCTCCCAGTGCGGACGCAGCAAGGCGGTGATCAGCATCGCCTGCGCCGAGGGGCTCAATAGTGACTCTGCTGAAGTGGGGCGTTGGCGAAAGTATTCCCGCAGATCCAGCCCCAAATCTGGGAGGTAGAGCTGATTGCCCGGCACAATGAAGGGCACTTTCTGCTCTATCAGGCGTTTGCGCTCGTAAGAGGCGAGCGCCTTTGTTACGTAAACGGTCGGTTGCTTTGCCACGGACCGCACCTTGTCCAATTTCGCCCGGATGTCGCCAAGGGACGCCTTTTCAGGGTTCCGGTCCAGCGCCAGCAGAACCGTGTGTCCGAGGATATCTAGTGCTTGGAAATCGAAGGCATCCCGCAGAAAGTAGGGCAGACCGTCCTGGTTTGCCCATGCCTGGGATCCCGACTTGGGCAGGCCGAGTGTTTCATACAGGTAGTGCTGGACATCGGCGGCAAGAGGGGGCATCGCAGTTGAAATTAATAACTTAATATTTGCACAATAACATCGTTATTGTTACCGTGCAAATTTTTGGTTAATTTTAAAAATCACTATGGGTAGATCCTGCGAGCTGAAAACAGCGTTTGGCGTGTGGTTGCTGCGCAGGCAGCTATTAAATATGTAGCACCGCCAGTGCGCCCACAACCGAGCCGACGCCGCCAGCACCAAACATGGCGTACTCCAGCCACTTCTTCTTGGTCAGCAAGGCGATGGCGGCCAGGGCGATGCTGACTTGCAGCACGGTGGTGGACTGCGCCCAGCGGTGGTGCAAGTGCATTTGTTCGTCGCTCTGGTGGTCCCATTCGGTCGCCTCGGCTTCCAGTTTGTCTGCCACCCGCTTGATCTCGCCTTTTTCCTTCTCGTAGCGCTCTACCTTGGCCTGGTACTTGGTTTTATCCTCTTCACGCGGGGCCAGGTCGCGCGCCAGTTCGGCCAGGGATTGCTTGGTGCTTTTGGCCTGGGTGGCGCCGCCCATGTAGCCAAAAATCGCGCCAATCGTGGCAATGATGGCGGTGAACATGGCGATCTGGTTGATCATGCCGCCGCCTTCACCATGGCCGCCGTGCCCGCCCTGTTGGGCGTGTTCCAGCGGACATATTGCAAACTCTTTCAAGTGCTTATCAAGGGGACCCAGTGTGGTGGGTCCATGTGACAAAACAGTAGCGCAGGCCATTGGCGGCGACGTGGGCCTCCCGTGCCGTTTCCTGCCAGTCCGGCCCGAAGATGGGGGCAAAGGCATTCCCTTCAATCACGGTGTCAATCTCCGTCACCACGGCGGTGCGGGCCAGGGGCAGGGCCTGTGCGTAGATCTGGGCGCCGCCTATCACCCAGGCGTCGGGCTGGCCGGTGCACTGGTGCAGGGCTTCCTCCACCGATCCGGCGCGCACAGCGCCTTCGGCCTGCCAATCGGTCTGGCGGGTAATCACCACATTGGTGCGCCCAGGCAGCGGGCGGAATTTGGGTGGCAGCGAATCCCAGGTCTTGCGCCCCATGATGACCGGGCAGCCCAGCGTGGTGCGTTTGAAATGCGCCAGGTCTTCAGGCAGGTGCCAGGGCAGGGTGCCGTCGCGCCCAATAACGCCGTTGGCGGCGCGGGCAAATATCAGGTGCAGTCGTGGGGTGGTGTTTGGCATGGGTTCAGGAGGATGCGGTGGGTTTGCGGGTGGGCCACAGCACGCTGGCAATGGCCAGCATGACAAACACCATGGCCAGCCAGTCTTGCCAGTGCGGTGATTCGCCCAGGATGAAGGTCGCGCTCAGGGTGCCCACCAGCGGAATAGCCATGATGCTCATGGCACTGGTGGCGGGGGGCAGGTTGCGGGCCATGCCAAACCAGATGATTTGTGCCACGCCGTAGTTGACCAGCACACCATAGGCCAGGCTGATCCACAAGGTCGTTGAAAAGGTGGCTGGGTCGGGAGTCGGCTCCAGCGTCAGCGCCAGGGCCCACAGCACGCCACTGCCCAAAAGCAGCATCCAGACCGTGACCACCACGGGTGAGAGCGTGAGGTGGGCGCGGCGAAACAGCACCGTGCCCAGCGCCCAGCACAGGGCGGCACTCAACATCCAGGCCACGCCCGTGGGGCGCCCGCTCAGGCGCTGCAGCTCGTGCCACAGCAGCAGGCCGATGGCTGTGCCCGCGCACAGCACGGCCAGGCGCACGCGCGGCGTAATGCGTTCGCCAAAAAACACGGCCCCGATCAGCACCGTAAAGATGGGCATGGTGAAGCCCAAAATGGCCGCACGGCCTGACGCAAGTTCCTGCACACCAAAAATGGAGAGCGTGTGCCAGCCCAGCACATTGGGCAGGCCCAGGCTGGCAATGGCCGCCCACTCGCGTCCGCTGGGGCGCATGCGCTCGCCGCGCAGGGTGACAAAGGCAAACAGCCAGGCGGCACCCAGTGACATGGTGCTGGCGCGAAAGTACAGCGGCGTCATGCCCTGCAGTGAGAGTTTCATCATGGGCCAGTTCACGCCCCACATGAGCGTCAGGGCTGCTAAGGCCCAGGCTTGGCGGCGGGAGATCAAACCGCCACCGGCGCCTTGATGGCGGGGTGGCACTCGTAGCCCTGCACCTCAAAGTCTTCAAACTGGTAGTCAAAGATGCTGTCCGGGCGGCGCTTGATGTGCAGTGTGGGGTAGGCAAACGGTGCGCGGCTGAGTTGCAAGTCCACCTGCTCGCGGTGGTTGCTGTAGAGGTGGCAGTCGCCGCCGGTCCAGATGAAGTCGCCCACGTCCAGGTCGCACTGCTGCGCCACCATGTGGGTGAGCAGGGCGTAGCTGGCAATGTTGAAGGGCACGCCCAAAAAGATGTCGGCGCTGCGCTGGTAGAGCTGGCAGGAGAGGCGGCCCTTGCCGCCCGCCTCGGTGGCTGGCGCCACATAGAACTGGAAGAAGGCATGGCAGGGCATCAGCGCCATCTTGTCCAGGTCGGCCACGTTCCAGGCGCTGACGATGATGCGGCGCGAATCAGGATTGGTCTTCAGGGTCTGGATGACCTGGGCGATCTGGTCGATATGGCCGCCATCCGGCGTGGGCCAACTGCGCCACTGCACGCCATAGACCGGGCCCAGGTCGCCGTCCGCACGGGCCCATTCGTCCCAAATGCTGACGCCACGTTCCTTGAGCCAGTGGTTGTTGGAAGAGCCGGTCAGGAACCACAGCAGCTCCTGGATGATGGAGCGCAGGTGGACTTTTTTGGTGGTGACCAGCGGAAAACCTTCGTTCAGGTCAAAACGCATCTGGTGGCCAAACACGCTGGTGGTGCCGGTGCCGGTGCGGTCCATCTTGGACACGCCCGTGGTGTGCACATGGCGCATGAAGTCTTCGTACTGGCTGCGCACAGGGTGGGGGGGCGTGGAGAGGGTCATGGGATGGGCGGTGCTGCGGGTGAGCCGTGAATTCTAGTGGGGAAGGTCGGCCTCTGCCCAATCCAGGTTTTGCGCGCCTTATGCCGAGGTGGCCAAACTCTGCAGGGCCTGCCTGGTGAGTTCATCGGCCGGGAAAAAGGTTTCCAGGGCCAGCTCCTGCAGCGTCACATCCACCGGCGTGCCAAAAATGGTGATGGTGCTGATGAAGCTGAGCACACCACCGGGGGTTCTGAGTTGGAACGGCATGGCGATACCGAGGTGTTCGCCCTCTAGCTGCAGGTCGGCGCCCTCGGGGACGGGATAGGCCCGCAACTCCTCCAGCAAAGCCACCAAGGCCGGGTCGGCGCCGGGTCGTCCAGGGCGCGTTCGCGGTACATGGGCGCGTAGCCAGCGGCCACCAGCAGGGCGTTGCGTTCGTGCAGCGGGATGCACAGGCGCTCGGACAGGCGCAGCACCATCTCGCGGCTGGGCACCGAGCGCCCGGTTTCCACAAAACTCAGGTGGCGTGTCGAGATCTCGGCGCCCATCGCCAGGTCCAACTGGCTCAGGCGCCGGTGTTGCCGCCAATGCCGCCGGTGGTCGCCGAAAGCTTGGGGGGGCGGCGTGGCCCTGGGGGTTTTTGTGCTGGGCATTGCCTGGATCGCCACCCGCAAGGCGATTCCCGCTGGCGCGGTCTGGCTGCTGATCGCCGCCAACACGCTGTGGGTGCTGGGCTGCTTGGGCCTGCTGGCCAGTAGCCTGGTGGCGCCCACTGTGTTCGGCGTGTCGTTCCTGATCACGCAGGCTGTCACGGTCGGTGTGCTGGCCGAGCTGGAGTGGATCGGTGTGCGCAAGCTCCAGCCCGCGCCTGCGTGGTAAGCCACATGCGGCGCTGTGGCGCTTGCAAACCGGGGAGCGGGTGTATTGAGTACATTTGACGGATACATCAACCGTCCCGGTATCGGGCATTACCTGCGGCAGCGCCGCCTATCCATATGAGCCACAGTGGAAAACGTGTCTGGACTCTCGATCCCCACTCGGGAGGCGTCAAAATACCCGAGCGAACCAAGCAAGAGGTGCAGACGCGCTTGCAGGCTTGTTTTGCAGCACTTGGCCACGGCAAGGCCTACCGGCTGGAGCTGCGGTTTCGCGGCGCCTTGTGTTATATCGATGCGTACCAAGACCCCGATCCCGGTCCTTCTCCTGGTTTGGTGGCGTACTGGGAGTCCCAAGGTTGGGATGTGAGTGAGGGGAAGGCCGCATACCGGCAAGAACCTACCCACCTGGGCCGCCTGCGCCACTTCGCCCCGGACCGTTGGAGCTACGCTTTTTACACCTATAGCAACGAACGATATGAGCCCACCACGCTGGGCGACGATTGGTTTGGAACGCCTGAACAGGCCTTGGAGATAGGTTGCGTTTATCTGAAAAACTGAGGGCCGCACAAGGAGCGTCACCCACCGCCCATGCGTGTGGCCATGGCAGACGCCACCTGGCGAAGCGACGCGCTGACCCTTGGATGCCCAGACAAGGATGCCCAAAAATCCTGCGCCGCAGCGCGCGCCTGGGCACTGACCAGCAAGCCATCCGGGGTAAACGGTTCATAGTCCAACAGTCCCAGCATGGGGTCGGGTTTCCAGCGTATGGGCAGCATGTCGTACACAGGTGCCAGTTGAAATTTTCCCTTGGACATCTCCGCCAGGGTCGCCCCTTGCACCCGCACACTGGCATTGCCGGAATGCATATCGGTGTTGCCGATCAAGCGCCCAAACTGAAGCCGCTGTGCGCTGGACTCGGCATCTGCTGCGGTCAAGCGCCCTTGGCGGGACAAAGCCTCACAGGTGGAGGACCAGTGGACATACGGCCCGGGCACAAATGCGTGGTGCACCGCGCCAAGCGCCACCGCATGTGTGCGCCCACTGCGCCCCATCCGGTCAAAACGCCAGCGCATCAGGTAGGTCCGGCTGGCTGTCTGCACCACTTGGGTGGGGGCCACTGCGTGCCCGTGCCGCGCCAGCACCTCGCTGCACAAGGCCTCGGCGTAGAGCAGATCGCTCCAGCGGTCGCCAAAGGGTGTGCCCAGCGGCGGTGAAAATTTCACCAAAACGTGTTCGTCCGACTCGGTGATGGCCAGAAATTTGGCTTGTTCGCCACCAGCCGAGGAGCCTGCTGGCAGGGTTTGCGCCACGTCCAAAGACACGGCATCAAGCGCCGCCGCCGGGGCGTGGTGTGGAATCAGCGGGGGGCTGGTTGACCTCTTCAGGCTCTCATCCCCCAGCAAAAGGCTGCCCGGTGCGTCATGGGTGTGCAGCGCAGCCAGCAGCACCGCATGCGTGTCCCATTTCTCGGGCGCAGACGGCAGCCCGTAGGACGCCAGCCCCTGGGCCAGCAAGCGCCCCAGGAAGCCTTGCGCCCGCAAGGGCGCCAGGTACCACGGCAGCTCCGCTTGCACCGAGGGTTCAAACAGGGTGTTCACCCCTTCGGCCTCGATGTGGATCTGGGATTTGGCCAAAAAACTCAGCAAACCCATGCGCCGCGCCTGTCCATCTTCGCCAATCAGCCAGATAGGCTGCTACGCGGCCGGTTGAACCCAGGGTTGACCCGTCTGGCAGACATCTTTGCGTTTTCGCAAAGCGCTGGAATCTGGCGGTTCACTTTTGCGCCTCAGGCGCGCATGATCGCCAGACGGTTGCGCTGGAGGCATGCGATGGGCCATGACCATGAACCCGGTTGGACAGTGCCCGCCATGGCGACCCATGCCCTTCCGGGGGCAACAGGAGTTGTTCATGAGCACCAACGCGCCAGCCTCAAAACCCGCTATTTTTTCCCTCAAAGACTTTCTCTCCAGCTTTATGTTGCTGGAGTTGCTCAAGGGCCTTGCGCTGACGGGGCGTGCGGCCTTTCGCCGCAAGGTGACACTGTTGTACCCGGAGGAAAAAACGCCGCTCTCGCCCCGATTTCGCGGCCTGCATGCCCTGCGGCGTTACGACAACGGGGAAGAGCGCTGCATTGCCTGCCAGTTGTGCGAGGCGATATGCCCGGCCCTGGCCATCACGATTGAGTCCGAGATGCGCGCCGATGGCTCCCGCCGTACCAAGCGCTACGACATTGACTTCACCAAGTGCATCTTCTGCGGATTTTGCGAGGAAAGCTGTCCCGTGGATGCCATCGTGGAAACTGATATTCTGGAATTCCACGGTGAAAAACGCGGCGACCTCTACTTCACCAAGGACATGCTGCTGGCGATTGGCGACCGCTTTGAGACAGAGATTGCCGCCAACCGGGTACTGGACGCCAAGTACCGCTGACGCTTCACACCTGAAGCATGGGCCATTGGAAAAATGGTGCAACAAGGCGGGGCGCCTCCTATACTTGCACAATATATTGTGTAGGAGTTCACACATGGCGACCAATTTGGCTTTGGATGACAGTTTGATTGAAGAAGCGCGCCAACTCGGTGGGCAGCGCACCAAAAAAGATGTGGTGACCCAGGCGCTGGTGGAATACATCCAGCGTCGCAAGCAGCTCAAGCTGCTGGACATGTTCGGTGCGGTGGATTTTGAGGACGGCTTCGATGCCAAAGCGCAGCGGGGTGTGGGGCGTTCACCCTTGGCTGAGCAATGAAAGTCCTGGTGGATACCTCAGTTTGGTCATTGGCGTTGCGGCGGCCGAGAAACAGTCCCATCGCCCCGGAACAACAAGCAACGGTCCATGCCCTGACGGACTTGGTGCGTGATGGACGGGCTGTTCTGATAGGGGCGATCCGGCAAGAATTACTCTGCGGCATCAAAACACAGGGCCAGTTTGAAGCCTTGCGAGACAGCCTGATCGCCTTCGAGGATGTGGAGCTATCAAGGCCGGTCTATGAGTCCGCCGCCCAAGCCTTCAATACCTGCCGGACCAACGGAGTCCAGGGCTCCAATACGGATTTTTTGATTTGCGCAGCGTCCATTCACCACCAGTTGCCTATTTTTAGCTTGGACGGCGATTTTGCGATGTACCAGCGGTGGTTGCCGATTCGGATTTATGCGCCGTAGGGGCTGAAGCGGCCGCAGCGCAGTCAAACCCGAATCATCCGCCCCGGATTCATCAGATTCTGCGGGTCCAGCGCCGTCTTGATGGCCCGCATCATCTGCAGCGCGACCGGGGATTTGTGGTGCTCCAGCTTGTCGCGCTTGAGGCTGCCGATGCCGTGTTCGGCGGAGATAGAGCCGCCAAACTGGTCCACCGAAGCGTAGACCAGGGCGTTCAGGGCAGCTTCCTGTTCCTTCAGAAACGTTTGTGCATCCGCGCCCAGGGGCGCTTGCACGTTGTAGTGCAGGTTGCCGTCGCCCAGGTGGCCGTAGTTGACCATGCGGGCGCCGGGGAAGGATTGCTGGATCAGCGCATCGGTCACCCGCACAAACTCGGGGATGCGCGAGACGGCGACCGAGATGTCGTGTTTGATGTTCAGGCCCTCTTGCGCCTGCGCCAGTGGGATGCTTTCGCGGATGTGCCACAGCGCCTTGGCCTGCGCCATGCTTTCGGCCACCACGGCGTCTTGCACGCAGCCCTGTTCCATGGCGGCTTCCAGCAGCCGTTCGAACTGGGTGCGGGCGTGGGCTTCGGACTCGTGGTCGGAGTTCTCCAGCACCACGCAGTAGGGCGCATCTTGGAACGGCACGCGTTGTTGCGGGAAATGTTTGGTCACCAGGCTGAGCGCAAATTTCTCCATCACCTCAAACCCCGTCAGGCCCGCATTCAAAAAGCGGTGCGCCAGGCCCAGCAGTTCCACCGCCGCTTCCAGCGAAGGCACGGCGGCAAAGGCCGTGAGTTGGGCGGCTGGCAAGGGGTAGAGGCGCATGGTGGCGGCGGTGATCACGCCCAGCGTGCCCTCGGAGCCTATGAAAAGGTGGCGCAGGTCGTAGCCGGTGTTGTCCTTGCGCAAGCCACTCAGGCCATTCCACACCTCACCCTGTGCGGTGACCACTTCCAGGCCCAGGCAGAGTTCGCGGGTGTTGCCGTAGCGCACCACCTGGGTGCCGCCGGCGTTGGTGCCCAGGTTGCCGCCGATGGTGCAACTGCCCTCGGACGCGAGGCTCAGGGGAAATAAAAATCCGGCCTTTTCGCAGGCGTCCTGCAGGCTTTGGAGCACACAGCCGGCTTCCACGGTGACGGTCAGGTTGGCGGCGTCGAGCACGCGCACCTGCTGCATGCGCTGCAGGCTCAAGACGATCTGGGTGCCGCTGGCGTCGGGGGTGGAGCCCACCACCATGCCGGTGTTGCCGCCCTGGGGCACGATGGACACGCCCGCTTGGCCGCAGAGTTTGACGACCTGGGCTACTTCGTTGGTGCTGGCGGGGCGCACCACGGCCAGGGCCTTGCCGCGCTCGCGCTTGCGCCAGTCCTGCTCCCAGGCGCTCAGGTCGCCTTCGGTCAAGACGTGGGTGGCGCCCACGGCGGCGCGCAGGGATTCCAGCAAAGTGTCAAACGGGTTCATGGTGTGTTGGGTTCCTTTGGAGACAGGGCCGCAGCTTTGGCACGGCCCAAACGCAGGCGCACATGCAGGGCGCAGGCGGTGAACAGCGCCAGGCACAGCAGCACTTCCAGCAGGGCCAGGTAGTTGCTCGGGGGGCGGTCGCTGTAGGCGCGCACCGCGCCTTCGGTGAAATACAGCCACACCATCAGGCTGACCCAGCGGTAGGTGTACATGCGGTTTTTGAGCAAACCGGCCAGCGGAATGCACAGGGGCAGGGCTTTGAGGGCCAGCCAGGAGCCTCCGGGGCGCAGGGGCGCCCACAGCAGCTCCCAGCCCAGGCCCAGAAGGATCAGGCTCAGCAGGCTGCCCACGGCAAGCCAGCGGGTGAATTGAACGGTGTCGAAAAGGGCGGCGGCGCTAGACTGCGCAGTCTGGAATGGGGTGCTCATGTCGGTGGCATCATAGCGGCATGCAATTGATACAACGTTTCAGGTTCTGGCTGGAAGAGGTGGCCCGTGTGCCGTGGCTGCACGCGGCGCAGACGCTGCGGGAGCGCTTCCGCGAAGACCGCCTGGGTTTGACCGCCAGCAGCCTCACTTTCACCACCACTATCGCGCTGGTGCCCTTCATCACGGTGGCGCTGGCCGTGTTCACGGCGTTCCCCATGTTCGCCAAGTTCCAGGTCGTATTACAAAAGTGGCTGATCGAGAGCCTGGTGCCCGACAACATCGCGCGCCAGGTGCTGGGCTACCTCAACCAGTTTGCCGGGCAGGCCAGCAAGCTGGGCGCGGTGGGGGTGGCGGTGCTGTTGGGCACGGCGCTGGCCTTGATTTTTACCATCGACCGCACGCTCAACAGCATCTGGCGGGTGCGCACCCCCCGGCCCTTTGGCCAGCGGATGCTGATTTACTGGTCCGCCATCACTTTGGGGCCTTTGTTGTTGGGCCTGAGTCTGAGCATGACCTCGTACGCGGTGTCGGCATCCAAGGGGCTGGTGGGCTCCCTGCCCGGCGGTGTGGGGCTGGTGCTGGACACCTTGCAGTTCCTGCTGGTGGCCGCTGGCATGGCGGCGATGTTCCGTTTTGTGCCCAACACCCATGTGCGCTGGGGCCATGCCTGGATGGGGGGCTTGTTTGTGTCCGCAGGCATGGAGTTGGCCAAGAAGGTTTTGGCGCTGTACTTGAGCAAGGTGCCTACCTATTCGGTGGTGTACGGCGCTTTTGCCACGGTGCCGATTTTGCTGGTGTGGATTTATGTGGCCTGGACCATCGTGCTGCTGGGGGCCACGCTGACGGCGTATGTACCGGCCTTGCTGGCGGGGGTTCCCCGGCGCCGCTCGGGGCCGGGCTGGCAATTTCAGTTGGCGCTGGAGGTGCTGCAGCAGTTGGACCGCGTGCGCTTGCAGGCTGCGCGGGGGCTGACGCCATCGCAACTGTGCATCGCCTTGCAGGTGGATGCCTTGCGGCTGGAGCCGGTACTGGAGGCCCTGCTTGCGCTGGACTGGGTTGGCCAACTCACACAACCCAGTGAGGAAGGGCGGGAGGCCCGGTTCATCCTGCTGGCGGACCCCCAGCACACCGTGCTGGCGCCACTGATCAGCAGCCTCTTGCTGCCGCACACACAGGCCACTGAAAATTTATGGAAAAGAGACCGTTGGCCCTTGATAACCCTGCGTGAAGTGCTATAAAAAAAGGAGCATTTTTTTCAGCCGCCGGGGGTATGGCGTTGGGTGGAGTCCACAAAGGCCGCCACGTAGTGGCTGATTTGGTCGTGCTGGTTCACCACCGCCGTGACCCGCAGCCACGCCGGATAACGGGCGCCGCTTTTTCGCCGGTCCCACACTTCGCCCTGCCAGAAGCGGTCGATGGGCAGGCGTTGGTGCAGGCTGTGGTATGCCGCCTCGTTTTGGCGTTCGGGCCGAAAGATGGCCGACTTTTTCCCCATCGCTTCGTGGGGGGCATAGCCGGTAATTTGTGAAAACGCGTCGTTGACCTTGAGGATGCGCTGATGGACATCGGTGACCACCAGGCCTTCCAGCGTCTGGAATGCGGTGGCGGCGATACGCAAGGCGCTTTCAGTGCGGTGGCGTTCAGACACATCACGGATCAAGGCAATGAACTCGATGCCTTCCTGTGTGCGCACCATGGAGAGCGCCATTTCCATGGGAAAGTGGTGCCCGGTACGGTGCAGCCCTTCGATTTCAACGCGGGCAGGGGGTTCTCGGCCAGATTCCAACTGGATGAATTGGGCCAGCCGGTGCAGGTGCCCCTGGTGCCGATCCACGGGCAGGGCCAGTTCATGCAAGGTGAGCCCCATGACCTCATGCCGAAACCATCCAAAACAACGCTCGGCCTGGGTGTTCCAGCCCACGATGCAGCCATTGGCATCCATTTGCACCATGGCATCAAAAGCATGGTCGAAAATCGTTTTCCAGCGCGCGGCGTTGTGCAGCGCCCCCTCCAAAGCGTGCGACGGCATGGGTGCGCCAGATCTCATTTCGTTTTCAGATCAATGGGAGATGAGGCGCGCCGACGCAGGCAGTGCTTTAGCACGACAAGGAGGGGCAACGACATATCGCATTGAGATGGAAATGGAATCAATGGGCAGAAAAAGCGGAGTGCTGGTTCAGCAGGCGCTGCCCCAATTCGCGGTCCGTGGTGGTGAAGTGCTCCGGCAGCCAGTCGTGCAGGTAGTGCACCAGCGCTTCGACGATAGCGGTGTCATTTTGACGGTTTCGGTCTTTTTGCAGCCATTCGATGTGGGCGGTGAATTCCCGGTGCTGTGCCAGGTGCTGCTGTTCAAAGTCGTCTTCGGCGACCAGCATGTGCATCAGCGTTTCCTCCTCGCTGAAATGAAACCGGACAAAGGTATTGAGCTGCGGCAACACTTCGTTGAGGGCTTCCGTGTCGTAGCCCGTGGCGTGCAGGGTGGCGAGTTCATTGACCAGGGCAAACAGCTCCCGGTGTTGCAAATCGATGGAGCGAACCCCGGTGTCCAGCTCCTTGTTCCATTGGATAGTCACGGTGAATTTTCTCGTGGTGCGTCGCAAAGTGGCGTGCCTGTGACGGTAAAGAGAAAGGCCGGGCTAGGGAATACTCTGCGCTGGGTATTTTTTGCTACCGTAAAACCGGTAGCGCCGCAGGAGCGTGACGCCGGTTTAGGCGCTATGGCGGTCCTGGTTCAGCACGTAGCGGGTGAGGTCAGCGACGTTGTGCAGGTCGAGTTTGCGCATGATGTTGCGCCGGTGCACCTCCACCGTAGACGGTGCAATGCACAGCCGGTCTGCAATTTGGTTCGAGGTGTGCCCCTGTGCCACCAGCCCCGCCACCTGTTGCTCACGCGTGCTCAGGCTGACGGCGGGGGCGGCTGCGGCGGTTTGCCCCGATGCGGCACCCGCGACCACGCCCGCCACATCCGGGCACAGGTAGGTGCGCCCCCGTGCCACGGCCCGAATGGCGCGGCGCAGTTCGTCACTGGCTTCGGCCTTGGTGACATAGCCACTGGCGCCAGCGGCCAGCATATCCAGCACATAGCGCTGGTCGGCAAAGGCCGACAGGGCCACCACCCTGGTTTGTGGGCAAGCCACGCGCAGCTTGCGTGTGGTTTCAATGCCGTTGAGGCCCGGCATGTTGATGTCCATGCAGACCAGGTCGGGTGCCAAAGCGCCAGCCAGCGTGAGGACCTCCAAACCGTCCCCGGTCTGGCCTGCCACCTCCATGTCCTCCTCCGCGCGCAGCAGGTTGCACAGGGCCTCCCGAAACATCTGGTGGTCATCGGCGATAAGAATCCGAATTTTCATGGGTGCTGCATCCTGCAAAAAATCCTAAACTTCCACGTAAATGCGTGTACCGTGGCCCACCGCGGACTCCAGCCGGAAGCTGCCTCCGGCAAATTCGACCGTTTCACGCATATTGAGCAGCCCCAGGCCGACCCGGTGCGTGCTGTGGTTCATTTTCTCCTGGTCAAAGCCGCAGCCGTCGTCGGAAATGGTCAGCATGCGCGGCTGCGAGTCCAGTTGCAAGCGTATCTCTGCGCTGTGCGCCTTGGCGTGTTTGGCGCAGTTGGTCAGGGCCTCTTGCACCACGCGAAACAGCAATAGTTCCAAATCGGCTTGCAAACGGATTTCACCGTGGGGGCAGCTCACATGCACCTGGATGGCGGTGCGCTTGGCAAACTGCTGGGCGTAGCTTTGCACCACGCCAAACAATCCGCCGCGCTCGATGGCGGGCGGGTGCAGGCCCGCGCAAATTTCCCGAATGCTCATGGTGGTGTCTTCAATCAGGGCGCGGGTGTCGTCAATGCGGTCGGCAAAGTCCTGGGTATTGGGGTGCTGCTGCCGGGTGTGGGCGATGATGTCCAGGTTAATGCGCAGGGCCGCCAGATTGGGGCTGGTGCGGTCATGCAATTCCTGCGAAAAGCGCAGGCGGGTGTCCTCTTGTGTGCGCACCAGTCGGCGCGACAGTTCTTCGATGCGAACCGACAGGCTCAAGCGGTTTTTCTCCCGCTTTTTGTCCTCGGTGATGTCTTCCTTGAGTGCGACATAGTGGGTCACCTGTCCGGCAGGATTGAGTACCGGTGCAATCACGGCCCGCTCCACAAAGAGGTCGCCATTTTTGGTGCGGTTGTGCAACTCTCCACGCCAGACGCGTTGCGCTTCAAGGGCATGCCACAAGCCGTGGTACACCTCGGGTGGGGTCAGGCCAGATTTGAGAAAGCGGGGATTTTGACCCAGCACTTCGTGTGCGGCGTATCCCGTTTTGTCCGAGAAATAGGGGTTGGTGTATTCAATAGTGCCTTGCAGGTCGGTAATCATGATGGACAGCGGAGCCTGCTCAGCCACACGGGACAATTTGCGCAGCAGCTCCCCCGCCAATTTGCGTTCGGTGGTGTCGGAGCGGGAAATCACCACCCCTTGCCGGTCCGGCCCTAGGGGCGTCACACTCATGTAAAACCAGTGCAGTTGTTGGCGCGCCTGCACCGGGTATTCTGCGGTGTACGCGGGTTCGGCGCCGTCCAGCACCGCCTGGATGCCCCTGTGCAGCACCTGCGGGTTGATGCCCTCATTGATCTCCTGGCAATCCTGAATCAGTGCCAGGCAGTCCGCGCCGATGGTGATGCCTTCTTCACCGGGGGCGCAGGCCTTTGCGGCAAATTGTTGCCAGGGCTGGTTGACTGCCACCACCCGACCGTTCGGGTCCAGCACGGCAATCTGCGCCGCAACCGAGTCCAGGGTGTTTTGGTTCAAGGCGACGCTGGCAATCAGGGCATCGTTGCGCTGCTTCAAGGTCATGAGCAAGCGGTTGAAGCCGTCGATCAAGGTATCGATTTCATACTGCTGTGTCAGCGGCAAGGGGCGTAGGGACTGTTCTGAACGGGTTTGGTTTGCCAGCGTTTTAACGGTGCCGACCAGGGGAGCCAATTGGCGTTTCAGAATCCACCACGTCAGCAGCCCCGCCAGGAGCGTTAAAAATACCGTGGCGATCCGTATGCGGTGCTGTTGCTCGCGCACGGGGGCGAAGGCCTCCTCGGTGGGCAGCATGACCGACATGCTCCAGTTGGCCAAGGGAATGTGTTTGTTGGAGACCAGTACCTCCACACCATGGGGGTCCATGCTGATGTCCGACCCCTCTTGGTCGCGCATGACCTGCGCCACGGCAGGGTAACTGCTGGCGGGTTGTAGGCTGCCCGCCGTACTGGGCATGTCGGACGCGGTGACCACCTGACGCTGTTGCCGCGAAAACAGAAGGTATCCCCCGGTTTGGCCATACCGGTTTTGGGCGATATTGGTTAAAAAATTGCTGCTGCTCAGCACAATCACCCCGACCAGGGCGCCCACCGGCTGGCCTTGTGGGTTGCGCAGGGGCACCGCCACGCGGATGCTTGGGGGTGCGCTGTCAGACAAGGCGATAAGGCGCGGCTCGGCCGCTGCCAAAAACGCCGACAGGTGTGCCGCATCTGCGGCCTTGCTGACCAGCGTTTGATGGGTGGGGGTGACCGAAGCCACAGGGACACCGTCCAGGCGCGTGGCGAAGGTGCCCCCGTTGAACAGGTTTTGAAACACCGGGAGCTGGGCCATCAAATGTTGCAGTGCCAGAGGTTTGTCCAGAAGGGCGGGCGCAATGGTGGCGGAAATCTGCTGCAATGCGTCCAGCCGGATGCCTAGTTCCCGATCAATGTTCGCGGCAATGAACGAAGCCGTGGAAAACTGTTGTTCGCCCAGCTGGTGCTGCATGTCCAGGCGCAGCATGCGCCCGGCATACAGGGAGAGAGACCACATGCTGGCCATAAATATGGCCAGCGTCAGCAGCGGTACGCGGGTGGACAGCGAATGCCACGGGAATTTCAGTGCCATGAGGGGAATGCTTCCTGTACCAAGGTTGCTCCTGAAAATATAGCTGCCTACGCCCGATGGATGCCGACTGGGAGGTTATTTCAAGAAGTTCACCAACGCTTGCAGCATGGGCTCGGGGGTTTCGTTCATCTGGTTATGGCCGCCGGGCAAATACGCCACTTGGGCGTTGCGGGCCTTGGCGATCAGCCCCTGGGCCGCTTTGGGGTGGGTCATCTGGTCCACCGCACCCAGCACAAACAGCACCGGGCAGGTGACCTGCGCCATGGCCTCTTCGCCGTGGGTGTAGCGGTCACAGGCCTGGAAACCGGCGTGAAACACATTCACCTTGGGGTTGCTGGCCAGCACGCGCCGCCCCAGGGCCATGGACGCCCCATACACCCAGGTGCCCGGCCCCAGCGCGGAAGGGGGCGGTGCCAGCGTGGAGCGCGAAAAAATATTGATCATCTCCAGCGCGCGCAGAGGCTCATGCTGGGAGGCTTCCAGCAGCGCAGGGGAGACCGGCATCGGAAAGGCCGTGCCCACCAGCACCAGCTGGCTTACCCGATCCGGCACCCGGCCCGCCGTCTCCAGCGCAATCAGGGAGCCAAAGCTGTGGCCCACCAGAACGGCTTTTTCCAGCCCGGCGGCCTGCATCAAGGCGATTACAAAATCGGCCGCTTCTTCCACCGTGGCGGGCGGGGCCCCGGCGCTGCGGCAGTGGCCCGGCAGGTCCACCGCCAGCACGTTCCAGCCATGATTGGCCAGGTAGCGGGTTTGCAAAACCCATACGCTGTGGTCGTTCAGCACCCCATGGACGAAAACGATGGTGGGCTTGGCGGCGTCAAAGGCCTTGCCGCCGGTGTAGCAATAGGTGTTGTGTCCGTTGACGGTGAAGTTCATATTTTTTCCAGTTGAGGACAGAGCTGAAGGTCTGTCCCGCAAAGTTTCAGATTTTCTCTGCTGCTTTTAATGCCCGTTTGAGGTCGTCGATCAAATCGTCCGGGTCTTCCAGGCCGATGGACAGGCGAATCGTGCCTTGGGTAATGCCGCCGGCCGCCAGCGCCTCGTCGGCCATGCGGAAGTGGGTGGTGCTGGCCGGGTGAATCACCAGGCTGCGGCAGTCACCCACATTGGCCAGGTGGCTGAAGATTTTGAGGGTTTCGACGAATTTTTTGCCTTGTTCGCGGCTGCCTTTGAGGTCGAAACTGAACACCGAACCCGCCCCGCGCGGCAGCAGCTTTTGCGCCAAGGCGTGGCTGGGGTGGCTTTCCAACAGCGGATGGCACACCCGCGACACAAAATCGTGGCTGGCCAGAAACTCCACCACCTTGGCGGTATTGGCCATGTGGCGCTCCATGCGCAGCGACAGGGTTTCTATGCCTTGCAAAATCAGCCAGGCCGAATGCGGGCTCATGCAAGCGCCAAAGTCGCGCAGGCCTTCGCGGCGGGCGCGCAGCAAAAACGCACCTACGGTCGATTCCTCGCTGAACACCATGTGGTGAAAGCCGTCGTAGGGCTCGGTCAGCTCGGGGAATTTACCGGACCGGTCCCAGTCAAAGCGGCCGCCGTCCACCACAATGCCGCCAATCACCGTGCCGTGGCCGCTCAAAAACTTGGTGGCCGAGTGGTAGACCAGATCGGCCCCGTGGTCGAACGGCTTGATGAGCCAGGGCGAAGTGAGGGTGGAGTCCACCAGCAGCGGCACACCGGCTTCGTGGGCTATTGCAGAGACGGTTGCAATGTCCAATACATCCAGCCCGGGGTTGCCCACGGTTTCACCGAAAAACAGTTTGGTGTTGGGGCGCACCGCCGCACGCCAGCCGTCGATGTCGCCGGGTTTTACAAAGGTGGTCTCGATGCCAAAACGGCGCAGCGTGTAGTGCAGCAGGTTTTGCGATCCCCCATACAGGGCCGTGCTGGCGACGATGTGTGCGCCCGCACCCATCAGCGTGGCAATGCTCAGGTGCAAGGCGGCCTGGCCGCTGGCAGTGCTGATAGCGCCAATGCCGCCTTCCAGTGCCGACACCCGCTGCTCCAGCACCGCATTGGTCGGGTTGCTGATGCGCGAGTACACATGGCCCGCACGTTCCAGGTTAAACAGCGACGCCGCGTGGTCGCTGGACTCGAACACAAAGGAGGTGGTGAGGTGGATGGGCACTGCGCGCGCGCCCGTGGCGTCGGGGGCAGCGCCCGCGTGCAAGGCGAGCGTGTCGAAACTGGGGTCGGCGTAGCCGGGCATAGGATTCTCCGGAGGGTGAAAAGTGCTGAAGTCAGCAAAGTTTGTGGGATTGTGGGCTATATTTCACTGACATTTCCAAACTAGGCGTCATGAGGAATCACCATGAAAGTTAGCGATATCTTGCGCGTAAAGGGCGGCACGCTTTTTACCATCACACCGGAAGACTCTTTGGCAGACGCAGCGAAGTCCATGGCCGAGAAGGACATTGGCTCCCTGGTGGTGATGTCCCACGGCCGGGTGGTGGGGATGCTCACCTTTCGGGAAGTCATCCAGGCGGTGGTCAAAAACGGCGGTACTTTTGGCAGCACCACGGTGTACCGAGCCATGGACTCGGGTCCGCTGATCTGCACCATGGAAACCGAAATGGACGAAGTGCGCCGCATGATGCTGGAGCGCCACGCCCGCTACATGCCCGTCATCAACAACAGCCTGTTGATGGGCGTGATCAGTTTTTATGACGTGGCCAAGACGGTGGTCGACAGCCAGAACTTTGAGAACAAGATGCTCAAAGCCTACATTCGCGACTGGCCGGATGGCGAAGAGCCTAAGCCAGCTGCCTGAAGCGGCGTTCGCTCTGGGATAATCCCCGCCCATGAGCGGCAATACCTTCGGACACCTTTTCGCAGTCACCAACTTTGGTGAATCCCACGGCCCAGCCATTGGCTGCGTGATTGACGGCTGCCCCCCGGGGCTGGACTTGTGCGAGGCCGACATCCAGGGGGACCTGGACCGTCGTCGGCCCGGCACCTCCAAGTTTGTCACCCAGCGCAACGAACCCGACGCCGTCAAGATTCTCAGCGGCGTGTACCAGGGCAAGACCACCGGCACCCCCATCGCCCTGCTGATCGAAAACACCGACCAGCGCTCCAAGGACTATGGGCAAATCCTGGAAACCTTCCGTCCCGGCCACGCCGACTACACCTATTTCCAGAAATACGGCATCCGCGACCCCCGTGGCGGTGGACGCTCCAGCGCCCGGCTGACCGCCCCCATGGTGGCCGCCGGTGCGGTGGCCAAAAAATGGCTCAAGGAAAAATACGGCACCGAGTTTCGCGGCTGCATGACGCAGATCGGCGAGATGCCGATTGCCTTCGAGTCGTGGGACCATGTGCCCCACAACCCCTTTTTCGCTCCTATTGCCGATGTCACGGCCCTGGAAGACTACATGGAGGCCCTGCGCAAGGCGCACGACTCCTGCGGCGCCCGCATTCGCGTCAGCGCCTCCAACGTGCCCGTGGGTTTGGGCGAACCCCTGTTTGACAAGATGGACGCCGACATCGCCTACGCCATGATGGGCATCAACGCCGTCAAAGGCGTGGAGATCGGTGCCGGTTTTGCCAGCGTGGCGCAGCGCGGCACCGTGCACGGCGATTCGCTGACTCCGCAGGGTTTTGCCAGCAACAACGCCGGTGGCGTGCTGGGCGGCATTTCTACCGGGCAAGACCTGGAGGTGAGCATTGCCATCAAGCCCACCAGCTCCATCCTCTCGCCGCGCGACTCCATCGACATGGCCGGTAATCCCAGCCAGGTGGTAACCAAGGGCCGCCACGACCCCTGCGTGGGCATTCGGGCCACCCCCATTGCCGAGGCCATGCTGGCCCTGGTGGTGATGGACCATGCCCTGCGCCAACGTGCACAGTGCGGCGATGTGCGTACTGCCTTGGCCCCGATTGCGGCCCATATTTAATGCCAAAAGTGCCTGCAGCCCTTTAAATATGTGCGCAAGCAGCTATTAAAACCATAGCGACTGCGAGGTCGCTTGTACCCGGAATCCGACCATGAAAACCGCCCTGATCCTCAACGGCCCCAACCTCAACCTGCTGGGCACCCGCGAACCCCATGTCTACGGCGCCCAAACGCTGGACGATGTGCAGGCCCTGTGCGAGCGCGCCTGCATGGCCAACGGCTTTGCCATGGATTTCCGACAAACCAACCACGAAGGCACCTTGGTGGACTGGTTGCACGAGGCCGGCCGCCTGCACACCGCGGGCACCTTGGCGGGTGTGATCCTGAACGCCGGCGCCTACACCCACACCAGCGTGGCCCTGCATGACGCCATCAAGGGCACGGGCATCACCCTGATTGAGCTGCACATCAGCAATGTGCACGCCCGCGAAGCCTTCCGCCACCACTCCTACATCTCACCGGCCGCCAAGGCGGTGATGGCGGGGTTTGGGGTGAACGGCTATGCGCTGGCGGTGGCGGGGTTAGCGGGGATGTTGGATACCAAATAGGCCTCTGGCACTTCGGGACTGGGGACGCAGTGGCATTCAGCTCCGTTCGTGTCCTCCGCCCTGCGGGCTCCTCCTTAACCTCACTGCGCTGAACGCCACTGCGTCCCCCGTCTGCAAGTGTGGTTGGTATGCACAGGTATTCATGCATGGCATGCCAATACCGTTGGCTGCCGAAGACCCTGGGGTAGATGGTGCAGCGAAGTAAAGGCGGAGGTCCGGGCGCAGCCCGGGCCGGGGGACATGAGCGGAGCCATCTACCCCAGGGGCATCGGCCCCGCACAAATTTGGCCTTCATGTCGGCGCTGGTTTCGCGCATGGTTTTGATGACCTTGTCCAGGCTCACGAAGTGAGAGCCGTCGCCGCGCAGACTGAAATTTGATTTGTCAACAGTCTTATTCCGTTTTCAGATCAATGGGAGATTAGGCGCCCCGACGCAGGCAGTGCTTTAGCACGACAAGGAGGGGCAACGACATATCGCATTGATATGGAAATGGAATTAGGCAGCTACCGAGTGCGCTTGAAGGCTGACATGCAGCCGCTCGCGCACGGCTCGAAAAATGGCAGCGAGGTTGTCCATGCTGGGATTGCCAGTGGGCGACAACATACGGTGCAAACTCTTGCTGGGCTTGGCGGTCAACAGTGCAAGTTGCTCAAAACCGATGGTGGCATTGACAAGATCACGCAGGATCAGGCGGGCAGTCTCTGGCTCGCCGTTGAGAAACAGTGTGGCGGCCTCATCCAAGAGCGCCTGCGCAAATGATGCGTCACTCTGCACGCGCTGAATGACGGTTTCTTTGAAATTTCTGGTCAGTGCCATGGCTTTTACCCCTTGTGTTTGCTAGTCGATTTGGCGCTCATCGCCCTTTTGCGGGTCTTGTACTCAGCCAACAATTCCTTGGCTTTATCGATGTCCCGTTGCTGGCCCCGCTTGGTACCGCCGCCAAACAGAACAATGAGGGTGTCGCCATCTTTTGCGAGGTAGATACGGTAACCGGGTCCCCAGTCGATAACGTATTCACCCAAGCCGTCGAACCACTTGATGCTTGATGTATTCCCCAACTCCATTCGCAGTTTGGCCACGGTTACCTTCGCGGCGGCCTGCGAGGACAGACCGTCAAACCAATGCTTGTATGGGTTTGATGCATCCTCACGGAGGTATTCTTCAACTTTGATCACCATAGTTTATGGTAACACATAAGTTACCTATGGATCCGAGAGCTATTGAAGTTCGAGGCACCCCATAGGGCTATAGGCGTTGAAGCTGGGCCGCCAGAAAGCGCACATTTGTGAATGTCGCTGCACAGGAGCCGTTCAAACTGCGCTCTAGATCCGTGTGTTCACGACTTGAATTGCATGGAGTTTCAGCACTCCACGATATTCACCGCCAGCCCGCCGCGCGCGGTTTCCTTGTATTTGGTCTTCATGTCGGCGCCGGTTTCGCGCATGGTCTTGATGACCTTGTCCAGGCTCACGAAGTGGGAGCCGTCGCCGCGTAGGGCCATGCGGGCGGCGTTGATGGCCTTGACCGAGGCAATCGCATTGCGCTCGATGCAGGGGATCTGCACCAGGCCGCCGACCGGGTCGCAGGTCAGGCCCAGGTGGTGTTCCATGCCGATTTCGGCGGCGTTTTCCACCTGCTCGGGGCTGCCGCCCATCACTGCGCACAGCGCACCGGCGGCCATGGAACAGGCCACACCCACTTCACCCTGGCAGCCGACTTCTGCGCCGCTGATGGATGCGTTTTCCTTGTACAAAATGCCAATGGCGGCGGCGGTGAGTAAAAAGTCCATCACGCCCGTGTCGTTGGCACCTGGACAGAAGCGGCTGTAGTAGTGCAGCACGGCGGGCACGATACCGGCCGCGCCATTGGTGGGCGCGGTGACCACGCGCCCGCCTGCGGCGTTTTCTTCGTTCACCGCCAGTGCATACAGATTGACCCAGTCCAGCACCTGCAGCGGGTCGCGCAGGGCGGCCTCGGGGTTGGCACTCAGGGCCTGAAACAAGGGCGCGGCGCGGCGCTTGACCTTGAAGCCGCCGGGCAACACGCCTTCGGTGCGGCAGCCCCGGCGCACACATTCCTGCATCACGTTCCAGATGCGCAGCAGGCCGGCATCGATCTCGGCGTCGCTGCGCCAGTGCTGCTCGTTGCGGCGCATCACCTGGGCGATGCTCAGGCCCTCGCGCTGGGCCACCTCCAGCAACTGGTCGCCGCTGGTGAAGGGCAGTGGTAACACCGTGGCGTCGGGCGCCACCACCTTGTGGCGCGATCCATCCGCTGCCACTTCGTCGCTGATGACAAAGCCGCCGCCCACCGAGTAGTAGGTGCGGTTGCTGATCTCGGCGCCGCTGGTATCCAACGCCACAAATCGCATACCGTTGGCGTGAAAAGGCAGGGTCTCGCGGCGCATGAAGTTGAGGTCGTCGCGCTCTACAAAGGGCACGCGGTGCACGCCCAGCAGGTTGATGGTCTTGTCGGCACGTATGCCCGCCAGAAGGGCGGGAATCGCCTCAATCTCCACCGTGTCGGGTTCGTGCCCGCCCAGGCCCAAGAGCACCGCCGTGTCGCTGCCGTGGCCCTTGCCGGTGGCCCCGAGCGAGCCGTACAGCCAGCAGCGCACGCCCGCTGTCTGCTCCAGCAGGCCCGCCTGCTGGAGTCGCAGCACAAACTGGCGCGCCGCCCGCATGGGCCCCACGGTGTGGGAGCTGCTCGGACCGATGCCGATTTTGAAAAGGTCAAAGACGGATACGGCCATGGTTAGCTCTCTAATTGTTGTTTTGCCCATGAGAGGACCGGCGACAGCAGGCCATCGAGATCCTCACGCGTCATGGAGGATGCGATTTCATCGTCGTAACGATATTCCACCGCAAACGGATTGAGTGTGCGAAATTCATCGACGGAAACGGGCAGTGCCACGCCATCCTCCAGCAAGGCATGGGCCAGCGCTGCCAGATCGTGCGTACGCCGCACTTCCATACTGCGCCGGACACAAACGGCTTTCAGCGCCTTTTCTATCGCCTGTTGGGCATGAAATCCGAGTGCGGCGACCGAGGCTTTGGGCAAAGGCCGCAGCAAGTCAAAGGTGTCTTGGTCCCGAAGTGCCAAGCGCAGCAAGCGGTGGGCTTCCTCAAGCGCGGGTGTCATGAAGGATCCTTCCTTCCTTGGCCGCCCAGTAAGGCACCGTTCCGGGCACCTGACTGCGACGTGCGAACTCCTCGCTGGACATCACCAAAACATCCACGCCCACGCCCATGGCGCCAATCGCCCTGTGCAGCTTCAGGTACTCAGCCGCTTTGTCGGTCACGCTGTGTTCGATAACGAGCAAGTCCAGGTCGGACCCCTCGTCCGCATCGCCCCGGGCATACGAGCCAAACAGCACCACGCTGGCGGGACTGCTTGCAGCCTCTGCAGCGCGGTGTGCGGCCTCAAGAATGGCATGCTGTTCAAGCATAAAACCCCCTTGTTGGAAATGCTGGATGAATCGCCACCGATTCTATCGGTGGCGATTCACGCGGTGTGGGTAGGCCGGGCGTATGGCAAACCTACTAGCCGTTGACGTAGTCCGCCACCGGTATGCAGCTGCAATTCAGGTTGCGGTCGCCATACACGTTGTCCACCCGGCCAATGGTGGGCCAGTACTTCACCGCCTTGAGCGAGGCCACCGGGAAGGCCGCCGTTTCGCGCGAGTACGGGCGGTCCCACTCGGCGCCCAGCAGGCTGGCGGAGGTGTGGGGGGCGTGTTTGAGCGGGTTGTTGTCCTGTGGCCAAACACCGCTTTCCACCTTGGCAATTTCGCCCCGGATGGCGATCATGGCGTTGATGAAACGGTCCAGCTCGGCCAGGGTTTCGCTCTCGGTGGGCTCCACCATCAGCGTGTTGGGCACCGGGAAGCTCAGCGTGGGCGCGTGAAAGCCGTAGTCCATCAGGCGCTTGGCCACGTCTTCGGCCATCACGCCGCAGCTCTCCTTCAGGGGGCGCAGGTCCAGGATGCACTCGTGGGCCACATGGCCGTTGGCGCTGGCGTACAGCGTGGGGTAGTGGTCTTTGAGCCGCGAGCTGATGTAGTTGGCCGCCAGAATGGCCGCTTCGGTGGCGTGCTGCAGGCCGTCCGCGCCCATCATGCGGCAGTACATCCAGCTGATCGGCAAAACGGCTGCATTGCCCAAAGGCGCCGCGCTGACCGCCCCCGTGCCGGGCACGCCGCCGGTGGCGTGGCCTGGCAGGAAGGGCACCAGGTCTTGCACCACGCAGACCGGGCCGACGCCGGGGCCGCCACCGCCGTGGGGGATGCAGAAGGTCTTGTGCAGGTTCAGGTGGCTGACATCGCCGCCAAACTCACCAGGGGCGGCGGTGCCGACCAGCGCGTTCATGTTGGCGCCGTCCACGTAGACCCGGCCACCGTGGCTGTGCACCAGGGCGCACAGGTCTTTGACCTGCACTTCAAACACCCCGTGGGTGCTGGGGTAGGTCATCATCACGCAGGCCAGGTTGGCGCTGTGCTGCTCGCACTTGGCCTTCATGTCGGCCATGTCCACATTGCCGCTGGCGTCGCAGGCGGTTACCACCACTGTGAGGCCCACCATATTGGCGCTGGCGGGGTTGGTTCCGTGTGCGCTGGAGGGGATCAGGCAGATGTTGCGGTGGCCCTGGCCCTTGGACTCGTGAAAGGCCTTGATGGCCAGCAGACCCGCGTATTCACCCTGGCTACCCGCGTTGGGCTGCAGGCTGATGCCGGCGTAGCCGGTGGCTGCACACAACCAGGCGCGCAACTGGGCATCCAGCTCGGCGTAGCCGGTGCGCTGGTCAGCGGGGCAGAAGGGGTGGATGTTGGCGAACTCGGGCCAGGTGATGGGAATCATCTCGCTGGTGGCGTTGAGTTTCATGGTGCAAGAGCCCAGGGGGATCATGCTGCGGTCCAGCGCCAGGTCCTTGTCGGACAACATGCGGATGTAGCGCAGCATGCCGGTCTCGGAGTGGTGGGTGTTGAACACCGGGTGGGTCAGGAATGCGCTGCTGCGGCGCAGTGCGGCGGGGATCAGCAGCTCGGTGCTGGCTTCCAGCGCTTCCACGGTGGGTAGTGCCTGGCCATCCTTGGCGAAGAAGGACCAGACCAAGGCGAGGTCTTCGCGCGTGGTGGTTTCATCCAGGGCCACGCTGGTCAGTTCTTGGGAGACTATTCGCAGGTTAGCCCCCGCAGACACTGCGCGGGCAGCTATCGAATTGGTAGCATCTCCGGTGTGGACGGTGAGGGTGTCAAACGCCGTGCTGTTGCCCAGGGTGTAGCCCAATTGCTGCAAGCCTTTGGCCAGGAGGGCGGTGAAGGTGGCTACCCGTTGTGCTATGCGGGTCAGGCCTTGCGGGCCGTGGTACACGGCAAACATGCTGGCCACCACGGCGGGCAAAACCTGTGCGGTGCAGATGTTGGATGTGGCTTTTTCGCGGCGGATGTGCTGCTCGCGCGTTTGCAGCGCCAGGCGGTAGGCCGGGTTGCCATGGGTGTCGATGCTGACGCCCACCAGGCGGCCGGGCATGGAGCGTTTGAACTCGTCGCGGCAGGCCATGTAGGCGGCGTGCGGGCCGCCGTTGCACAGGGGCATGCCCAAGCGCTGGGTGGTGCCGATGGCAATGTCCGCACCCATCTCGCCCGGGGGCACCAAAAGGGTGAGCGCCAGCAGGTCGGCCGCCATGATGACGGCGCCGCCTTTGGCTTTGTACGACGCAATCCACTGCCGGTCGTCGCGGACCACGCCACTGGCGCCGGGGTATTGCAGCAAAACGGCAAAGCTGTCGTTTTCCAGCGCTTCGGGGCCGGAGCAGGTGCGCACTTCAATGCCCAGCGGACGGGCGCGGGTCTGGAGCACTTCCAGCGTTTGCGGCAGTACCTGGTCGTCCACAAAGAACACATTGCTTCTGTTTTTGACCGAGCGCTTGGCCAGTGTCATGGCTTCGGCGGCGGCGGTGGCTTCGTCCAGCATGGAGGCATTGGCCATGGGCATGCCGGTCAGGTCGCACACCATGGTCTGGAAGTTCACCAGCGCTTCCATGCGGCCCTGGGAGATTTCGGCCTGGTAGGGCGTGTAAGCGGTGTACCAGGCGGGGTTTTCCAGAATGTTGCGCAATATCACGCCGGGCGTGTGGGTGCCGTAGTAGCCTTGGCCGATAAAGCTCTTGAGTACTTTGTTTTTGGACGCCATGACCTTGATTTCAGCCAGCGCAGCGGCTTCGGTGATGGCCGCAGGAATGGCCATCTTGCTCTTGCGGGCGATGCTGCTCGGGACGATGCCGGCAATCAGTTCGGCGCGGGAGGTGGAGCCCACGGCTTTGAGCATGCGCTGCTCGTCGGCGGCATCAATGCCGATGTGGCGGGCGATGAACTCGGAGGCGTTTTCGAGGTCTTGGAGGGTGGGGGCGTGGGGTGTTGGCATATGAACTTTTTAGGTTTTGGGCGCTTGCGCGCCGCGCCAGGGTCTCGAATGGGGGTCAGATCCCCATTCAGGACAATGAACTTTCCGTAGCGCAAGGGTGATGAACGAAATGGGGCTCTGACCCCCCATTCAGCGCACACCCAACGGCAAGCGCCGTTTCGGGGGCTTACGCGTTGACGGAGAACGCGGTGTAGCTGGTCTCGTCCATCAGCGCGTCCAGCTCGGACGCGTTGGACAGCTTGACCTTGAAGAACCAGCCCGCGCCCAGCGGGTCGGTGTTGGCCAAAGCGGGGTCGGCACGCAGGGCTTCGTTCACTTCGGTGATTTCGCCGGTCACGGGCATGTACACATCGGCAGCGGCCTTGACCGACTCCACTACGCCAGCCACGTCTTTGGCGGCAAAGGTCTTGCCGACTTCGGGCAGGTCCACAAACACCACATCGCCCAGCGCGTCTTGCGCATGGTGGGTGATGCCCACGGTGGCGGTGTCGCCTTCAACGTTGAGCCATTCGTGGTCAGGGGTGTACTTGATAGCCATGGGGAACTCCTAAAAAAACGGGGAAAAGAATTGAAATAGAACCAAAAGACGAACCAACCGCCCGCGACTGTAGCCGCGGGCGGTGCAAATTTAACCGCGGTAGTAACGGGTTGGCACAAAGGGCATGCCGCTCACCTCCATGGGCACCGGCTTGCCACGCACGATGGCGACGACTTGGGTTCCTAAGGCGCTGAACGCTGCGTCCACATAGCCCATGGCCACGGGTTTGTCGATGGTGGGGCCGAGCAGGCCGCTGGTGACTTCGCCAATTTTGTTGCCCTGACCGTCTTGCAGTTCGGTGTGGTCGCGCACGGGGATGCGCTCCAGCGCAATCAAACCCACGCGTTTTTTAGTGCCTTTTGGTGCTGCAGCCCCCGTGGAATCTGCGAGAGCAGCTAGTATTTTTGTAGCGCCTGGGAAGCCGCCTGCGCGTGCGCCACCGGCGCGGCGCACCTTTTGCATGGCCCACAGCAGGTTGGCTTCGACCGGGTTGGTCGTGGTGTCGATGTCGTTGCCGTATAGGCACAGACCGGCTTCCAGGCGCAGCGAGTTGCGTGCGCCCAGGCCGATGGGCTTGACTTCGGCTTGTGCCAGCAGCGCGCGGGCGAGGGCTTCGGCGTGGTCCTTGTGCACGGAAATCTCAAACCCGTCTTCACCGGTGTAGCCGCTGCGGGTCAGGAACACCTCGATCTTTTGTGCGCCGGTGTCCACCGTGAAGTTGCCGCCGGTCATGAACACCAGCTTTTCCACGCCGGGCGCCAGCCGCGACAGGGCGGTGACGGCCTGCGGGCCTTGCAGCGCCAGCAGCGCCATCTCGGGCATGGGGATGACTTGGCAGCGGCTGCCGATTTGGGCTTGGATGTGGGCGATGTCACCCACTTTGCAGGCGCCATTCACAATCACAAAAATCTCGTTGTTACCCTTGTTGAAAAACATCAGGTCGTCAATGATGCCGCCTTCGTCGTTGAGCAGCAGGCCGTAGCGTTGTTTGCCCACGGGCAGGTCGATCACATCCACCGGAATCAGGCTCTCAAAGGCGGCTGCGGCATCGGGTCCGACCAGGCGCAACTGGCCCATGTGCGACACATCAAACAGGCCAGCGGCCTTGCGGGTGTGGTGGTGCTCTGCCATCAGGCCTGCAGGGTATTGCACCGGCATGGAGTAGCCGGCAAAAGGCACCATGCGGGCACCCAGCTCAAGGTGCAACGCGTTCAGAGGGGTCAGCAAAAGGGAAGAATCGGGAGCGGATGCGGACATGGCAATTTCCTGGAGGGGCAAGTCAAAATCCATGGCCTGAACACTGCTGCTCACGCCATGGGCTGCCCCCGCTGTCCGCTTTACCTGAGAGATTCACCGGGCCTGCTGGCACCCGGTAGGGCGGGCAGGCTGCGGTTTGCTCCTTCGGTGGGCTGCATCGTGTGCCGCCTCTCTCCAGTGGGGATCGCTGCAGGGCTTGGGCAAGCCGTACAACGTTTGTCAGTCCTTTTGCCTGAGCGTTCAAACCGCTGCAATCAGCCGTTCTGCGCCTTCGGCGGTTTTCCTGAGGAAAACTCTCTCCTGACGGGGTGGGATTCTAAACCAGGCCGCAGGGCACAGGTTATTTGCACAAAGGGGGCCAGTGGGCCCCCTTTGTGCATGCTTGCGTGCTTACATGCCCGCGTAGTTCGGTCCGCCGCCGCCTTCCGGCGTCACCCATACGATGTTTTGCGTCGGGTCCTTGATGTCGCAGGTCTTGCAGTGCACGCAGTTTTGTGCATTGATCTGCAAGCGGTCGGTGTTGTCTTCGTTTTTCACGAATTCGTACACACCGGCCGGGCAGTAACGTGCCTCAGGCCCCGCGTATTTGGCCAAGTTGATCCGCACCGGCACCGATGCGTCCTTGAGCGTCAGGTGGGCCGGTTGCTGCTCTTCGTGGTTAGTGTTGCTGATGAAGACGCTGCTCAAGCGGTCAAAGGTCAGCTTGCCATCGGGCTTGGGGTAGACGATGGGCTGGCACTCGGCCGCCGGCTTCAGGTACGCATGGTCAGGCTTCTCGCGGTGCAGCGTCCACGGAATATGCCCGCGCAGCACAAACTGCTCAAAGCCGTTCATCAAGGTGCCCACCGTCAGGCCGTGCTTGAACCAGTTCTTGAAGTTGCGGTCCTTGTTCAGTTCGGTGTGCAGCCAGCTTGCCTCAAAGGCTTCTGGGTACGCTGTCAGCTCGTCGTGCTGGCGTCCGGCGGTCACCGCTTCATACGCGGCTTCTCCTGCCAGCATGCCGGTCTTGATGGCCGCATGGCTGCCCTTGATGCGGCTCACATTCAGGTAGCCTGCATTGCAGCCCACCAGTGCGCCGCCGGGGAACACGGTCTTGGGCAGGGAGTTGATGCCGCTGGCGTTGATGGCGCGGGCCCCATAGGACAGGCGCTTGGCCGTGACTTCGCCCTTGGCGTTTTCGAAGTAGTAGCGCACGTTCGGATGGGTCTTCCAGCGCTGGAATTCCTCAAACGGACTCAGGTAGGGGTTCTCAAAGCCCAAACCGGTCACAAAGCCCACAGCCACCTTGTTGCCTTCCATGTGGTACAGGAAGGCGCCGCCATAGGTCTTGGCATCCATGGGCCAGCCGGCGCTGTGCATCACAAAACCGGGCTGATGGCGCGCGGGGTCGATCTCCCACAGTTCCTTGATACCGAGGCCCCAGCTTTGCGGGTCTTTGCCATCATCGAGCTTGAATTTGGCAATGAGCTGCTTGCCCAGGTGGCCGCGCGCGCCTTCGGCAAACACGGTGTATTTGCCCAGCAGCTCCATGCCGAGCTGGAAGTTCTCTGTGGGCTCACCGTCCTTGCCCACGCCCATGTTGCCAGTAGCGACACCCTTGACCGAACCGTCGTCGTTGTAGAGCACTTCGGCACCGGTGAAGCCGGGGAAAATTTCCACGCCCAGGCTTTCGGCCTGCTCGGCCATCCATTTGGTGACGGCCCCCAGGCTGATGATGTAGTTGCCGTGGTTATGGGCAAACGGGGGCAGGAACATGTTGGGCACGCGAAAGCCCGATGTTTCGCTCAAGAAGGTGTAGGCGTCATCGGTGACGGGCTGGTTCAGCGGTGCGCCGCGTTCTTTCCAGTCGGGGATGAGTTCGGTCAGGGCCTTGGGGTCCATGATGGCGCCCGACAGGATGTGCGCGCCGGGCTCGGAGCCCTTTTCCAGCACCACCACGGACACGTCCTTGCCTTTTTCTGCGGCCAGTTGTTTGATGCGAATGGCAGTTGCCAAGCCGCCAGGGCCGCCTCCTACGACCACTACGTCGTATTCCATTGCTTCACGGGGACCGAATTGGGCCAGTATTTCTTGGTTTGTCATGGAGTGTCTCGCTTAATAATGGGGGCTTGGCGGATGTGCGCAGCATTATCGAATGGTGGGCATATTCGGGACTGATTTTATTCGCGGAATTTGTGAAATAGCACGGTCGTTCTTTTTAATTCGTGGAGGCTCTCTAAATGGCTTACAGCATGGATCTTTCGGGCCGAGTGGCTTTCATTACCGGCGCTTCCGGCGGTTTGGGTGCGCAATTTGCGCGCACCTTGGCGACGGCCGGGGCAGCGGTGGTCCTCACTGGGCGGCGCGTGGACAAGCTCAAAGAACTGCGCGCCATCATTGACGGTGAGGGCGGGGATGCCCATGTTTTTGAAATGGATGTGACGGACCACGATTCCATCAAATCCGCCGTCGCCCATGCCGAGACGGAAGTGGGTTCGATTGACATTCTGGTCAACAACTCGGGCGTCAGCGCCACGCAGCGTATTCAGGATGTTTCACCTGAAGACTACGACTTCGTATTTGACACCAATGTCAAAGGGGCTTTTTTTGTCGCCCAGGAGGTTGGCAAACGCATGCTGGCGCGCGCCAAAGGCGCGGCTCCCGGCAACTACACCGGTGGACGGATCATCAACGTGGCATCCATGGCGGGTTTGCGGGTGCTGCCCCAAATTGGCGTGTATTGCATGAGCAAGGCGGCCGTCATCCAGATGACCAAGGCCATGGCGATGGAATGGGGCAAATTCGATATCAATGTGAACGCCATCTGCCCCGGCTACATTGATACCGAAATCAACCACCACCACTGGCAGACCGAGGCTGGCCAAAAACTGGTGCAGATGCTGCCCCGCAAGCGGGTAGGCCAGCCCAAGGACCTGGATGCCTTGCTGGTGATGCTCTGCTCCGACCAAAGCCACTTTATCAATGGGGCTGTCATCTCCGCGGACGATGGTTTTGGCGCTTAGAGCATTGGTGCGCCCTTGTTGACGGGTATTTTTGCGGGCCTCGCCGCGGGGGCTTTGTGGGGACTTGTGTTTGTCGCGCCCAGTCTGGCACCCGGCTTGTCGGCGGTGGATCTGATGGCGGGGCGCTTTGTAAGTTACGGGCTGGGGTCACTTCTGGTGATGGCTTTGTCACGGGGGCCTCGCTCTGTGCCCACCCTGAAGCAGGCAGGTATGGCCCTGGGTATGAGCGTGCTGGGCTTTTCCGGCTACTACCTCTTGCTGGTGCTGGCCATTCGCGACGCAGGCGTGGAAGTTCCCACCCTGATCATTGGCACCATTCCGATTTGGATCATGTTGCTGGGCAAACCCGAGGGCTTGCTGTGGCGGGCCTTATTGCCGGGTCTGTGCCTCACTACCTCCGGCGTGGTGTTGATGATGGTGGCCGGTGTGTCTCAGCCAGGGGCCGACGGGCAGGGGGCGCAGGACTGGACCTATTGGCGTGGTGTCGGGTATGCCATATTGTCCATGGTGAGTTGGACGGCGTTTTCCCTGCTCAATTCCGTGTGGTTGAAAAAGCACCGTGAAGTCAAGGCCACCGATTGGGCCAACTGGCTGGGCGTGGCCTCCGGTCTGGCGGCACTGGTGTTGTGGAACGCGTTGGGGTCGGATTCCAAAGTGCTTCTGGCCCAGGCGGATATTGCGCAGGCAGCTATTGTTTGTGTAGCAACTGGTTTGGGGTCCGCATGGCTTGCCACGGTGTTGTGGAATATTGCAAGCCGACGCTTGAGTGCCAGCTTGTGCGGCCAACTCATCGTAAGCGAAACTCTGTTTTCCCTCCTGTATGCCTTTGTGTGGGCGGGGGAGTGGCCCGCGGGAATCCAATGGGCAGCCAGCGTGATGTTTGTGCTGGGTATTCTGGTATCCATCCGGGCCCACCGCTAGGGTGGGCCGCATCCGGGTCAGCGTGGCGCCAGGCGAATAGCGCCGTCCAGGCGAATCACTTCACCGTTGAGCATGTCGTTTTCAAAAATGTGCTGGGCCAGTTTGGCGTAGTCCTGGGGCGTGCCCAAGCGGGAAGGGAAGGGCACGCTGGCGGCCAGTGAGTCTTGCACCTCCTTGGGCATGCCAAACATCATGGGCGTGCCAAAAATGCCGGGGGCAATTGTCATATTGCGGATGCCGTTGCGTGCCAGGTCGCGTGCAATGGGCAGTGTCATGCCCACGATGCCACCCTTGGAGGCGCTGTAGGCGGCTTGACCCATCTGCCCGTCGTAGGCCGCCACGGAAGCGGTGGAGATCATCACACCGCGTTCGCCCGTGGCCTCAGGCTCATTTTTGCTCATGGCGTCTGCTGCCAATCGGATCATGTTGAAACTGCCCACCAGGTTGACGGTGATGCACTTGGTAAATGCGCCCAAGGTGTGCGCGCCATTTTTTCCGACGGTTTTTTCCGCTGGTGCAATACCGGCGCAGTTCACAAGCCCCATCAATTTGCCCATGGACACGGCCTTGGCGACAACGGCTTGGCCATCGGTTTCGTTGCTGACATCGCATTTGACAAAGGCGCCACCAATCTCCTTGGCAATCGCCTCGCCTTTTTCGGCCTGCATATCGGCGATGACGACGGTGCCGCCTTGGGCAGCCAGCATGCGGGCAGTGCCTTCGCCCAACCCCGATGCGCCACCGGTGACGATAAATACTTTGCCTGTGATTTTCATGGTGCGTTCCTTTTGGTGGTGTTAAATCAATTGACGTTTACGTAAACGTCAATTATGGCTTATGCCATTGCGGCTTTTGTAAGGCTGCTTCGCGAAAATTGAGCGATGTGCCAGGAAGTGGCAAGTTTGCTGCTATACTTTGCCCTCTCGGAGACTCTTAGGCGCGTAGCTCAGCTGGTTAGAGCACCACCTTGACATGGTGGGGGTCGTTGGTTCGAGTCCAATCGCGCCTACCAATAGAATCAAAATTTTCGTCACATCAGGGTGGCATTTTGATTTGCGGTATAAAACAAGTACGAAAAATTGACCTGCTTCGAGCAGGTCTTTTTTTTGTCTGGGGTTTGGTCGGAGCATGCAAGCACAACACCATGGTGCTTGCAAATGCCTTAACCGAGCATCAAGGAGGCAACAGGGTGGCCTGCGCCCCTGCTTCTGGTGGTGTCCAGGGTGGTGTTGCCAAGACGCCAAAGACTGTGCGCATTACTTTTATCAACTCCGCTAGGGTAAACCTAGCTTGGTTGTGGGGAGCTAGTCCTTAGAATGTATTGCGGTGCAGCATGTATCGTTTCTCATGGGATGTTGAAGTCCACGCCACAATGCAAAAACAGCCTTTCAAAGAAAGCAGGACTCCGCAGAGAGTCATCAAAAAGTACCCTAATCGCCGCTTGTACGACACGGATACCTCCAGCTATATCACGCTGGCTGAAGTCAAGCGCTTGGTGATGGAGAGTGAACCCTTTGTGGTGCGCGATGTGAAAACCGGAGAAGATCTGACGCGCAGCATCTTGCTGCAAATCATTTTGGAAGAAGAAGCCAATGGCTCCCCCATGTTCACTACGCCGGTACTTGCCAACATCATTCGCTTCTATGGCCATGCCATGCAAGGGATGATGGGCGGATACCTTGAAAACAATATCCAGGCACTCATGGATATGCAGGCGCCCATGCTGAAAGGCGTGGTGAGTGGCAATCCGTTCCAGCAGATGCAGGAGCAGATGCAGAAACAAACAGAACAATTTCTTGGCACTTTCGGCCTGAAGCGCTAGTCCCGATTCAGCTTATCGATAGCAGCGCAGCGACAATCCCCACATGACCGAAGTACTTTCTCCTAAAACCACCGTCAATCCTGCGCCTAAAGTAGGATTTATCAGTCTGGGTTGCCCTAAGGCCCTTACTGATTCCGAATTGATTTTGACCCAACTCAGTGCAGAGGGATACCAAACCTCCAAAACCTTTCAAGGTGCTGATTTGGTGATTGTGAATACCTGCGGCTTCATTGATGACGCGGTCAAAGAGAGCTTGGACACCATTGGTGAGGCACTGGCCGAAAATGGGCGTGTGATTGTGACCGGTTGCCTGGGTGCCAAATCGTCCGATGATGGTGGAAACCTGGTGCGCAAAATGCACCCCAGTGTGCTGGCCGTGACGGGGCCGCAGGCCACACAGCAGGTGATGGATGCGGTGCATCTCAACTTGCCCAAGCCGCATGATCCATTCATTGATCTGGTGCCTAACTCGTTTGGTGTTGCGGGGATCAAGCTCACGCCCCGGCATTTTGCGTACCTGAAGATCAGCGAAGGCTGCAATCACCGTTGCACGTTTTGCATCATTCCCTCCATGCGTGGGGATTTGGTGTCGCGTCCCATTGGGGATGTATTGACAGAAGCCCGTGCCTTGTTTGAGGGTGGGGTGAAGGAGTTGCTGGTGATCAGCCAGGATACCTCCGCCTATGGGGTGGATGTGAAATACCGCACCGGCTTTTGGGATGGCAAACCCGTCAAGACACGCATGCTGGAACTGGTGCAGGCGTTAGGGGATGTTGCTGAGTCCTATGGCGCCTGGGTGCGTTTGCATTACGTTTATCCCTACCCCACAGTGGACGGCATCTTGCCGCTGATGGCCACGGGAAAAATTCTGCCGTATTTGGATGTGCCGCTGCAGCACAGCCACCCGGAGGTCTTGCGCCGCATGAAGCGTCCGGCCAGTGGTGAAAAAAATCTGGAACGCATTTTGCAATGGCGTGAGGCATGCCCCGAACTGGTTGTGCGCAGCACTTTCATTGCAGGCTTTCCGGGTGAAACCGAAGAGGAGTTTGCGCATCTGCTGGATTTTGTGCGCGAGGCACAAATTGATCGGGCGGGCTGTTTTGCCTATAGTCCAGTTCAGGGTGCGCAGGCCAACGAGTTGCCTGGCATGTTGCCACTGGAGGTGCGAGAGGAGCGCCGTGCACGTTTCATGGCGGTGGCTGAAGAGGTTTCGGTGGCTAAGCTCCAGCGGCGCGTGGGTTCTACCATGCAGATTTTGGTGGATTCGGCGCCTGGCATGGGAAAGAAAGGTGGGATTGGGCGCAGTTACGCAGATGCCCCCGAAATTGACGGTGTGGTGCGCTTGTTGCCACCTGAAAAAATCAGCAAAACCTTGAAAGTGGGCGAATTTACCAAGGCCCGTATCGTGAGCGCGCAAGGGCACGATTTGGTGGCATTGCCGTTTTAAACCAAGTGCTTGCTAATTCCATTTCCATATCAACGCGATATGTCGTTGCCCCTCCTTGTCGTGCTGGTGCACTGCCTGCGTCGGTGCGCCTCATCTCGCATTGATCTGAAAACGGAATAAAACCTTTATGGAGAAAATTAGCAAGCAAAAAAAAACCGCTTCAATTGAAGCGGTTTTCATTAACTACATTAACATAGTTGGTGCCCAGGAAGGGACTCGAACCCCCACGAAGTTACTCGCTAGTACCTGAAACTAGTGCGTCTACCAATTCCGCCACCTGGGCATCTCAGGAAAGAGAGAAGTATATCAAAAATTTAAGTCAAACCAGCGGCTTGCTGGACGAAGTTGAAGGAATTGTTCAAGGACACCGCGATGGACACGGATTTGTGTCGCGTGATGACGGTGGTCCAGACATTTATTTGCCTCCTAACGAGATGCGCGCCGTGCTGCACAAGGACCGGGTCAAGGCCCGCATCGTGCGCAGTGACCGCAAAGGCCGACCCGAGGGGCGCGTTGTCGAGATCATTGAGCGATCACAGCAGCCCATCATTGGCCGTTTGTTGCAGGAAAGTGGTGTTTGGCTGGTTGCGCCTGAGGACAAACGGTACGGGCAAGACGTGTTGATTCCCAAAGGGGCCACCAGCGTTGCCAAGGCGGGCCAGGTGGTCGTGGTAGAACTGGTTGAGCCGCCGGTTTTGTTTGGACAACCGGTGGGACGCATCAAGGAGGTGCTGGGGGAGGTAGATGACCCCGGGATGGAGATTGAAATCGCCGTTCGCAAATACAGCGTTCCCCATGAGTTTTCCCAAAGCTGTGTGGCGCTGGCACGCACCCTGCCGGATGCCGTGCGTCCGCAGGACCGCCAGAGCCGCATTGACCTGACGGACATCCCTCTGGTGACGATTGATGGCGAGGATGCGCGTGACTTTGATGACGCGGTGTATTGCGAGCCTGCCAGCAAGGGCCGAGGCAAGTCAGCGGTCAGGGGGTGGCGTTTACTGGTTGCGATTGCCGATGTAAGCCACTATGTGGAAACCGGCTCTGCGATTGACATCGACGCCTATGACCGCGCGACCAGCGTGTACTTTCCGCGCCGTGTGATTCCCATGTTGCCGGAAAAACTTTCCAACGGATTGTGTTCCCTGAACCCCGAGGTGGAAAGACTGTGCATGGTGTGTGACATGTTCGTCACCGAAGACGGCGAGGTGGATGCATATCAGTTCTACCCCGCTCTGATGTGGAGTCATGCGCGGTTTACCTACACCGAAGTGGCCGCCATTTTGAGCAATACACGCGGCCCTGAAGCCCTTAAGCGCAAGGAGCTGGTGCAAGATCTGCTGAATTTGCATGGCGTCTACCAGGCGCTTTCCAAATCCAGGCTTAAACGGGGTGCGGTGGATTTTGAGACCACCGAGACGCAAATTGTTTGTGATGAAAACGGGCGTATTGAAAAGATCGTGCCGCGCACCCGCAACGTGGCGCACCGAGTCATCGAAGAGGCGATGCTGGCCGCCAATGTGTGCAGCGCCGACTACATTGCCCAAAGCAAGCATGCGGGATTGTTCCGCGTGCACGAAGGCCCCACGCCGGAAAAGAAAGAAATTTTGCGGGCTTACCTCAAGGCCATGGGGGTTGGCTTGACGATCAGTGATGACCCGTCGCCGGGAGAGTTCCAGACCATTGCCAATGCGACCAAAGACAGGCCCGATGCGCAGCAGATTCACTCCATGCTGCTGCGCTCCATGCAGCAGGCGATTTATACGCCTGAAAATAGTGGCCATTTTGGCTTGGCATACGGAGCCTATACACATTTCACCAGCCCCATACGTCGCTATCCAGACTTGTTGGTACACCGGGTAATCAAGGCCATTTTGGCTAAGACAAAGTACCAGTTACCGGTTTTGCCAACACCGGGCGAGGCCCATGCCAAACTGGCTCGCCGACTTGAAAAAGGACTGGCTGCCAAAGTGGGGCAACCCGGTGTCAAACCGAAAAAGACCAATGCTGAAGTCTTGGCCTGGCTGGCCGCCGGTTTGCATTGCAGCGCCAATGAACGCCGGGCTGATGAAGCCAGCCGGGATGTGGAGGCATGGCTGAAGTGCAAATACATGCGTGAGCATTTGGGTGAGGAATATGGCGGAGTGGTCAGCTCCGCGACCAGCTTTGGCCTGTTCGTCACACTGGATGCGATGTATGTGGAAGGCCTGGTGCACATCACCGAATTGGGCGGGGAGTACTTTCGTTTCGATGAAGCACGCCAAGAGTTGCGGGGCGAGCGAACCGGTATCCGTTATGCCATCGGTACACGTGTGCGGGTTCAGGTCAGTCGGGTGGACCTGGATGGCCGGCGTATCGATTTCCGCCTGGTGCAAGAAGGCGAAGGGTTGGTGGGACGCGCCATGGGCGACAAGGGTTTGCCGCGGGACGAAAAGACGCGTGGAGAGTCGGGTAACCGTACAGACCTGGAAGGCAGCAGAAGGTCAAAGTTTGCTGCGACAGAAAAACGCAAGGGCGTGGAAGGCAGAGCGACCAAACGTGCTGCCAAGCCCGCCGCGACACAGAAAAAAGCCGCTAGAAAGCGCCGCTAATCGTTAGCTCCAACTTTGAGCGCATGCCCGACCGTGGCAAGCACTCAAAGTTTGGCAAAAATTTTGGCTTCTTCAAACAGCGGGTTCAAATCACCCATGGACGCCACGACCTCGTCCAGTGTTCCGTCAAGCCGCTTTTGAATCGCTGCTGGAAATTCGTCGATACAGGAATTTCCACCGAAGCCAAAATTCAATTTTTTGCTGATCTGGTTGGCCCCAAATACGCAGGCAATCATGTCCGTGTCTTTTAAATCCGCAAGGTGTTGGTGACGAATGGTCTCTACCAGGTGGGGGGCAAACCGCCATTTTTCGACCAGCATGCCACCAACAAACGCATGGTCCGTGCCGATTTCCTTTTGCAAAGCAGCGTGCAAGGAACTGCTGTTGTCCTGGCTGGCCTGCAATGCCTTTTTGAATTCTTGGGGCATGAATTGTGCAAATACCACTTTGCCAAAATCGTGCAGCAGACCCGCAATAAAACAGTCCATGGGGTCGGCATCGTCCACACGGCTGGCCAATTGTTTGGCGATGGCTGCCGTCGCCAGAGAATGCAGCAAATACTGCTGCACATCAAATCCCGCAGCATTGTCTTTGGGAAGCATCCCGATGGCGGCGATGCTCAGCGCGAGGTTCTTGATGGTGTTGAATCCCAGGTAAACCACGGAATGCCCAATAGAGGTGATTTGCTTGGGCAGGCTGTAGTACGCAGAATTCACCACTTTCAGAATTTTGACGGTGACCACGGGATCCTTGTCAATTACTTCGACCAGGTCCTTGGGGGTGCTGTTGACATCCCGGGTCAGTTCCAAAATTCTTTGCACGCTCTTGGGGAAAGCGGGCATGCCATCCACGGCGGTGGCGAGTTTTTGCGATAGTTCTGGAGTCATAGCGTTGGGGTCGAGGGGGGCCAGATTGTGTCAGCACATCGTGCGTGGGAACAGCGATTGTCAGGTCAAACGGCTGTTTGCCACACGTCGCAGGAGAACGATGAGTCCCATGGCTGCCACCGTCAGGCCAACCACCAGCGCAATCCAGAATCCTTGCGCTGCCATGGGCAGACTCGGCCGCCACAGCAGCCACACCGGTGCCAAACCCAGGGCATAGCCCAAGGGCAATGAGAATACCCAAAACGCGGTGAGATGAACGACCATGGGCGAGCGGGTCACTTTGTAGCCCCGAATGGCACAACTGGTGACCACCTGGGTGGCGTCTGAGAGTTGAAATATAGCGGCCCAAAATAGCAGTTGTGCCGCTACCGTCGCTACCGCTATATCGCTGGTGTAGGTGGATGCAATCTGCCGATTGAACAAAGCGATACCGGTGGCGGACACTACCGCAAATCCCAGTGCAGTACCCACCCCCACCCAGGCACGAAAACGTGCAGTAACCGGATCACCGGCCCCCAGACTCTGGCCCACCCGCGTCAGCAGGGCTACACCCAAGCTCAATGGCACCATAAAGACCAGGGAGGTGAAATTGAGTGCAATCTGGTGGGCTGCCACCTCGGTGCTGCCGAATTCGGCCACCAGGAGGGCTATCAAACCAAATGCGCTGGTTTCCGCAAAGTAGGTGACCCCGATGGGTAAGCCCAGCTTCAGCAGGCGGTTGAGCTTGGGCCAATGGGGCGCCTCGTATTGGCTAAAGGGCCAGGTGCTGCGAAAGGCCGGGCTGCGCCGCATCCACCATAAAAGACCGACCAGGTTGAACCATACACACAGCAACGTAGACCAGGCGCAACCCAGTCCGCCCAATTTGGGTGCTCCCCAATGGCCAAACACCAGCAGCCAATTGATCAGCACGTTGAGTAACAAGGCACCAATGGCAATGCCCATCAGGGGTTTGGTCTGGTTCAGGCTGGCACTGTAGTTGTACAACACCCGGTAACAGGCAAAAGCCGGCAGGGCAAAGCTGGTGATGTGCACAAAGTTTTGGGCCAGATTGCGCACCTGTGGAGCAAGATCCAGGTGGTTAAAAATTTCCGTGGCCAGATTGGCAATGCAAAAGGCAACGAGTCCGACCCCCAGCGCCTTCCACAGGGCCTGGCGCACCACATGGGGTACGCGCTTGAATTCTTTGGCACCCACATATTGGGCGACCAGGGGGCTGACCGACATCATGATGCCCATCAGTGTGATGATGACCATGTTCCAGATCGACACGCCGAGCGATACGCCTGCCAAGTCATCTGCCGATGCATGGCCGGCCATGGCCACGTCCACCACCGCCATTCCTACATTGGCCAGTTGCCCAATCAGGATGGGCCAAGCCAGTTGCCATAAGGCGTGGACTTCAACGCGCACTTGGGTGCGCAGGCATGCTGGAGATGTGACGGTCATTGTTAAATGATTTTACGGTTGCGCTGACAGCGCTATAGTGCCAATCTCTATTTCAAGGAAAACGCATGGGCCCACAGGTGCGCCAGTCCAGTTTGGTTGTCTGCAATCGAATGCGCATGCTCGCGCGTGCGCGCAACAAGCACTAGAGGTCGGGCATGGACGACTTTCTGAAACAGACCGTTTTACCTGCATCCGTACCGACGGACGAGGGTGCAAGGCTGTTTCGGGCCGTCGTACTGACAACGAGCGTGGTTGTCACCTTGTTTTCTCTGGCTGATATTTGGGTCGGCGGAGATCCCCGCAATTCCATCATGAACGCCATCATTTTGGTCGCCGCCTTGATTGCCCTCTTTGTGATGCGGTCGGGGCGGCTGGGCTGGGCGTTTGTGGTTTTTGGCTGGGGTGCCTGGGGCTCTGTGGCCGTGGATGCCGTGCTGACGGGAACCGTGAACAACACGGCGCTGTACACCTACCCGGTGGTGATTTTGCTCAGTGGATGGCTGCTTGGATTGCGGCACAGCTATGCCATGTGTGTGGCATCGGTTGTCGCCATTTTTGGCGTGGCGTGGATGGAGACGCTGGGTATCAGCTTCGTTACGATGCAGCGTGGGCCATGGGGGCGGGCGGCCGATCTCTCGGTGATATTGTCAGTCAGCATGGTGGTGCTGCACCGCATCTTGGTACACCAGCAAGCTCAGGCGGCCAGGATGCGCGAGCTTAACGTGCAGTTGAGCGATACCGTTGCCAACCTCACGTCACGAGAACACCAGTTGAACCAGGCGGAGTCGCGTTTTTCCAAGGTCGGAGATATTGTCCCGGCTCCCCTGTCACTGACGGATGCCGTGACCGGTCAAATCATCTATGTCAACAAAGCGTGGGAAAGCGTGCTGGGCTGGACACAACAGGACGTGATCGGGAAGTCACCGTTGGAGCTTGGGGTCTGGTTCGAGATGTCGGCACGCGAAGCGTTCGGGGCCGAATTCAGAAGCAACGGCTGTGTGCGCAATCTGGAGATGAATGTCCAGGCCCATGACGGCTCCATCCTGCCCGTGTCGGTATCTGCCGATTCTGTCGAGCAGGATGGGCGCCATGTGACCATGAGTTTGCTGTTCGATTTGAGAGACCGAAAGCTGATTGAAGCGAGCGTCATCAAAATGAACGCCGAGTTGGAGGCGCGTGTGGAGCAGCGCACACAGGAGCTTCAGACCGCGAATGGTGAACTGTCCCACGCCTTGTCCACGCTGCAGTGTGCCCAAAAGGATCTGGTGCAGTCTGAAAAAATGGCTGCCTTGGGCGGTTTGGTGGCCGGCGTATCCCACGAACTCAATACACCGATCGGCAACGCCATGACGGTGGCCAGCTCCATGGTCGACCGTGCGCTGGAGTTTCAGGGTTTGGTCACCCGCAATGAACTCAAACGGTCCGCCTTGGAGCGGTTCATGGCGGACAGCTTAGAGGGTTCCGAGCTGGTGCAGCGCTCCTTGCAGCGGGCCTCTGATCTGGTGCACAGCTTCAAGCAGGTGGCGGTGGACCAAGCATCCGAGCGCCAGCGGGTATTCAGGTTGGCCGAGGTGGTTCGTGAGATAGTGATCACACTTTCACCCAATTTGCGAAAAATGCCATGGAAGCTGGAGATTGATATCCCCGATGATCTGGTGATGGACAGTTTTCCAGGCGCCTTGGGGCAGGTGACGATCAACCTCGTGATGAATGCTGCGATCCATGCATTTGGTGAGCGTGCAGAAGGTCGCATTGTGGTCCGTGGGCGCCAGATCGACCAGGACACGGTTGAACTGGTGTTTGCCGACAATGGCATTGGTATGTCTTCCGAGACGGCAAGCCGAATATTCGATCCCTTCTTTACCACCAGGCTGGGGCAGGGCGGATCGGGGCTGGGTCTGGCGATCGTGCACCAAATGGTGACCCAGGTGCTGCAGGGCAAAGTCAGCGTGGAGTCCCGCTTGGGTGAAGGCAGCCGGTTTGTGCTGCAACTGTGCCGAACCATTGCACACCCTGGCGATCTGGTGGGGTCATAAAGTAGCCGGGCTATTGCCGTTCAGGCAAAAAAAAGGGGTGCTCTTGCGAGCACCCCGAAAGTTCGACCTTGGATGAAAAAAATCGGCGCGAGGCGCTTAGAAGGTGTAGTTCAGGCGCACGCGGAAGGCGGTTTCGTCCACGCTGGTGTTGGCCACGCTGTTTTGTGCCCTGGAACTGGAGAAGGCGGGCGTGACCGATGCGCCATCGATGCCAAACAAAGGCATTTTGTAGGACACGTAGGTGGTGTTGACACGAATGTCACCACCGGTCAGGTCGTTGATGCCTGAGGCATATCCCAGACCCAATCCACCCACCACAGCGGCGCTCAGAGCGTAGGATTTAGTGGTTTCGTTGGCGGCCGCGTCTTGTTTGCCCTGGGCGACGTTGCCGGTGAGCTTGAAGCTGCCGAAGTCATAGCTGGCGGTCAGGCCAAAACCGCTGACTTTGTTGCCGGAGTTGTATTCGCCAGACTCCATGCCCAGCTTCACTGCCAAGGGGCCGGAAGCGTAGGAAACCACCGGACGCCATCCGCGTGCGCCAGACGTGACCAAGGTGGTGGTGTTGGTCTGGACGGCGCCCAGTTCGAAGGCAAAGCCGCTGCCCAGCTGCAAGGTGCCGGCGGCATGGAATACGTCAGCACCCTTGCGGCCACGCAGTGAGTTTGCGCCATAGACTGTGCCAGCATGGTTGACCAGCGTGTCACCGGCCAAGGGGAACAGGTCGGCGGCTTCAAAGCGGCCCAGTTTCACGTCACCGCCAGCGGAACCCAGTTGGATCCACATGTCGTCGGTGGCCACGGTGCCATCTTTCTTGGACAAGAAGGAGGCACGGCCGGCGACAAACATGTCTGCGCCAGCCTTGTTGGAAATATTCAGCTCCACGCGGCCCGATTGGGTCAGTCCGCGATCGGCGGCGGCAACCGCCGTGCCTTCGCGGCTGGTGTTGTCCAACTCGATGTTGGCGTCCACTGCGGGAGCCGCGAATGCGGTGCCTGCGATCATGAGGGCAGCGGCTACGGTGGTAGCGCGAGCGACGAATTTAACAGTGTGGTTCATAAAAATAATTCAGTTAGTGGTGCGTGAAATGCGGGGGCCGGATGCTCTACCGCAGCTGTTGTGTGCTCTTGCAAGAACGTCTCTATTGTTAAGACGGCGCCGTTAATTTGGTCGGCATGTAGGGAAAGCACTAGGCTGGGTTACGTTCCGTATACAACCCTGTGGAGTGAAGCTGCTTGCCTTTGGAGAAGGCTGGTATTTTGTTGTTGAATTTACAAAACCGGTTTTGTAAATTTCACGTAAATGGCTTCAAAAGGAGTTGGAGTTACACCACAAAACAAGTGCCATACAACGATGGCGGGCTGGCAAAAGGCGTAATTTGGGGAAAAGTGCAGTCGTTTTGATCGACTTTATGGCCGTTGAGGATTCTCAAACTACCCGACATGTTCAACAGTAGATTGGAGTTTTTCAAGCGCACGCACGAAAGGTCAACATGGCAACGCTCATTGGAATGGCAGGAAGTCTGCGCGTCGGGTCATTCAACGCCGCACTGCTGCGTGCGGCCGCCACGTTGATGCCACAGGGCAGCCGCCTCGATACGGCGGACATCCGGGGTATCCCTCTGTACGACGGTGATGTTGAAACCACGCAAGGCATCCCGCCAGCCGTGGCAGCGTTGAAAGACAGAATTGCCGCCGCAGACGGTTTGATACTGGCCACGCCAGAGTACAACAATGCGCTGCCAGGCGTGTTCAAAAATGCGATCGACTGGCTGTCGCGGCCGCCCGGTGATATTTCCCGGGTATTTGGCAACCGACCGGTGGCTGTTATCGGCGCATCACCCAGCAACTTTGGCACCATCCTGGCGCAAAATAGCTGGCTACCTGTATTGCGCGTACTGGGCACGCAACCCTGGTTCACCGGGCGCCTCATGGTGCCTCGCGCTGGCAGCATGTTCAACGAACAGGGTGAACTGCTTGACGAGAAAGTCAGAACCCAATTGCAGCAGTTCATGCATGGTTTTGTTGATTTTGTGCAATTGCAATGCACAGCAGGCAATACGAGACAGCGCTAGCGCGCACCCGCTCTGCGCGTCCCCCCTTGCACACGCGCCTTATTTTTTGACCTGACTTCCTACCACTCCGCCAACCACCGCGCCACCCACCGTAGCGCCCGTTTGCCCACCACTGAGAACCGACCCCGCGACTGCACCCGCGCCAGCGCCGATGGCCGCGTTGCGTTCTTGGGTGGTCATGCCAGCGCACCCACCCAAGACAACCAAACTTAGCAGGGCCATTGCTGATTTTGTCCAAGCGTTCATGATCTACCTCCTTCAGGTTGCACACCAAGCGCATCCTTAGACGAATTGTTGCCGTTGAAAGTTCCCGTCTAACCGACATTTGTCAATGCAGCGGTCAAAACGGTATGGCACATGCTGGATTCGTGTCAAGTCCATTTCCGGCTATCCGCAGTACGATACCGGACTTTCCTGTATTTTTTGAAAATTGACTGACATTGAAGGCCCCGGCGTCACGCCTGCACAACGGGGCGGAGCACGACCTTGAAAACACCAGAACTTCTCGCCCCAGCGGGCTCCCTGACCATGCTGGAAACGGCCTTTGCCTTTGGTGCAACGGCAGTGTACGCAGGCCAGCCGCGTTATTCGCTGCGGGTACGCAACAACGACTTTGGCAACCTGGAGGTGCTCAAGCAGGGCATTGACCAGGCGCATGCGCTGGGACACCGGTTCTTTCTGGTGTCCAACATCTTCCCGCACGACAACAAGATCAAGAGTTATGTGCAGAACATGACGCCAGTGATCGACTTGAAGCCCGACGCCATGATCATGTCCGACCCCGGCCTGATCATGATGGTGCGCGAAACCTGGCCCGAGATGGAAATCCACCTCTCGGTGCAGGCCAACACCGTGAATTCCGCCGCCGTGAAATTCTGGAAAAGCGTGGGCGTGCGCCGCGTGATTCTGTCGCGCGAACTCTCTCTGGACCAGGTGGCGCAGATCCGCCAGGAGTGCCCGGACACCGAGCTGGAGGTGTTTGTGCACGGCGCGCTGTGCATCGCCTACTCGGGGCGCTGCCTGCTGTCGGGTTACTTCAACCACCGCGATGCCAACCAGGGCAGTTGCACCAATTCCTGCCGCTGGGACTACAAGACCCAGCCCGGCGTGGTCGATGCCTCGGGGGACATCCTGGCGCCCCAGGCCGCCGCCGAGCGCGAGCGCGCCGAGGTCTATGTGATCGAAGAAAGCCAGCGCCCCGGCAGCTACATGCCCATCGAAGAAGACGAGCACGGCACCTACGTGATGAACTCCAAGGACCTGCGCGCCATCGAGCATGTGCAGCGCCTGGTGGAAATTGGCGTGGACTCGCTCAAGATCGAAGGCCGCACCAAGAGCCCCTACTACGTGGCGCGCACGGCGCAGGTCTACCGCCAGGCCATTGACGACGCGGTGGCCGGGCGCGCGCTCGACCCGGCCCTGCTGGGGCAGTTGGAGGGGCTGGCCAACCGGGGCTACACCTCGGGATTCTTCCAGCGCCACACACCGGAGGCCACGCAAAACTACCTGCGCGGCTATTCCGAGTCCGGCCGCAGCCTCTATGTGGGCGATGTGCGCGCGTTTGACGCGGCACGTGGCTTGGCCGAGGTCAATGTCCGCAACAAATTTGCCGTGGGCGACTGGCTGGAGATCATCCACCCCAAGGGCAACCACGATGTGCAACTCACCCGCATGGAAAACGCCGAGGCGCAGGCCATGGACGTGGCACCGGGCAGCGGCCACACCGTGTGGCTGCCGCTGCCCGAAAGCGCAGTGGGCGCCTTCGTGGCGCGTTATGTAGCCGACCAGGGGACGCAAGCCGATGCTGGAAATTAGAGAAGACGAAGTCGAGATCACGGCCATCCGCGCGCAGGGGGCCGGGGGGCAAAACGTCAACAAAGTCTCCAGCGCCATTCACCTGCGTTTTGACATCGGCGCATCGTCCTTGCCCGAGAAGGTCAAAGAGCGTCTGCTGGCGCTGCCCGACAGCCGCATCACCAAGGCCGGTGTGCTGGTGCTCAAGGCGCAGCAACACCGCACGCAAGAGATGAACCGGGTGGACGCCTTGTTGCGCCTGCATGAAATTGTCAACAGCGTAGCGGTGCTTCCCAAAACACGGCGAGCCACCAAACCGAGCTATGCCTCCAAACAAAAGTTGCGTGTGGCCAAAAGCCAGCGTTCCGAAACCAAGGCTTTGCGCGCGCGCGTTGACGCGTAGATTGTCGGGTTCGGCCCTCTGGTCGTATCGGCGCCGAAAGCGTAAGATTTGCGCCAATGTCAGATTCCCACACCTTCACCGTCGCGCCAGATGACAACGCCAGGTACCGGCGTTTGTTGCATGGGGTGCTGCTGACGGTGCTGCTGCTCAGTGTGCTGTCGTTCATGGGATTGGTGGCCAGCGACACCTATTCCATGTCACGCGCAGTCTTTTTCCCCCTATTCCTGGGGGTGATTGGGCTGAGCTATGTCCAGTTGAAGCATTCTGTTCAGCGCGGGGTCAGCGTGCTGATCGTCGGTTTGTGGGGCGCCACCTCGGCGATCACCATTCTGTTTGCGGGCGTGCACAGCGCCAATATGCTGATTTACCCCTTCTTGATCGTGTTGACTGGCTGGCTGCTGGGAACCCGATGGTTGGTGGGAATTGCTGGCTCCACCATTGCAATAGTGATGGTCTTGGGGGTATTGGAGTTTCAGGGCTTCTACCATCCCTCCCCGCGGGCAGGGGTGGTGTTTGTCACGCTCACCTTGGTCAGTACGCTGGTGGCCATCAGTTTTCTCACGGCGGTGGCCTACCGCAGTCTGTCCCAAAAGCGGGACCAGGCCTACACCCTGGCGCAACAAATGGCGCAGCAAAACATGACGCTGGCACAGCGCGAGCGCGATTTGCAAATGATCATGAGCCATGTGTCCGCCGGACTGGCTTCGTTTGATTCCAGCTCACGCCTGCGTTTTGGCAACCAGCGCTACGCCGCCCTGTTTGGTGCACACGCCGAACAACTGGTGGGACGGCACATCACGGAATACACGCCCCAGGCGACCCTGGATCTCATCATGCCGTATTGGAACCAATGCCTGGCCGGTGCGCGGGCCGAATACCGCCGTATCAACCACGACCCCTTGACGGGGGAGGCGCGTATCTTCGACGTTGCGCTGGAGCCGGAATACCACGAGGCACGGGTGACAGGGCTGTTTGCACTCCTGATTGACGTGACCGAAAAGGTCGCCGCTGAAGCGCACATCAAAGAACTCAACGCCACATTGGAGAAACGGGTGGAACTGCGTACGCAGGAACTCCATGCCGCCATGGACACCTTGCAACGTTCCCAAGATGAATTGGCCCGCAGCGAAACGCGGGCCGCGCTCAACACCATGATTGCCAGTGTGACCCACGAACTCAGCACGCCCTTGGGCAACAGCCTGATGGTGGCCAGCACCCTGGTGTGTGAAAGTGAGGATTTCCAGAAGGCGGTCGACAGCAACCAACTCAAACGCTCGGACCTCAACGCCTTTGCGGATGCCGTGCGCTCCGGCAATGATTTGCTGCTGCGCAACCTGCAACGGGCCACAGACCTGCTGAATAAATTCAGACAGGTGGCCAATGACCAAGCGAGTGAGCAGCGCCGTGCCTTTGATCTGGCGATAGTGGTCAAGGAAATCGTCGATACCCTGGCGCCCAGCCTGAAGCGGCATCCGCACCGTATTGTTCTGGACATTCCGGAAGGCATCACCATGGACAGCCTGCCTGGGCCACTGGGGCAGGTCATCATCAACCTGACCAACAACGCCTATATGCATGCCTTTGAGGGGCGCAGCGATGGCGTGTTCACCGTCCGTGCAAGCACGCAGGGTGAATCGGGTGAATCCGTGCTGCTGTGCTGTGAGGACAATGGTGCAGGCATCTCGGACGACAATCTCCAACACCTGTTTGAGCCCTTTTTCAGCACCAAGAAGGGGCGGGGTGGCACGGGACTGGGCATGGGTATCGTGGAAAACCTGGTTCGCAAAACCCTGGGGGGCTCGCTCAAAATGCACTCCGAGTTGGGGGTAGGCACCCGGATTGAAGTGCACTTGCCACGGGTTGCCCCCTTGGTGCCGCGCAATTAATTCGGGTCGACATATCGGCGTTAGCGCCCCCGTAAAAACAGCGCATCCAGTTCGCTGAGCTTGAGCTGGCGCCAGGTGGGGCGCCCGTGGTTGCACTGGTCGGAGCGTTCGGTTTCCTCCATTTGGCGCAGCAGGGCGTTCATTTCCTCGATGGTCAGACGCCGGTTGGCGCGCACCGCACCGTGGCAGGCCATGGTGCCCAGCAGTTCGTTATGGGCGCGCTGGACCACGGTGCTGGCCTCATGCTGGCCCAGTTCGGCCAGCACGCTGCGGGCCAACTCCACCGGGTCACCCTGGGCCAGGGTCGTGGGCACGGCGCGCACCGCCAGCGTTTTCGGAGAAAACGGTGAAATTTCCAGCCCCAGCGTGGCGAGCGTCTCGGCGTGGGCCTCGGCGGTGGCCACCTCGGCGGGCGTGGCCGCAAAGGTGGCGGGAATCAGGAGCGGCTGACTGGCCAAGCCGGGCAGCACGGCACCCGGGCCGCCGCCGTCGGCGTTGGCCTGCACCGCCATTTGCTTCTTGAGCCGCTCGTAGACGATGCGCTCGTGTGCGGCATGCATGTCCACAATCACCAGGCCCTGGGTGTTTTCCGCCAGGATGTAGACGCCTTGCAACTGCGCCAGAGCCCGTCCCAGCGGCCAGTCGCCCTGGTGGGGTAGCGGGGCGGTGTCAACAATGGGGGGCAGCATGCTGGGGGGGGATATCCCCGCAAGGGGCGCGGAAGGTGCCGGTGTTTTTTGCCACAGCGCACCCAGATCGCTCACCCGGTGGCCGTAGGCATCTTCATTTGCTCTGAAATTAATAGCTGGTTGCGCACTGTACATGGGGGCTGCAGGCATATTTGATGCATAAATGGAGGCGGAGACGCCCCGCGCTGCATCCTGTAAAGCGCTCTCCGCCAGGCCCGGTAGCAACTGCGCGGCGGCGGCTGTGGCGGCGGACCGGGGTGCCGCCAGGGCGTCTTCCACCCCGTGGCGCACGGCCTGGTGCACCTCGCGGCTGTCGCGAAAGCGCACTTCGATCTTGGTGGGGTGCACATTGACATCCACCCGCGCCGGGTCGATCTCGATGTACAGCGCATACACCGGCTGGCGGTGGCCGTGCAGCACGTCTTCGTAGGCACTGCGCCCGGCGTGGGTGAGCACCTTGTCGCGCACAAAGCGGCCGTTCACATAACAAAACTGCTGGTCGGCACGCGAGCGTGCGGCGTCGGGAATACCGGCGCGGCCCCAGACGCGCACGGTGGGGGCGTTTTCCAGGTGGCTTTGGCTTTTGCTGCGGTAGTCCACCCACACCGAGCGCTCGACAAAGTCGCCGCCCAAGACATCGGCCAGACGCTGGTCCAGGGCGGCCATGGGGTCGCTGGGGTGGTCGCAGCGGCGCCATTGCTCCACCAGTTTGCCGTCGGACCAGATGGCAAAACCCACATCTGGCCGGGCCAGGGCGTGGCGGCGCACGGCTTCCACGCAGTGGGCCAGTTCGGTGGCGTCGGTTTTGAGGAATTTGCGCCGGGCCGGGGTGCTGTAAAACAGCTCCTTCACTTCCACTGTGGTGCCGGCACTGCGCGCCACGGGGCGCAGTTCGCCCGTGCGTCCGTCCAATAAAAATGCATCAGAATGGCCGCTGGCCCGCGACAGTATTGCGCAGTCAGCTATGGAGTTGATAGCGGCCAGGGCTTCGCCCCGAAACCCCATGGTGGCGACCGATTCCAGGTCAGAGAGGTTGCCGATCTTGCTGGTGGCGTGGCGCTTGAAGGCAATGGGCAGTTCCTCGCGCAAGATGCCCATGCCATCGTCTTCCACCGATATCAACCGCACACCACCGGCCAGCAAACGCACCGTGATTTGCGTGGCCCCGGCGTCCAGGGCGTTGTCCACCAGTTCACGCACCACGGAGGCGGGGCGCTCCACCACCTCGCCAGCCGCAATCTGGCTGATCAGCTCGTCGGGTAGTTCACGGATGGGGCGGCGGGGGGAGGGGGAAAGAAGGGCGTTCACCGGGGTATTTTAGGGATTTGTGGGTGGAATCGAAAGCCTCCCAGCAATGGCTACATTTTTCCGAACTGCTGCTTTGTTGCCCTGAAATTCATGCAGTGTGTGCAGCTGATTTTGGATGGCTGGATTCGGAGTGCCCGCCTGTTTGAGGCCGGGCATCACTCTACTCTGGTGTCAAGCGGCTTCGCGTTTTCACAGGATTCTGTCGGCTGTCCAATACTGCCATGACAGTAGCGGTGTCGTCAGCAAGGCGGTAATAAATGCTGAAGGGAAAGCGTTTACTGGTCGTCCAGTACAAATCGCCAAACCGCTTGGGGTGAATTCCCGCAAACAGTTCCAGGGAGTCGATGTCAGAGTACAGGCTGTCCAGAAAATACCAGCCCAAATTTGCTTGCTGAACTTCGTAAAACTCAAATCCGTCGAGCAAGTCTTGTTCAGCGCTTGCGCTGATGAAGACTTTCATTGGGGTTGGCGTGCAAGGACCTGTGCCTTTGCTCGGATGCGGGCCTTGGCTTCGTCCCATGGCACAGCGGTTTCCTTACCAGTATCCAAGGCGGTGATGCGTGCGTGCAGTACATCGGCGTGCCAATCAGGCGTGGGGTACTTGGCGTCTGGCTCTCGGCATAAGGAATCCCAAAGTGCTTCCATCGCCAGCAGACGGTCCGCCAGGGGTAAGGCAACAAGTTCAGCAGCCAACATGGGAATTCCAGTTCGTAAAAGTAATCTGAGGTGATATTAGCAAAATCCCCCAAAAGCAGGTGGCGACGATAATCCCTCCCCATGGAAATCATCAGCTACCTCATTGACTTTATCCTCCACGTTGACAAACACCTGGAGACCTTTGTCCAAACCTACGGCCTGTGGGTCTACGCTCTGCTGTTTTTGGTCATCTTTGTGGAGACCGGCGTGGTGGTCATGCCCTTCTTGCCCGGCGATTCGCTTTTGTTTGTGGTCGGTGCCATGTGCGGCGTAGGGTTGATGAGCTACCCGCTGTCGGTGGGCCTGCTGCTGGCGGCGGCGGTGCTGGGCAACCAAAGCAACTACGCCATCGGGCGCTTTTTCGGCCCCAAGGTCTTCCAGTGGGAAGACTCGCGCTTTTTCAATAAAAAGGCCTTCGACCAGGCCCATGCGTTCTACGAGAAGTACGGCGGCATCACCATTGTGGCGGCACGTTTCATGCCGTTTTTGCGCACTTTTGCCCCCTTTGTGGCCGGTGTGGCGCAGATGACGCGGGCCAAGTTCACCTTTTTTGATGTCACGGGCGGCATGCTGTGGGTGGTGGGCATCGTCACCATCGGGTATTTCTTTGGCAATTTCCCGTTTGTGAAAGCGCACCTGGACAAAATCATCTGGGCCATGATTTTGATTCCGGGGCTGGTGATTCTGTTCGGTGCCTGGAGGGCACGGCGCAAGGCATCCGTGTGAGTGCATCGGTATTCTTTTCATTTTTTCAAGGAGTGAATGATGGCAATGGACGTGGTGGATTACGAAATTTTTGGCTCGGAAATGCAGTACATCGAGGTCGAGCTGGACCCAGGCGAGGCCGCTGTGGGCGAAGCCGGCGTGATGATGTACATGCAGGACGGCATCCAGATGGACACCGTTTTTGGTGATGGTTCCTCCCAGCAAGGCGGCTTTTTCGGCAAGCTGATGGGCGCCGGCAAGCGCCTGATCACCGGCGAAGGCCTGTTCACCACCGTCTTCCACAACGAAGCCAATGGCAAACGGCGGGTGGCGTTTGCCGCACCGTACCCCGGCAAGATTGTTCCCATGGACCTGGCCCAGCTTGGCGGCACGCTGATCTGCCAGAAAGACTCCTTTTTGTGTGCAGCCAAAGGCGTGGCCCTGGGCATTGCCTTCCAGAAAAAGCTGGGTGTGGGCCTGTTTGGCGGCGAGGGCTTCATCATGCAAAAGCTCGACGGCGATGGCATGGCCTTTGTGCATGCTGGCGGCACGCTGATGGAGCGCACCTTGGCGCCGGGGGAAACCCTGCGGGTGGACACCGGCTGTGTGGTGGCCTTCCAGCCCTCGGTGGACTTTGACATCCAGTTTGTGGGCAAGATCAAATCGGCCATTTTTGGCGGTGAAGGCCTGTTTTTTGCCACCCTGCGCGGCCCCGGCAAAATTTGGCTGCAGTCTTTGCCGCTGTCGCGCCTGGCCAACCGCATCATCCTGTCCGCCCCGGCGGCCGGTGGCCGCTCGGCCGACCAGGGCTCCTTGCTGGGTGCGGGGGTGCTGGGGGGCTTGCTGGGTGGCGATAGCGACGACTGATGGCGTCCTTCACCGGCCGTGTGTTCGGCCCCGGTCTGGCGGGCACGGGCGAGGTGGCCCAGGCGCAGTGGCAGCACGGCCAGTTGCGCTTGCAGACCCCCAGCCTGAGCCTGGACATGGGGGTCAACCCCCACATCACCGGCGGCGGCTTCAATGCCGAACAACTGCGGGTGAGCTGGCAAGCGCCCGAGGGCGAATTTGTGTTTTTTGTGGACGCAGGCGCGGCCCAGGCCGCGTTTGTGGCAGACCTGCCGCCGCAGTGGCGGGCGCAGCTTGCTGGCGCGCAGCGCAGCCAAAGCCGTGTCCGGGCGCGTTGGCGCTGGGGTATCGCAGCGCTGGTGTTGTGCCTGTCCGTGCCCCTGGCCGCTTTGGTTGCATTGGTCGTTCGCAGCGATGCGGTGGCGGCCTGGGTGGTGCAATGGGTGCCGCCCGCCTATGAGGCCAAGCTGGGCGACCTGGTGCTGGTGCAAACCCAGGCACAGATGCGGCTGATCGACAGCGGCCCGGCGGTGGAGGCCCTTCGGCAGATGGGGGAAAAGCTGGTGCCCCACTCGCCCTACCGTTACCGGTGGTTGCTGGCGGACCACCCCGATGTCAACGCCTTTGCCGCACCGGGCGGTGTGGTCGTGGTGTTCTCGGGTCTGCTGATGGCCGCCGACACCCCCGAAGAGGTGGCCGCCGTCCTGGCGCATGAGGTGGCCCACGCCGAATTGCGCCATGGCCTGCAAGGCGTGGTCAAAAGCCTGGGCCTGCAAGCCGGTGCCGTGCTGTTGGGTGACGCCACCGGCGTGGCGGTTCCGGGCCTGCTGTCCCATTTGCTGGAGCGCCAGTTTTCGCGGGAGGCCGAAACGGCGGCGGATGCCGAGGGGCTGCGCCGTTTAGTGGCGGCCCGCATTGACCCGGCCAACATGGTGGTGTTCATGAAAAAACTGGCCGCCAAGGAAAAGGGCGTGGAGCTGCCCCAGTGGTTGTCCACCCACCCGGCGCCTGAAGACCGGGCGGCGCGGTTGCAGGCGCAGGTTTCGACCCTGCCAGGCCCGTGGCAGCCGCTGGCCATCGACTGGGCGGCGGTGCAGCGTAGCCTGCCGCGCCAGCCCTGAGCAACGCTGGTTTTAAGCCCCCACTTTCAGAAACAAATCCTGGTCGGGGGCGAAATTGGCGTGCAGGGGTAAGAGCGCGCCGCCCAGCGCGCGCGCGTCGGGCCCCACGCTGCCCGCCATCACGCGGGTGGGCCACAGCCCTTCCCAGTTGTAGCGGGTCAGGGCTTCGTTGGTGCGCTCTATCAGGCGCTGCAGCAGCGCGCGGCAAAACGAGCCGTCCATCACCACGGCCTCAATGTCCAAAAACGCCGTGCCACTCACCACGCAGTGCGCCAGCGCGTTGGCAGCACGGGTCAGCCAGGCTTGGGTTTCCGCTTCAAACGGTGCGGCCAGCGCGCGTTCGTCGTAGGCGGCGCTGGGGTCCAGGGCTCGGGCCTTGAAGCGTTGCTCCAGTTCCCACAAGGAGGCCTGGCCGACCAACTGCTCTGGCGGCAGCGTGCCCGCCGCCAGGCAGGAGGGCAAGGACGCCACGGCACCGGCATTGCCATGGATGCCGCCATGCAGATGGGAGTTGATCACCAGCCCGCCGCCTACAAAGGTATCGACAAACAGGTACAAAAAACTTTTCAGGTCGCGCCCGCGCCCATTGACCAGCTCGGCCACACAGGCTGCCGAGGTGTCTTTGAGAAAGCTGACCGGGGCGTCCGTCATGGCCTGCACCTGGGCACGCAGGTCAATCTGGTTCCACTCGGTGGACTGCGCATCGGACAGGCCCAGCATGCGGTGCCAGCCGCCCAATTGGAAAGGCGCGGCCACCCCCACCCCCACCAGGCGCGGGCTCAAGGGGCCCAGCCCATCGCGCATGGCATTCAGGCGTTCGCCGAGGGCGGGCAGCAGGGAGCTGGCGTCCGGGAAGGCGTATTCCAGGGTTTGGCGCTGGCGCACCTGGCCGGTGAAGTCCACCAGCAGCCAGTCGGCACTGCGCCTGCCAATCTTGATGCCGATGGAAAATGCGCCGTCCGGGTTCAGGGCCAGGGGGATGGAGGGTTGGCCGATGCGCCCGCGCACCGGCTCATGCCGGACCAAAAGGCCGTCTTCGTCCAGCCGGGTGGTGATCAGGCCGATGGTTTGTGCGGTGAGCCCGGTCAGGCGGGCCAGGTCCGCTTTGGGCAGGCTGCCGTTCAGTCGGATGGCCTGCAGCACCACCCGTTCGTTGAACGCCCGCATGCCCACATGGTTGGAGCCGCGTGGGCGCAGGAGTTGGGGGAGTTCGGGGGCGGCGCGGGTGCTGTCAGCGTTCATGGGCGCAGATTTTCGCCGATCACACCTTTGCGCAGAATAAAGTTGCCAAAAGGTTGGCGTTCGCCGGTCAGCACCACGGCGTAGGCGGCGCGGGCGCGGTCGTAAAACGCATAACGCTCCAGCGCTTGGGCACTTTGGCCGGCTTGCAGTTCGCCCACCACAAGCTCCAGCACCTCGCGTTGCAGTTCCGACAGGTAAGGGCATTGTGTGCCACCCACCTGCATATAGGCCACCGGGTGGTCCACATCCGCCGCCAGCGGTAGCAAGGAGGTGACGGCCTGCACGGCCTGCACCATGGTGCTGCCGGGCAGGCGCAGCACCGGCTTGCCGGCGGCAATGCTCATGGCGGTGAAGTTGGCGTCGCCCAGCACCAGGGCGTCGTCGTGGCCCATCTCCATCAAGAGCTTGAGCAGCTCGGGGGTGAGCAGGGGGTGGATTCCTTTGAGCATGGTGTGCGCTATCTCAGGTTTTAAGCATGGGCGTCGGCGGGCAATTCGTCCACCGTCTTGGCGCCCGTCATCACGGCGACGGTGTCGCTCATGCTGATGGTTTTGGGGTTGACCACGGCGGCGCGTTTGCCCAGGCGCTGGATGTGGATGCGGTCGGCAATCTCGAATACATGGGGCATGTTGTGGCTGATCAGAATCACCGGCAAGCCCTTGTCGCGCACCCGGCGTATCAGTTCCAGCACCATATTGCCTTCCTTCACGCCCAGCGCGGCGGTGGGCTCGTCCATGATGACCACATGCCGGGCAAATGCGGCGGCGCGGGCCACGGCCACGCACTGGCGCTGGCCGCCCGACAAGGTTTCCACCGCCTGCGTCATGGAGCGGATGCCGACCTTGAGCTCTTGCATGCGGGCCACGGCCTGGGCCAGCATTTCCTTTTTGTCCAGCAGGCGCAGCCACTGGCCCAGTGGGCCAGGGCGGACCAACTCGCGGCCCAGAAACAGGTTCTCGGCAATGCTCATGGCTGGCGCCACCGCCAGGTCCTGGTACACCGTTTCGATGCCGGCGCGCCGGGCGTCGATGGGCGATTTGAAGCGCATGCTTTTGCCGTCGAGCAGGAGCTCCCCCTCGTCGGGCACCGTGGCGCCCGACAAGGCTTTGATAAGGGACGATTTGCCCGCCCCGTTGTCGCCAATGACCGCCAGGATTTCTCCGGCGCGCAGCTCAAAGTCGGTGCCGTCCAGCGCCGTGACCTGGCCATAACGCTTGACGATGCCTTTGGCTTGCAGGACCAGCGGGGTGGAATTTTTAACCGAAGTGCGGGTGTTCATTAACGTGCTCCCTTGCGCGACATCTGGTCGGCAGCCACCGCCAGAATGACCAAAATGCCGGTGATCAATGTTTGGTAAACCGAGGCCACCCCCATCAGGGTCAGGCCATTGCGGAACACACCCACAATCACCGCGCCCACCAGCGAGCCCAGAATCACGCCGCGCCCGCCAAACAGGCTGGTGCCGCCCAGCACCACGGCGGTGATGGCGTCCAGGTTTTCGGTCTGGCCCGCGTTGGGGTCGCCCACGCCGGTGCGCGCCACCGACAACAAAGCGGCGATACCGTAGAACAAACCCGCCAGCGCATAGACCGACACCAGCACCCGGTCCACGCGGATACCGGTCAGGCGTGCGGCCTCCGGCGCATTGCCCACGGCGTACAGGTGGCGCCCGGGCGCCGTGTCGCGCAAGACAAACCAGGCCAGCACATACAGGCCAATCATGGTCACGGTGCCCGAACTCACCTCGGTGGAGCCGATGTTGAAGGTGTCCCCCAGTGCGGTGAGCACGCTGGGCAGGTTGGTGGTGGTTTGGGATGCGGAATAGATCTGGGTAATGGCAAAGGCAATGTTCAAGGTGCCCAAGGTGACGATAAAAGGCGGCAGCTTGATGCGCGTGACCAGCAGGCCGTTCACCAGGCCAAAACCGGTGGTGACTGCCAGGCCACAGACGATGGCCATGTAGGGGTTGATGCCGTAATCGACCGCAAATTTGGTCATCACCACACCGCCCAGTGCCATCACCATGCCGCAGGAAAGGTCGATACCGGCGGTCAAAATGATCAGCGTCTGCCCGATCGCCAGCACGCCGACCACCATGACCTGCTGCAAAACCAGGGACAGGTTTTCCCCGCTCAGGAAACGGTCCGATTGGGTCGCGAAAAATAGACAGGTGGCTAGCAGTGCCAGCCAGGGGCCCAAGGCTCCCCAGGGAATAGGGCGTGATGGCGTCGCGGACATATCAGTCTCCGTGCGAAATACAAAAAATGAAGTTCAGGCCCGCCAAGGCCTGAAACGATCGAATAGATTCCGTTTCTAATTCAATGCGAGATTAGGCGCACCGCCGTAGACAGTGCTTTGGCACGGCAAGGCGGGGCAACGACATATCGCTTTGAAGTAGGAACGGAATTACTTGTTGCCCCAGCACAGGTCCATTCCGACCTTGGTGTCTTTGCTGTCCACACCCGCAATCGCCTTGGAGGCAACCAGGGTCACGCCAGTGTCCACATAACCCGAGGCTTTTTTACCGCCCTTGGCGTATTCCACACCCGCAGCCACGCCCATGGCCGCCATCTTCAGCGGGTACTGTTGCGAGGTGGCGGTGATCACACCCGCCGCCGTGTCCTTGATGCCCTGGCAGCCACCGTCCACCGACACAATCAGCACGCCTTTTTCCTTGCCGGCCTTCTTGAGTGCGTTGTAGGCGCCAGCGGCGGCGGGTTCATTGATGGTGTAGACCACATTGATGTCGGGGTTCTTTTGCAGGCAGTTTTCCATGGCGGTCTGGCCCTTGGCCTGGTTGCCGTCGGTGTCGCCCGCGCACACGGTCTCAGCGGTGCTGGAGAGTTCGTTGGACTTGGCGTCATGGGCTTTCAGGCCAAAACCGGTCATGAAACCGTTGTGGCGCTGGGCACCCACGGGGTGGCCGGGGAACAGGTCCAGCATGGCGATCTTGGCGGGCTTGCCAGCCATGGCGGCCTTGGCGTACTGGCCAATCAAAATGCCGGCCTTGTAGTTGTCGGTGGCGAACAGGGCGTCGGCGCCGTCAAACGGGCTGTCCAGGGCGATCACTTGCACGCCTTTGGCCTGGATTTTCTTCACGGTCGGGATGATGGCGTCGCCCGTGGAGGTGATCAAAATGGTTTTGGCGCCCGCAGCGGCCATGTTCTCCAGCGCGGTGATCTGGCTGGCGGTGTCGCCGTCTTTCTTGCCGGATGCGGTCATCAGCTTGGCGCCCATCTTCTTGGCTTCGGCCTGGGCGCCTTCTTTCATTTTGACGAAGAAGGGGTTGGTCTCGGTTTTGGTGATCAGGCCGATGATGGGTTCACCGGCTGCGAACGCGCTGGAGGTGGCGAGGGCCAGAGCAGATAGCATCAGTGTGGTGGTGGCTTGGTTCATGGGAATCTCCTGGGTTTTCAAAGGGTTCGTGGTGGATCAGCAAGGGTGTGGCCCCCGACCAATTTGCGCTTTACCTTGCGGCGCAGCTGAACTATAGTCGCTGGGTACTTACTAAATCAAGTTAATTTAGTTAAGGAAAACCCTAATACGGAGCAAATACATGACCCATTTACAAGTGGCAACGGCTGGCGAAGCCCTGATCGACCTGATTCACAACGCGGACGGCCGCCTGCAACCCTGCCTGGGGGGCGCGGTGTACAACCTGACCCGCGCCCTGGCCCGCCAAGGGGTGCAGACGCTGTACCTCAACCCTTTGTCGCGTGACCGCTTTGGCCGCCAATTGGCCGCCGGCCTGCTGGCGGACGGTGTGCATCTGGCGGTGCCCGACGCCGTGCAGCAGGTCACCTCGCTGGCAGTGGTGGGGGTCGATGCTGTCGGCCATCCTGACTATTCTTTTTACCGTGAGGGGGTTGCGGACCGCGCTACCACGGCCCAGGCCATGACCAGCGCCTGTGCCCAATCCGATACTTTGTCCGTGGTCTGCACCGGTGCCCTGGCGCTGTCGCCCGACGATGCCGACACCTATTTGCCCTGGCTGGCCAGCCAGCGCCAAGCCGGACGCACCGTGGTGGTCGACGCCAATCTGCGCCCCTCGGTCATGCCCGATCTGGCGCTGTACCGGGCCCATGTCCTTGCGGCCCTGCAGTTTGCCGATGTCATCAAGGCCAGCGACGAAGACCTGGAATGCCTGAGCCTGCCGGGCGCCGATGCCACCGCGCAGGCCCGGCACCTCCTGCAGCACAGCCGCGCGCATTTCCTGGCCCTGACCCGCGGTGGCGAAGGCGCGACCCTGCTCACCCGCAGCGGCCAAACCTTTCACGCCCGGGAAACGGCGGCGATTGCGGTGGCCGACACCGTGGGCGCCGGGGACTGTTTTCTGGCCGGACTGGTGGCGGCCCTGCTGGAGCAGGGTCTGGCGGCCGACTGGGGCTCGTCTGAGGTGCCAGCGGCGCAGGCCCACGCGCTGTTGGGCAACGCCATCGCCAGCGCCAGCATTTGTGTCATGCGCCAGGGCTGCGTGCCGCCGCTGCGTGCAGAAGTGAAAGACCGCCTGGCACTGGCCACAGTGGAGTTCGCATGACGGGCCTGCCCCCCGAATGCCTGGAGCGTGCGGCCCGGTGGCTGGCGGCCGGTGAACGCAAAGTCTTGGGCATTGTTGCGCCGCCTGGCGCGGGCAAGTCCAGCTTTGCCCAGGCTTTGGCCACGGCGTTCGCATCCGCCGCGCAGGTGCTGCCCATGGATGGGTTTCATCTGGCCAACACCGAGCTGGCGCGCTTGGGCCGGGCCGGGCGCAAAGGGGCACCCGACACCTTTGACGCGGCGGGTTATGTGCACCTGCTGCAGCGTGTCCGGGCGCAGGCCGATGGCGCAACCATTTACGCCCCGGACTACCGCCGCGAGTTGGAGGAAGCCGTCGCCGGAGCTATTGCCATTGAGGCCCACACGCCGCTCATCCTCACCGAAGGCAATTACCTGCTGCTGGAGGACGGCGGCTGGGCCGGGGTGCGTGGTGTGCTCGATGAAGTCTGGTACCTGGACGTGGACGATACCGTGCGCCGCGAGCGCCTGCTGGCGCGCCACATGCGCTTTGGCCGCAGCCGGGAGCAGGCCCTGGCCTGGATGGCGCACACCGACGAGCCCAATGCGCTGCGCATCGCAGAAAGCCGACACCTTGCGGATGTGTTTGTGGCGTGGGATGAAGACCAGTCCCTCACGGGGCTGTCGGCTGCCAGTTGATTTCCCGGGCGGTTTGTTCGCCGATCAGCACCCGGTTCAGGCTGGCCGGTATCTCGGCCTCGGTGTGTGTCAGGGGGGGGCGGCCTGCCATGATCTCGGCATAGGCCTGTGGCAAGAGCGGTACACGTTGGGGCTCGGCGTAGCCGTCCGGGAAAACGGGCTGGTTGTTCGCAAAATCGTACTTGTCGGTGGCGCCCAGGGTGTGCAGAAATTCGTGGGCGATGACGATGTTGTTTTGCCTGGCCATGGCCGCCGATGCGAACACGTTGACCCGACCCACCAGGCCTTTTTGCAAGGCGGTGGAGTGGTCGAGCCGCTGGGTTTGGGCCGGGTCGAAATACAGCAAATACATTTTGACTTGCGGGCCAGGTCCGACCGTCGTGCCGTGGCGGTAGGCCCACCAGCGCATCTTCAGGCTCCAGAGCGCCACGTCCAACACACCACCCTGCACGGGGGGCGGAGGTGGCGACGCACTGATCGGCTGGCCCAGCCGAACTTCGATGGAGGCCTTGGCGTCGCGGCCGTAGCGGCTGGCCTGCGCCTGCATAAAGGCCTCTATCGGCTTGAAATCATCCACCGACAAAGTGCGCAGATAAGCCTGCGCGGCGGCGCTGCCATCGCCGTTGATGGGGTACACGTTGACGGGCAGGGTGTACTTCCACTGCACCGAGTTCGTCTGCGTGCGCCAGGTGCCAGCGGCCACGGCCGCCAGGATCGACAGCAGAATGAATATGCGAAGGGCTTTGAACATGGTGGGTGTGAATCATACGTTTGCTATCCAATTGATAGCTGTCTGCGCAATACCCGTGGGGGCTACAGCCCCAGTTGGGCATGGCGTTAGATCATAGACGGGTACTTGCCCCCACGCTCCACCGCTTTGCGGGTCGCTGCCCCCCGAGGGGGCCGTTTCATCTTGGGGCGGCCCGGCGGTGAAACCTTGCCCCCACGCTCCACCGCTTTGCGGGTCGCTGCCCCCCGAGGGGGCCGTTTCACCTTGGGGCGGCCCGGCGGTGAAACCTTAGCCGCCGGGGGCGTCCGCTTCCGCCTCCGGCCAAAGGCGTGGGAACAGAAACCGCAAGGCATGCTGCGGCAAGCCGAAGCGCACAGTACCCTTTGGCGAGTCGGACTTGAGCAGCCCGCGCTTCACCAACGCGCCCAGCGCGTCGGTAGCGCCCCGGTCGCTCATGCCCAGCATGGCCTTGAAGTCGCCCCGCGCCATCTCCTCACCACTCAAGAAGAGGTAGTGCAAGCCCCGCAATGACGCCTGCCGCACGCCAGACTGCTGTACCGTGGCTTCATACACCAGACAGGCCTCCAGCCGGGCTGCCAGTGTTTCAAAGTCCAGCATGCAGGCCATAAAGTCGACCTGGTCCTGGCACACATCCAACACATAGTCGGCCCAGGCAATCAGCGCCTGTTCGCTCAGGTTGCCGCAGCCGTCCAGATCGCCCCGGCGCAGGCTGTCGGCATCGGCCAACAGTGCGTAGTAGCGCTCGGTGTTGCGGGCAAAGCCCCGCAAGGGTGACCACAGCCCGCCCGTGTAACCCAGTGCGCTCAGCAAGGTGTGGGTATGCAACCGCATGACACGCCCATTGCCATCCACAAACGGGTGCACCCACCCCAGCCGCTGGTGCGCGCAGGCCATGGCCACCAGCGCCGCCTCGCCCCGGCGCACAGTGCCGTAGTAACTGCCCCAGCGCTGCAAAAACTCTGGCACGTTGGCAAAGGCGGGGGCCACATGCGCGCCCACCTGCACCTCACGCTGGCGCAGTTGCCCGGGCGCTATGGGCTCGCCTTCGTCGGTCAGCAGGTCTTGCACCGGTAAGCGGCTGAACAACTCCCGGTGCAACACCTGCACGGCGTCAGCCGAGTAAAGCCCACGCGCACCTTCTGCCCCTGCATAGTGCTGCTCCAGCGCAGCCTCTGCCTCAATGTGTGCGACTGCGAGGCGTTGTTTGGCGGCCAACTTGGCGTCTTTGGAGAAGTCTTTGCGCAGCGCCTGGTCAATCTCATGCGGGCGGGTGTGCTGGCCTTCAATGCGGTTGGTGTAGTAGGAATTCATGCTGCGCAGCAGGCTGCGCAATTCCGTCGGCACACGGCGGCCCGCCAACAGCGTGGCGGAGCGGGACAGGTCATGCGCCTTGGTCAGCAGCGGCTCCATGCGCGCATCGGCAGGCATGAGGGGCTCAAACTGGTGGGGCTGCGCGTACATGCCTCTATTTTGCCAATTTATAGAGGTTTGTAAATATTTGATTTCAATAGACTTTTAATAACTTTAGCCAAAGTTTTTGCCAATCTATTTGCCAATTGACGGGGCTGTCGCTGTTTCTCCATGCCAAAACAGGGCATCGGGAATGACCGGATGTTGGAAGGACTGGAATGTTAACTTTTGAGTTAACCATCGGCTACTGGCGAGCGAAAATATACGCAATCAACGTACAATTTGCCCATGAAAGCCACCTTTGTTGAGCTACCCGCGTTTGAGCGCCACCGCAAAGACTACATGGACGACGACGCCTACCGCCAGTTTCAACACGAGTTGATGGATAACCCGGCGGCAGGCGATGTCATGGAAGGCACGGGCGGGCTGCGCAAACTGCGTCAACCCGACCCACGCCGTGGCAAGGGAAAACGCGGTGGCTTGCGAGTGATTTATTACTGGTGGTCAGGTGGTGACCAGTTCTGGTTGTTTACCGTGTACGACAAAGACCAGATGGACGACCTGACACCCGCCCAGCGCAAGCTACTCAAGCAGTTACTGAAAAACGAGTTGGAACACCGGCAAACCGGGAATGGAGATCAACATGGCCACTAAACGCGATATTTTTGCCGAGCTCACCGAAGGCTTCGGCGCACTGCAAGCCCAGCGCGAAGGCAAGCGCACGCTGCGCACTGTCCGGGTGGAAAGCAAACCCGTGCCGGTGTTAACGCCGCAAGAGCTGGTGAACGTGCGCGAGCAGCTGCACCTGTCGCGCCCGGTGTTTGCACATTACTTGCGCACCAACCCGCGCACCCTGGAAAACTGGGAACAAGGCCGTGCCAAACCCAATGCACAAGCAGCCCTGCTGATCCGCATGGTGGCGCAGTTTCCGGACATGGTGCAGCGGCTGGCTGCGCTGTAACCCGCGCCTCGCCCAGGCAAGAACGCACGAACGTCCCAGTAACGGGGCGAGCGGTTTCTCCACGGACTTATTTGATGACGCTATTCAGTTTGCTGATGGTCTCGTCCGGCACATTCTTGCTGCACAAAATGTAGCGATTCTCGCCATTGGGTGCGTTGGAGAAGCTGGCTTTACGAATTTCCGCCGAACTTACGTCGCTTGCCGCGATCAGGCCGTCCACTTCCTCGGGGGCGATCAGCATGTAGTCCGCCCGTTCGGCCAGGATTATCTTCAGCATCTGCACATTTTCCACGGCAACCGCGTGCTGCACCGGCTGGAGCCTGGTGATCAGGGCGTCCAGCGTTTTGCCGTAGGAGTAGCCTTGCTTGACCAGCAAGGTCAGGCCTTTGTTTCCCAGTACGGATTCAACGGTTGCGCCATCTTTCACCTTGGAATTCCGGGCGGCGGCCAGGGCGATTTGTGGCCGGTCCTGGTAGATTGGTTTGGTGAACCTGGCAAACACTTCCCGCTCCTCATTTTTGAACCAGCCTATGCCGCAATCCATGCCCACGTTGTCCTTGATCATTGCCAGCTGCCGGGCTGTGGGCGTGAAATGGAGCGTGAACCCAATGCCTGCAGCCTTGAAGGCCGCCACTGCGGGCGAACCGGTCAGGCCCGTCAGTTGGCCGTCTTTGAGCACCAAGTAAGGCGGGCGCTCGTTGTAGTGCAGGGCAATCTGGGCGAAGGCAAGTGCCGGGGAAAGCAGCCCCGAAATCAGCAGCGTCCACCGCAGCATGGGATTTTTGCTTGATTTCAATGTCATCATTTTTCACCTCAGAGTTTTCATGAAGAAAAAAGTAGTTCTGGCATGCCAGTATTGCGCGAACAGCTACAAAATGTATAGCAAATGCTACACACTGCGGTTCCTTGCCAGCGGCGGGTTTTTGGAGAAATAGCTTTCAATCCCCCGCATCAAGGCATCGGCCAGCGTGTTCTGGTATTCCTCGCTGTTGAGTTTGATTTCTTCCGCCGGATTGCTGATGAAGGCCGCTTCCACCAGCACGCTGGGAATGTCGGGCGCCTTGAGCACGGCAAAGGCCGCTTGCTCAACTTTCGCTTTGTGCAACTTGCCCACGCGGCCAATTTCGCCCAGCAGGTTTTTGCCCAATTTGAGGCTGTCGTTGATCTGCGCGGTGGTGCTCATGTCCAGCAGGGCGCGCTGCACCGTGGCGTCTTTGGCCTTTACATTGAGGCCACCGATCAAGTCGGCCTTGTTCTCCTTGGCCGCCATCCAGCGCGCCGCACTGCTGGAGGCGCCGCCCTGGCTCAGGGCAAACACGCTGGCACCCTGGGGCTCGGGGGTGAAAAACGCATCGGCATGGATGCTGACAAACAGGTCGGCCTGCACCCGGCGGGCTT